>Ga0079226_10000727_pt1 | contig 23984 bp, 26 predicted proteins | sample Poulit2014_FD_76345 | JGI IMG/M metagenome (GOLD analysis project Ga0079226, IMG submission 76345) | Agricultural soil microbial communities from Georgia to study Nitrogen management - Poultry litter 2014 | ecosystem: Environmental > Terrestrial > Soil > Agricultural land | place: USA: Georgia...
GAAGTCACTACGCGCACGCGCGATGGTGGTGCAGTACAATGAGTACACCAGCATGGCTAACAATAAGGGGTAAGACATGAGCAGCAATGCAGAGAGATTAAAACGCTATCGGGCGAAGATGGCAGACAACGGCTTTAAACGCTTGAGCTTTTACGCAGCGCCTGAGCTTGTGGAGTTGATAGCTAAAGAACGGAAGCCTAGCGAGTGTGGCGGCCGCACCCTTGAACGTTTGCTATTGGGTGAGGCAAAGCCAAGGCCGGACTATTGGACAGCAGCAGAGCGAGCACAGAAGGCGGCAAGGCGTGCAGCTAATGGCCGTCAAATCACCAAGGTTTAGGGTATTAAAGCCGCGTGATGGTGGAAATATTGGGCACCTTAGAGCGCGTGATGGTGGAAATATTGGAAGCCGTAAAAAGGGGGTAAGGTTTTGTAGAGATTACCGCAAGGTTACCGCAAGGTTAAGACCAGCCAACCTACCCGTTTAATACCCCTAAAACATTACACCGCAACAGATACCCGCCCCGAGTACATCCCGATTATAAAAAGCAATCACCCACCGCCAGCCAATAGAAAAGAATAATCAGCCGGTTTAGGCGTGCTAGTTAGCCGTGGAGCTGTATTTATCAAATTTGCCTACACAGTGCCTACATATTCTAAAAACAAAAAAGCCGCCTTATGAGAAGGCGGCCTAAGTGCTTGATTTATATGGTGGGCCCAGCTGGACTCGAACCAGCGACCAAAGGATTATGAGTCCTCTGCTCTAACCAACTGAGCTATGGGCCCTCAATTGCAGCAGATGATTATACCTGTGTACAGCAAAGACGCAAATAAAAACCCCCGATTAACGGGGGTTTTTTATATTACTCATCAAGGAAGGAGCGTAGATGCTCACTGCGTGATGGGTGGCGCAGCTTGCGCAATGCTTTGGCTTCAATTTGACGAATCCGTTCACGGGTTACATCAAACTGTTTACCCACCTCTTCGAGGGTGTGGTCGGTATTCATATCAATACCGAAGCGCATACGCAGTACTTTGGCTTCGCGCTCAGTGAGGCCGCTGAGTACATCTTGGGTGGCCTCTTTGAGATTCTCGACCGTAGCAATATCAATTGGTGACTGCATGGTTGCGTCTTCAATGAAATCGCCCAGATGGGAATCTTCATCATCACCAATCGGGGTTTCCATGGAGATTGGCTCTTTGGCAATCTTCAAAACTTTACGCACACGGTCTTCGGTCATTTCCATGCGCTCGCCCAGCTCTTCTGGGGTCGGCTCACGGCCCATTTCCTGAAGCATTTGACGAGAAATACGATTGAGCTTGTTGATGGTCTCAATCATGTGCACCGGAATACGAATGGTGCGTGCTTGGTCAGCAATGGAGCGAGTGATCGCCTGGCGAATCCACCAAGTAGCGTAAGTAGAGAACTTATAGCCACGACGGTATTCGAACTTATCGACCGCTTTCATTAAGCCAATATTGCCTTCTTGAATGAGGTCTAAGAATTGTAAACCGCGGTTGGTGTATTTTTTAGCAATGGAAATCACCAAGCGTAAGTTGGCCTCGACCATTTCTTTCTTAGCGCGACCGGCTTTGGCTTCACCGATTGACATGCGACGGTTGATATCTTTGATGTCTGCTAAGGTTAGCGAGGTTTCTGCTTCTAAGTCGATTAAGTTTTGCTGGTGGCGCTGGATCTCTTCAATCAGTGGAACTAAGTTAGCTGCGTAGCGTGCTTTACCTTCGCTGAGCTTAACAGCCCACTCTAAATCTGTTTCATTGCCGGGAAATTGCTTTAAGAACTCAGCACGCGGCATGCGAGCATCACGGACACAGAGCTGCATAATGGCACGCTCTTGGGCGCGTAAGTGATGCAGCTTTTCACGTATGCTGATCACCAGTGCGTCATAGACTTTAGGGTGCAACTTAAGCGGCGCAAACAGCTCGCCGAGAGCAAGTAAAGCATCTACAGCTTCTTTGCTATCACGGGGCTTTTTCTCAAGGATTTTTTCAACCGCTGCCAATTGTGCAGCAACAGCACCAAAGCGCAGTTTGGCCATTTCAGGGTCAGGGCCGCTGTCGGCAGGCTCGTCCTCATCTACTTCGGCTTCCTCGTCTTCCTGCTCTTTTTTAGCAGCGGCAGCTATTTTAGCGGCAGCAGCAGGTGCAGGGTGTTGAGTGGGCTCTTCGTCGGGATCGATATAACCATTAAACACATCGGTTAACCGTGTGCCTTCAGTCAAAGCTTTATTGAAGCTATCCAAGACCTCAGTGACAATGCCGGGAAAGTGCGCCATAGCACACATCACATCGCGGATACCTTCCTCGATGCGCTTGGCGATTTCGATTTCACCTTCACGGGTGAGCAGCTCTACAGTGCCCATTTCACGCATGTACATGCGTACTGGGTCTGTGGTGCGACCAATATCGGTTTCTACAGCAGCCAGCGCAGCAGCAGCTTCTTCAGCAGCGGCTTCGTCAGTGTCTGCACCAGCAAGAAGTAAAGCATCAGCATCAGGAGCAGTCTCAAAGACATTGATTCCCATGTCATTGATCATGCGAATAATATCTTCGACCTGTTCTGGATCAGCAATATCTTCAGGAAGATGGTCGTTGACCTCGGCGTAAGTCAGGTAGCCCTGCTCACGGCCGCGGGCGATTAATTCTTTTAAACGAGATTGTTGTGATTTTGCGGACATATCACCCTATCCATGAAAGGTCTGGGCCGAACGGCAATTGAGTTAATCATTATACTGTATATAAGTGATTAATTGCCAATTCAGGCAGTATTTGGTGCGCTGTTGTGTTGTGCAAGCAGCGTACGCAAGTGTTTTTTTTCTTCGTCAGTCAGTTCGTCGCTGCGAGCCTTGTTAAGGAGTTGCTCAATATGGCGCTCACGTTGTCGAACTGCTAAACGAGTAATGGTGTCGATAAATTGTTGCTCTAAGTTATCTGCATCAATCAGCCATTCTTTTTCAGCCAGCGCGCGTAGCAAATGGCCCTGTTCGGTGCCATGCCAGCGGGTAATGAGTTGTAATGGGCTGAGCTCTGGGCTTTTTTGCAATGCTTCGAGTAATGAGACGAGCAATTGCGCGTAGAGGTCATCTTCTGCAGCTAGTTTATTTGCACTATCTACTTTGTGCGCTAAATACGGATGATGCAACAAGGTACGCAAGGCGGCCAAGTGCGGAGTTTCAACTGCGGTTTTAGCACGTGTTGATTGGCGTGCTGGGCCGACTTTGTCAGTGCTGGTATAGCGCTGTCTGCTATAAGGCTGTGCAACCAGTGGTTGTGAGTGCTCAGAATAACCGCTTATTTCAGCAGGGTCAAAAGCTGTTGAGTATGTAGGCTCTTGTGGGAGCTGAGGGGCAGAGTGAAGGTTAGTTGTTGCTGGCTGTTGTTCATTGCTGCTGGTGATTGGTAAGTCAGTGATGCGAGCCAGTTTTTGCTGCATCAGTGCGCGTAAATTGACGCCAGGAATGCGCTCAAGTAATGGGGCAGCCAAAGTGGCTAAGTGGGCTTTGCCCTCTAAGGAGTCTAGGTTAATGGTTTCACTGAGATGGGTGAAAAAGTACGCTGTGAGAGGTACCGCTTGTTGGGCGATGCGCGCTTGAAAAGCCTCTAAACCTTCGCTGCGAATTAAGCTGTCGGGGTCTTCACCTTCAGGGACAAACAAAAAACGGGCCTGCAGGCCGTCCTTTAGGTTACCTAACGTGGCCTCAAGTGCACGCCACGCCGCTTTACGCCCAGCATTGTCGCCGTCAAAACAAAATAAAATATTAGGTACTACGCGAAATAAGCGCTTAATGTGCTCTTCGCTGGTGGCGGTGCCTAAAGTGGCGACGGCATTGCGTAAGCCTTGCTGGGCCAGGGCGATGACGTCCATATAGCCTTCCACGACAATAATTTCGCTGAGCTGGCGATTGTGCTTACGTGCTTCATAGAGGCCGTACAGCTCTTGCCCTTTATGAAATACTGCTGTTTCCGGGGAGTTTAAATATTTAGGTTTGTCATCGCCGAGTACGCGGCCGCCAAAGCCAACAATGCGACCGCGGGAGTCATGAATGGGAAACATGATACGGTCGCGGAAACGATCATAGCGCCGCTTGGTTTCGGCGTTCTCAACCAGTAGGCCAGCTTCAATGAGCGCTTGCTGTTGCAGGTTGTCACCACCCAGTTGTTTGCTGAGGTTGTCCCAGCCTGGTGGGGCGAAGCCTAATGCGAAATCCCGCGCGATGATGCCAGAAACGCCACGTTGTTTAAGGTAGTTAACCGCAGCATCACGTTGTGGGTGGTTTCTTAAAGCGCCGCGATAGTAATCGCTGGCTGCAGAGAGTAAGTCATACAGCGGAGAGTTGGCGGGTTGGCGGGGTTGTCTGGGGCCGCCACTGCTTGCTTCGCGCTCAACTTCAACACCAGCTCGGCTGGCCAGTTCTTCCACAGCCTCGGGGAATTCGAGGTGATCGTGGTCCATGATAAAACCAAGGGCGTTGCCGCCTGCGCCACAGCCAAAGCAATAGTAAAACTGTTTTTCTTGGCTGACTGTGAAAGACGGTGTTTTTTCCTGGTGGAAAGGGCAGCAGGCCGTATAGTTCTTGCCGGATTTTTTCAATTGCACACGGGAGCTGACCACCTCGACAATGTCGCTGCGGTTGAGCAGATCGTCAATAAAACTTTGTGCAATGAGTCCGGCCATGGCGGTCCTAGAGTGCTTGTTCAGTGCCGTGCAGTTTTAGTTGGCTGCACAGCTTGCTTGGGTCGTTACTTATAGTGGCGTACTGGTCTTATGGGGCGCAAGTCAAAGACAGTAGAGCAGGTGCTGTTCAAGATTCATAGCCTATAGAAATAGGCATTAAACGACAAAACCCGGACGAGTCCGGGCTTTGTTGAACGCTTTAGAACTGTAAAGATTAATACAGACGTTCGTATCTACGCTGCTCGCGCTGCACTTTTTTGGCATGACGCTTTACCGCTGCAGCTGCTTTACGTTTGCGGGCTGCAGTGGGTTTTTCATAAAACTCGCGACTGCGTACATCAGCAAGAACGCCGGCCTTTTCGCAGGAGCGCTTGAAGCGACGCAGAGCAACGTCAAATGGTTCGTTGTCTCTAATTTTGACAGTTGGCATCTGATTCGTACCTTCATCAATAAACGGTTAAAAGATATGCAGTCAAAATGCATATCGGTTTTATAAGAACTCAGTATTATATCTACTTTCTTGGGGCAAAGCAAAGCGATGCTAGAAAAAAGCATAGAACATAATCATCGAGCCGCTTATCATGCGTACTAATTCTATTGTTGTAAAGTTGAACAGGGTAAATAAATGCTAGTGCTGGGTTTAGAAACGTCATGTGATGAAACTGGGGTCGCGCTCTATGACAGCGAGCGGGGCTTACTGGCGGATGCTTTGTTTAGCCAGATTGATTTACATCGGGTTTATGGTGGGGTTGTTCCGGAGCTGGCCTCACGGGATCATATTAAACGTATGCTGCCATTAATTGAGCAGGTGTTGCGCGATGCGCAATGCACCGCGCAAGACATTCAAGGAATTGCTTATACCGCAGGGCCGGGCTTGGTAGGGGCTTTATTGGTGGGTGCGGCCTGCGCTCAAGCCTTGGCCTTTGCTTGGGAGATACCTGCCATTGGTGTGCATCATATGGAAGGCCATTTATTAGCACCGATGCTGGAGGAGACGCCGCCGCAGTTTCCTTTTGTGGCCTTATTGGTGTCTGGCGGGCATACCCAGTTGGTGCGGGTTGATGGGATTGGTGAATACCGTTTGTTAGGTGAGTCCATTGATGATGCGGCTGGCGAAGCGTTCGACAAAACCGCCAAGTTGATGGGGCTTAAGTACCCAGGTGGGCCAGAAATAGCACGGCTGGCTATGCAAGGTCAGCCCGGGCGTTTCCGCTTGCCGCGGCCAATGACCGACCGGCCGGGCTTAGATTTTAGTTTTAGTGGTTTAAAAACCGCTGCTTTAACTGCTTGGCAAAAATGTTTGGCTGCGGGTGATGACAGTGAGCAAACCCGAGCGGACTTGGCCCATGCATTCGAAACAGCTGTGGTGGCCACTTTAGCGATTAAGTGTGAGCGCGCTTTAGATCAAGAAGGTTTAAATAGTCTAGTGATTGCTGGTGGGGTCAGTGCCAATCAGGCTTTGCGTAAAGAGTTGGAAAGCGTGCTGGCTGCCCGTCAAGGCCAGGTGTTTTATGCCCGTCCTGAGTTCTGTACTGATAACGGCGCGATGATTGCTTATGCAGGTTGTCAGCGTTTACTGGCTGGGCAGCAGGAGGATTTAAGCATTAATGTGCGGGCGCGCTGGCCATTGGAAGAATTGCCGGCCTTGGCTTAACAGCTTACTTTTTGAAGTGACGTTCTTTGCCCGCGAGCAAGTCTTTTAAGTTGCCGCGGTGGCGCCATACCAGTAATAGACTTAACACGCTCATGGGTAATAAAGCTTGTGGCTGTTGCCAAGCGAGCAGCGGTAAGCAAAGGGGGACACTGGCCAATGCTGCCAATGAGCTGATACGAGTTAAGGCAAATGTGAGCAGCCAGACCGCTAAGGACAGCAGCGCTGCAGGTGGGTATAGGCCCAGCAACATCCCAGCTGTGGTCGCCACGCCCTTGCCGCCGCGGAAACTAAAATAGATTGGATACAGGTGGCCAAGCACAGCAACTAAACCAATCCAAGCTTGCTGCTGTGTAGTTAAGCCCAGCTTATGGGCAACCAGCACCGGCAGTAAACCTTTGCTCAGATCGCCAACTAAGGTCAGAATAGCCAAGCGTTTTCCAGCAACCCGCAGCATATTGGTTGCGCCGGGGTTGCCAGAGCCCTGGGCACGAGGGTCGCTATTGCCGTAGTAACGGCTCAATACAATGGCAAATGAAAATGAGCCAACCAAGTATGCACACAGCAGTAAAAATTCAAACATTTAAATGATCCAAGGCTAGTACCTTGATTCTAACGGGGCAGGAGCAAAGTGGACACGGTATTTATCGAAAAACTAGAAGTCGACACCATTATAGGTGCCTATGACTGGGAGCGCACGATTCGTCAGAAGCTATTAGTGGATTTAAGCATGGCTTGGGATAACCGTCCCAGCGCTGCCGATGATGCGTTGCATTTGGCCTTGGATTATGCTGCGGTAGCTGAGAGTGTTGAGCAGTTTGCGCAACACAGCAGCTTTGAGTTGGTGGAGACCTTTGCGGAGCGACTGGCGGCATTATTAATCGCAGAATTCAACATTCCATGGTTGCGTTTAAAAGTCACCAAGCCCGACGCAGTGGCACATGCACAGGGTGTCGGTGTGGAGATTGAACGCGGATGTCATTAGTAGAGGTGTACCTTGGCTTAGGCAGCAACACTGAGCGCAACAAACATTTGTGTGCTGGGCTGGATGCTCTACACGCTTTGTTTGGGCCGCTGGACTGTTCGCCAGTATTTGAAAGTGAAGCAGTGGGTATCCGCAGCGCATGTTTTTATAACATGGTGGTGCGGATTAAAACGTCGCTGCCATTGTCTGAGTTGGTTTGCCAGCTTAAGCACATTGAAAAACTCAACGGGCGCTTTGCTGCGCCTCGCAAAAGTTTATCGTTGGATATTGATGTGTTGCTGTATGGTCAGCACGTTGGTGTGTTTGGAAGTGTCTGCTTGCCGCGGGCTGAGGTGTTAAAAAACGCTTTTGTGCTCTGGCCGCTGGCACTATTGGCGCCAGAGCTTTTGCATCCTGTTGCGCAACGCAGTTTTTTTGAACTTTGGCAGGCGGCACAGATTGAGCAAAAACTTTGGCCAGTGGCTTTTCATTGGCAGGGGCAGCCGCTCACTCCGCAGACTATGCTGAAATCCAGTGTGGTTTAATAACCTACAGATTGATAAAGACGTATAGGCTAGATGCGGCGCAGTAAGGCGCGACAAATTAAGGGGGCAGCGATGCGAGTATTGGTATTAGGTGCAGGGGTGGTCGGTGTTGCCACAGCTTATTATTTAGCCAAGCAAGGTTATCAAGTGGTGGTAGTGGACCGGCAGCTGAATGTAGCTGATGAGGCCAGCTTTGCCAATGCTGGGCAGATCTCACCAGGCTACGCATCCCCTTGGGCCGCTCCGGGCGTGCCTGTTAAAGCGATAAAATGGTTGATGCAGCGCCATGCCCCTTTATCAATACGCTTAACCACAGACCCCTTTCAATACCGGTGGATGCTGCAAATGCTGCGCAATTGCAGCAAAGCACGTTATGCCATCAATAAAGAGCGCATGGTGCGTTTGGCTGAGTACAGTCGTGATTGTTTAGATGCATTGCGCGAGGACACTGGCATCGAGTACGAGGCGCGTCAGCAGGGAACCACGCAATTGTTTCGTAGTCAGAAACAATTGGATAATGCAGCGCAAGATATTGCTGTGCTTGAGCAAAGTGGCGTGCCCTATGAGTTGTTAAGTTCGTCAGAAATTGCCCGTGTTGAGCCGGCTTTAGCTGCAGTGGCTGACACTTTATCCGGTGCTTTGCATTTGCCCAATGATCAGACCGGTGATTGTCATATGTTCACCCATAACTTGGCGCGAATGGCTGAGACGCTGGGAGTGGAGTTTCGTTTTGGTTGCACAGTTGAACGCTTCAGTAGCAGCGGTGATCGAGTCACCGGTGTTTATATCGATGGTGTTTTAGAGGTGGCTGATCAGTATGTGGTTGCTTTGGGCAGCTATTCTAAAGCTATGCTTGATCAGTTGGGGGTCAAGATTCCTGTCTACCCGCTCAAAGGCTACTCGCTTACAGTGCCCATTAGTGAGCCGGCAATGGCACCACAGTCAACAATTATCGATGAGACTTATAAAGTGGCGATTACCCGTTTTGAGGAGCGCATCCGAGTGGGCGGCATGGCATACATTGGCGGGTTTGATTTATCACTTAATCCTAAGCACCGGGAGACATTAGAATACGTCACCAATTTGCTGTACCCGCAAGGTGGTGATGTGGCTCAAGCAGAGTTTTGGACCGGCTTGCGACCCGCCACTCCAGATGGCACACCTTTGGTGGGTAAGACTGCCTATCGAAATTTATATTTAAATACAGGCCACGGTACTTTAGGTTGGACAATGGCGTGTGGTTCAGCCAGTTATTTAGCCGATATTATCAGTCAGCAAACACCGCAGATCAGCAGTGAAGGCTTGGATGTATTTCGTTACTGTTAATCGTCTGTGTATTTAAAATGCTGTGGTAAAAGTCAAACAGGTCAGCAGTGAAACATTGCTTGTTGTTACTTATTAGAGAGAGCTGAAAGGTATGCGTCCAGCGCGCGCGTTAATTAATTTGCAGGCTTTGCGAAGCAACTATCAATTGGCGCGAAAACTCAGCGCAGAGAAAGCATTGGCGGTGATCAAGGCAGATGCTTATGGGCATGGCGCTGTGGCTTGTGCGCAAGCCTTGCATGATAGTGCAGATGGTTTTGCGGTGGCCTGCTTAGAGGAAGCCCTAGAGTTGCGTGCCGCTGGGGTGACTTTACCAATTGTTTTGTTAGAAGGTTTTTTCCACCCGGATGAGCTGCCACTGATTGCCCAGCACAATTTGTGGTGTGTGATACACGCTGCTTGGCAATTGGAAGCACTCGAGCATGCAAAGTTATCACAGCCATTAACGGTGTGGTTGAAAATGGACTCTGGCATGCATCGTGTGGGTTTTTTTCCCAGCGAGTACCGTGCGGTATGGCAGCGGTTGCAGGGCAGTCGAAATGTAGCAGCTACGGTGTTGATGACTCATTTTGCGCAAGCCGATCAGCTGGAGTCTGAGCGTACCCTTGAGCAATATAAAATCTTTACGGAAACTGTGGCTGGGTTACCAGCAGCGCTGAGTGTTTCTAACTCGCCGGCCATAGTGGCGTGGCCAGAGGTACGTAGTCAGTGGTCGCGGCCTGGAATTATTTTATATGGCGGTCAGCCCATGGTTAAGTTTGAAGCAGCTCATCGGCAGTTTCAGGCGGTGATGACATTGCAATCGCGTATCATTGCCGTGCGTGAGCTGCCCGCCGGTGAGCCGGTGGGTTACGGGGCGCAGTATATTGCGCAGCGCTCGGTGCGGGTCGGTATTGTGGCGTTAGGCTATGCCGATGGTTATCCACGCCATGCACCCAGCGGTACACCTGTGGCAGTGGACGGTTATCCGTCACAGCTAGTGGGGCGCGTCTCGATGGACATGTTGGCGGTCGACTTAACCGACATCGCACAAGCTGGAGTGGGCAGCACTGTTGAGCTGTGGGGTGAAACAGTTTCTGTTGATGAAGTAGCGACGCGTGCTGGCACTATTTCTTATGAGTTGCTGTGTAATGTGAAGCGTGTGCGTTATGAATATTTAAATGATTAAATAGATAAAAACTGTATAAGATCTATTGATCTGTTTGCCTGCGCGCAGGGAGTGGTTATACTGTGCACAAACTAAATTCGCAAAACATCTATTGCGAGAGTGTATTGCCAAAAATTAGAGGGTGTATCGTGAACCTGATGAAAAAAATTCTGGTGGCACAAGCTACTGTTCTGGCCTTATGGGCGGTCAGCGCACAAGCGACTACCGATGAAGAAATTGCTCAGCGTATTAAGCCCGTGGGCGTTGTGTGTGTGAAAGGTGATGAGTGCGATAAAGCCGCTGCAGCCGCAACTGCGGTAGCCAGTGCCGATGAAGCAGCGCCTGCAGCAGCCTCATCGGGTCGCAGTGGTGAACAGATTGTTACCAGTCATTGCGCTGTTTGCCATGCAACAGGTTTACTTGATGCACCTAAAACTGGTGAAACTGCCGTTTGGCAGGAGCGTGCAGACGCTAAGGGTGGTTTAGAAGGTTTATTGGCAACTTCGATTAGCGGTATCAACGCAATGCCTCCAAAAGGGACTTGCAGTGACTGTACCGATGAAGAGTTGATGGCAGCAATTAAGTCGATGTCTGGTTTATAAGGCTTGCTGAGCTGCTAAAACTGCTGTTTTGTAAAAACCCCAAAAAGCTGGATTGGCTTTTGGGGTTTTTTTATTGTTGCAGTAAACCGCCGGCAAATACATTCTGGGCAGGGCGATAAGGAGTAAGCGGGTGCTGCAAAGTTACAGCAATGGCATCTTGATTGCCTTAGGGCTGATTATGGCCATTGGCGCACAAAATGCTTTCTTGGTCTCCCAAGCGTTGCGCCGTGAGTATCACCTGTGGGTGGCCACTCTCTGTACTTTTTTTGATGTTGTGCTGGTGGCTTGCGGGGTGTATGGGCTGGCGCATATTTTAACCAGCAGCCCGCTATTGTTGGCGGTGGCTCGCTGGGGCGGCATTGTGTTTTTGACAGGTTATGCTGTATTGGCGTTGCGGCGTGCATTCAGTCAGCATGTGTTAAATGCCGACGCAAAGCACTCGTCGCAGTCTTTAAAAAGAGTGTTAATGACTACTTTAGCAGTGACTTTGTTAAATCCACACGTGTATTTAGATACTGTTTTATTGATTGGTTCGCTCGGCGCTCAGCAGGAGGTCCCCGGTGCATATGTGCTGGGTGCGGCAACAGGTTCAACCCTGTGGTTTTTTGGTTTAGCCGTAGGCTCAGCAAAGCTAGCCCCCTACTTAGCGCGGCCCATAACTTGGCGGGTTATCGACCTTATGGTGGCGGTGATGATGCTCAGTGTGGCTGCGCAATTATTGCTCAACGGTTAAAGCCCTACAGTTACTGCGTAGATAAAAAAGCCGAGCAATGCTATAATTAATGACTTAAAGCAAGTTGCAATTGCTGGCGTTTACAGCAGAATATTATTGTAGACTTGCTGATAATGCCTCATATGATGTAACTGGAGAATAATTATGGCTTTTGAATTACCTGCACTACCTTATGAAAAAAATGCGCTAGAACCGTATATCTCAGCAGAAACGCTGGAGTATCACCACGGTAAGCACCATAACGCATATGTAGTCAACTTAAATAACCTGATTCCAGGCACTGAGTTTGAAGGTAAAACTCTAGAAGAAATCATTAAAACCTCAACAAGCGGTGGCGTATTTAACAACGCTGCGCAGGTTTGGAACCACACCTTCTACTGGAACTGCTTAGCACCTAATGCCGGTGGTGAGCCAACAGGTGATTTGGCAGAAGCAATCAATAAAGCATTCGGTTCATTTGAAGCTTTTAAAGAAGAATTCACTAAAACTGCCATTGGCACTTTCGGTTCAGGTTGGGCTTGGTTAGTTAAAAAAGCTGACGGCTCACTCGCGTTGTCAAGCACCATTGGTGCTGGCTGCCCGCTGACCACTGGTGATACACCATTACTGACCTGTGATGTTTGGGAACACGCATACTATATTGACTACCGCAATGCGCGTCCTAAGTATGTTGAAGAGTTTTGGAAGCTGGTTAACTGGGACTTTGTTGCAAAAAACTTTGCTGCGTAAGTACCTTGTGAAGTAAAACCAACTTGATAGAAGCCCTCACTCGCTGCATCGTCAGCTGTGGGGGCTTTTTTATGCACGATTTTCAAATAAATATGCGAACCTGTGTTTATGATGCAGGCTAAAGATTGCCAGCTGCTTGGGAACTTATGTTTGTATTAATAAAGATAATAAAGGCAAACCGTTTTGAAAATAAAACGTAAAAATAGTCTGTCATTTCGATTATTAGGCTGGGTGTTTGGAGTAGCGGTGGTGGTAGGGCTGCTGTTAAGCCTATTGCACATTATATATGCGGCTTATTTTACCAATCAGCAGATAAACAATGGGGGGCAACGTATTTTAGAAATGTTTAAAAGCCCATCAACGCAAGCGTTATATAGTCTTGATGCTGAAGTGGGGCAGCAAGTCTTAGAAGGGTTATTACAACATGATGCGGTGATTTCAGCCTCTATTGGTCACCCTGCAGAGGCTCCTTTAGCTGTCAGTGTACGTGCTGCTCAGGGGTTTTTAGGTCGATATTTTACTGATTTGATTTTTTCTGCGGAGCGCACTTTTGTCGTGCCGTTAACAAGTGAGTTGCGCGGCGGTGAGTACTATGGCGAGCTTAAAGTTGCTTTAGATACAGCGCACTATGGCGAGCGCTTTGTGAAGGGCGCGTTGATTGTAAGCACCTTAGGAACCCTGCGTGCCTTGATTTTAGCTTTGGTGCTGTACCTGGTTTATCAGGCGTTTTTAACGCGACCGTTGGTTGAAATGATTCGCCAGCTGGGACGGGTTAACCCAGATCGTCCCACAGAGTATCAGCTGCCTTTGTTGAAAAACCATGAGCAAAATGAGCTGGGTGCTTGGACTAAAAAAGTCAATGAGCTTCTTGCTGCTATCGAGCGTACTAATAGCTTGCGTCAGGAAGCAGAAAACAATGTCTTGTTGATGTCGCGGCTTGATTTGTTAACTGGTTTGCCGAACCGCCAAGAATTGCAGTTGCAGCTGGGTAAAATCCTTAAGGATGCAAAACAGAGTCAACAAGGTGTGGCTATTTTTCATCTTGGGTTGGATGATTTTAAAAATATTAATGACCAATATAATTATCAGGTGGGTGATTGGCTGCTTAAACATGTCGCCAAGCGTTTGCGATTAAGTGCTGGCAACAATGCTTGCTTGGCGCGTTTAGGTGGCGATCAATTTGTTGTGGTGCAGCCTCACATTCAAGAGCCGGAGCAAGCAGCACTGGCTGCACGGGCATTATTGGACAGTTTTTATGAAACAGTATTAGTTGCGCCGATTGACCAAGCAGAGCCAATCGAAGTGCGCCTACAGGCGACTGTTGGTATTACGCTTTACCCCGATGACGGCAATGATGCTGAACAGCTGTTGCAGCAAGCAGAACACACCATGCAGTTGGCAAAAGTTGGTGCGCGCAATCGTTATCAGTTTTTTGTGGCCAGCGTCGATTCAGAAATGCGTCAGCGGCGCCGCCTTAAGCAAGGCCTGGATGAGGCCATTGCTCAGCAGCAATTGTATTTGGTTTATCAACCGCAGGTGAGTTATACGGACCGTCGCGTTGTGGCTGTCGAAGCCTTATTGCGCTGGCGCCACCCAGAATTGGGAATAATAGCGCCAGGCGTGTTTATCCCTTTAGCGGAGCAAAGCGGGCAAATTATTGAGCTGGGCAACTGGGTGTTAAAGCATGCCTGTCAGCAGTTACGGCATTGGTTGGATGCTGGGTATACCAACTTAACAATGGCTGTGAATTTGTCGGCGGTACAGTTGCACCATGACGAGCTCTTACACCAGGTGCAAACCAATCTTACACAATACAATTTGCAACCCAATAGCTTAGAACTGGAGGTTACCGAGACAGGCTTGATGAAAGATACTCAAGCTGCTGCTGAGAACTTAAGTGGTTTGCGGGATATGGGGGTGCGGGTGGCAATTGATGATTTTGGTACAGGTTACTCATCTTTAAGTTATCTAAAGACTTTACCTTTGGATAAATTGAAAATTGATAAGAGTTTTGTGCAAGATGCTTTGGACAGCGAGGATAACGCAATCCTCGTTAAAACAATTATTCAGCTGAGTAAAAACCTGGGTATGCGAGTGATTGCTGAAGGCGTTGAAACCCTTGAGCAAGAACAATTTTTAATCGGGTTGGGCTGTGATGAAGGCCAAGGGTATTGGTACAGTAAACCGCTGGCAGCCACTGATGCGCAGAAGACTTTTTTAGCTAAAGGTTATTTGTAGCGCAGTGAGCGCAATACTCAGCCCAGTGCTATTTTGATTGCTTTGCGCTGAACCATCTGGAATCAGTGGCTTCAAGTTGTTTAAGGTAGTGCCCTGCCCCCAGCTGCTGAACTTGTTTGCTAATCCATTGTGCACGTCGTGCGGTTGCAGCACTGGGTTGATTTGGGTTGCGTGTACGGGGGCTGGGTAATATTGCGGCCAGCAAATAGGCTTGTTGATTGGAAAGATAAGCTGCACCAGTTTGGAAGTGATATTGAGCCGCCGCTTCAGCACCAAAGATCCCCGGACCCCACTCAGCACTATTTAAATACACTTCAAGGATGCGCTCTTTGCTCCAGAGCAGTTCAATCCACAGCGTAAACCAGGCCTCTAGTGCTTTGCGCAACCAGCTGCGGGATGACCAAAGAAAGGTGTTTTTAGCCACTTGTTGTGAAAGCGTGCTGGCGCCACGCAGAGTACTGGCACTTCGATTGTGGGCAAAAGCTGCGCGGATGGCGGCAATATCAAAACCGTGATGATGGGCAAACTGTTGATCTTCAGCAGCAATGACGGCCATTTTTAAATGATCTGGCAGCTTAGACCAGGCCAACCATGTGCGTTGGCTGCGATACGGTTGTCCGGTCAACTTGGCGCTTATCTGTTGCTCTAGCATCAGTGCGCTCAGTGGCGGATTAATCCAGCGCACACTGAGCACTGCTAGAATACTGAGCGCCGCTAGAATCAGTAATGTCAGCGCTGCATAGCGAAATATTTTCAGTGGTGTGAGGCGAATGCTATTCATAGTGTCTAAGGGTACAGCCAGTTTTATAAGTTTTGGAGGGTTTCTATGGGCTTTGGGGCAGTTGTTGCAGCAATTTATGGCGCGCTAGCGGTGGCCATGGGCGCCTTTGCGGCCCATGGGTTAAAAGACACGCTCAGCGCAGAGTCGTTAGCGGTTTTGCAAACAGCAGTGCACTATCAGTTTATTCATGCTTTAGCTTTATTGCTGGTAGTGATCTATGGCACGCGCCGACCTTGCGGTATTTTGCGTTATTCAGCAGCGTTTTTTGGGCTGGGTGTTCTGTTCTTTTCGGGCAGTTTATATGCCCTTGTTCTTAGCCCACTTAAACCGGGCATCATCACCCCCATAGGTGGCAGTTTATTGATACTGGGCTGGTTAACACTTGGTTACTCAGCGTGGCGTGCTAAATAAGTGATTTGCTTTACCGGTTGCCGCTGTGGGTTAATTAATTGATGAATACTAATGCTGATGCTGCGCATATTCAATTGAATGCTGAAAGCAATACGCTGCGCAGGGGCATTGCCGGTGCTTGTTAAAAGACGCTGAGCTTGCAGAGGTAAATCAAGCGTCCGCAGATCGGTAGATGGACTGCCATGGCAGCACGAGTGGAGCAGCTAACAATGTGTGCTTTGTTATAGAATAGGCTGTTTTGGGCGCTTGGGTGATTTCTGCCCAGGTTTAATCCGCGTATGGGCTCAGTAAATTGCTGAGCGGTGAGGTTTAGATAGGTTATTTATGACAGAAAGTCGGCAAGGTGAGGCGGCGCCAGTGTTGCATCGTCGCGAAATAAAAAGCTATGTGATGCGTGCAGGGCGTATGACTCCAGGCCAGCAGCGAGGCATTGAACAGGGCATGCCGAAGTTTGGGCTGCAGCTGACGGACGGTATGCAAGACTTTGATCGTGTTTTTGGACGGCAGGCGCCACGCTCTTTAGAGATTGGTTTCGGCATGGGGCAGTCACTACTGGAAATGGCTCAAGCGGCACCCGAGCAGGATTTTATCGGTATTGAAGTGTATCAGGCTGGGGTCGGGGCGCTGCTCAATGGGTTATTAGCCAGCAACATTAATAATGTCCGAGTTTATAACTGTGATGCCTTGGATGTTTTAAAGAAGGCTGTACCAGATGCCAGCTTGGATCGTGTTATGTTGTTTTTTCCTGACCCTTGGCATAAAAGCCGCCACCACAAGCGGCGTATCGTGCAGCCTGATTTTGCGCGCTTAGTGTGCAGTAAGCTTAAAGTCGGTGGCATATTTCATTTGGCAACTGATTGGCAGCCCTATGCTGAACATATGCTGGAAGTGCTGAATGCCACCCCAGGCTTTACCAATCTATCAGCCGAGCAAACCTGGGTACCCCGCCCGGCAGAGCGGCCAATGACTAAGTTCGAGCAACGCGGTGAACGGCTGGGGCATGGTGTTTGGGACTTGAAATTTTCGCGCACAGCACACTAAATTGCATGGGGAGTTCATCTATTGGTGGTCTTTTTAGAACGCTGTACGTAGGATGTTGTTTGGTCATAACAAAATCAATAAAAAGACACGCAGCCTACACAACGCATAAGAGAGTACAAACATAAAATAAGCTCAGTGTGCTGCGTATAGACTCATCAGGGGGATATGATGATAAAAGCAGTTATGTTTGTGGCTTTGGCAGCTTTAGCGGTGCCCGCACAAGCTAAAGTAGATCCTGAGCAAGCGTCAAGACTTGGCCAAGACTTAACGCCACTGGGTGCCGAGCGGGCAGCTAACGCAGCAGGTAGCATTCCTGAATGGACAGGGGGGATTACCATACCACCGCCAGGTTACAGTGTGGGCATGCACCACTTGGACCCATACGCCACAGATCAACCACTGTTTGTAATCAATCAACAGAATCTTGAGCAATACAGTGCTCAGCTGCCGGTTGGTATCCAGGAGCTTGTAAAGCGTAACCCCGATTACTATGTGCAGGTCTTTCCTACCCGGCGCAGTGCTTCAGCGCCACAGCGTATCTATGCGGCTACCCGTGCCAATGCAGAGCAAGCGCAATTGATCTCCGGTGGTAATGGTGTGCAAGGTGCAGCCGCTGGCATACCTTTTCCCTTGCCACAAAATGGCGTTGAAGTGATTTGGAACCATATTATGCGTTACCGTGGCGAGCAGATGAGTTCGATGGTGAACCATGCCGCTGTTTTGAGTAACGGTAGTTATAGCTTAGTTAAACGTAAGCGCGATGTGTATTTCGTTTACGGCCGTGCCGGCATGACCGAGCAAGAATTAAATAACACCTTATTTTATTACAAGTACCGTGTGCTGGCGCCGGCCAGTGTTGCTGGCTCGTCATTGGTGGTGGAAGAAACTTTGGATCAAATTCTAGCCTTGCGTAAGGCTTGGCGCTTTAGTCGAGCAGAGCGTCGAGTACGTCGCCTGCCTACCTTGGCTTACGATTCTTTGCAGCCAGAAACCAACGGCATGGCTACAGCTGATGTGGTGGATGCATACAATGGCGCACCAGATCGCTATGAGTGGCAGTTATTAGGTAAGCGTGAAATGTTGGTGCCTTATAACAGCTATGCAGTGCATCAAGAAGGCATTCCATACAGCGAGATCTTACATGACAAAACTTTGAATCCTAAATTGTTGCGTCATGAGCTGCATCGAGTTTGGGTGGTGGAGGCGAACTTGCGGATTGGCTTTCGCCATCCTTACGCTAAACGTCGATTTTATATTGATGAAGACAGCTGGCAGGTGTTAGCCGTTGATCTTTATGATAAAGACGGACAGTTAATAGGGCTGCAAGAAAGTCATCCAATTAATTACTATGATGTTTTGTCTTTTGCCAGCACCTTAGAAACCATTTATGACTTTAAAGACAGTCGCTATTTTGTTGATGGCTTAGATAATAATGAGCCAATGTACGATTTTAATGTGAGCTTAAGTCCGCGGGATTTTACCCCCCAAGCCTTGCGTCGAGAAAGGTAATAGCTTACAGGCCAGTCAGGCATTAAAGGCTGCTATACATGGCGGCTTTTAATGCCGGTCGGCTACAACGCCAAGCAGAACAAAAATCATCAGCAGCACTGGGGCAAGGGTGAAGTTATTTAAGTGGGCAAGGCTACTGGCAATCAGTGGGGTTAAGTAGACAACCGCTAATCCGTAACCCAGTGCACACACTAAAATAAAAATAAAGGTGCGGATAAAAAAGTTTAAATGTCCAATTGAGCGCCCAACCCAAGCGTTGATTTGTGGGCCAAATAAAACCAAGGCAGTGGCCATAATTGCCAAGGCAATATCACGCAAATGCAAACGTGACCATTTAGAGAGCGCTACAATTAAATCAACAACGATATCCATTACAGTCCTTAGTTATCTGTGCCTATGGGTGTTAGGTGGATAGGAAAATGTGCAATAAATCATTTAAAAACAGCTGTCCCTGAGGGCTGGCAAGCAACTGTTGAGAGTCAGTTTGCAGTAAGCCACGCTGACGTGCTTGGCTGAGGCCAGGTTCTAGGGCTTGTAGAGGTAAGCCAGTACGCGCACTGAACAACTCAAATGGCACACCAGCGCTTAGGCGTAGAGCATTGATTAGAAACTCAAAGGGTAAATCTGCAGCAAGCAGGGTTGAACTACCGGCTAAAAAAGCTGTGTCAGGGCGCAGGTAATCGGCTGGTTGACGGGTTTTCCAGGTGCGCTGAATACGTCCTTGGGGACTGCTGAGTTTGCCGTGAGCACCTGCACCTATGCCAATAAAGTCACCAAAAGACCAGTAATTCACATTATGCACAGCGACTTGCCCGCGGCGCGCATAAGCGGAAACCTCATATTGTTTAAAGCCGTGTTGCGCGAGTAAGGCGTGCCCAGCTTCTTGAATATCCCAGAGCACTTCATCTTCAGGTAAAACAGGTGGCTTGCTCCAAAATACCGTATTGGGTTCCATGGTCAGCTGGTACCACGACAGATGGCTGGGGGAGAGATCAATGGCGGTGTGTAGGTCAGTCAGCGCCTCTTGTGGCGACTGCTTGGGCAAGCCATGCATTAAGTCTAGATTGAAATTATCAAAACCGGCGTGGCGAGCCATGTCCACTGCAGCTATGGCTTCAGCACCTGAGTGAACACGGCCTAAGGCGTGTAGCTTGTCATCGGCAAAACTCTGAATGCCGATCGACAAGCGATTGATGCCCAGTGCGCGGTAGTCTGCAAACTTCTCCTGCTCAAAAGTGCCTGGGTTGGCTTCTAACGTGATTTCAATCCCTGGGGCGAGTTGCAGCCGCTGCGCAATGCCCTCTAACAGCCTGTGTAAGGCCTGTGCAGAAAACAAACTGGGGGTGCCGCCGCCAATAAAAATAGACTGCAGCGGGCGATTATGCACATGCTGTAAATCCTGTTCTAAGTCAGCCAGCAGTGCATCCACATAGGCTTGCTCAGGTAGCTCTGGGGTTGCCACGTGGGAGTTGAAGTCGCAGTAGGGGCATTTGCGAATACACCACGGGATGTGTACGTATAGAGCCAATGGCGGTAGCTTAAAGCCATTTTCGAGTGGGTGGTGTGGCGGGCTTAAGTCGGAGGCAATCAGGCTCATACCGCCAGCCGTTGTTTAAGCAGCTGCATGGCTTGGGCACGGTGGCTGAGCTGGTTTTTTAAGGTGTCGGGCATTTGCGCAGCGCTGCACTGTTGTTCAGCCACGTAAAATAGGGGGTCGTAGCCAAAACCATGCTCGCCTTGGGGTGCATGCAAAATACGCCCCTGCCAACGGCCTTCACAGATGATTGGCAGTGGATCAGCGGCATGCTGCAGCAAGGCTAATACACAGACAAAGTGAGCGCTGCGGTGTTCATCGGCGACTCCTTGCAGTGCTGTTAGCAAAGCATGGTTATTGTCCGCGTCTTTGCCAGTGGCGCTGTAACGGGCAGAGTGAATGCCAGGTGCGCCTTGCAAGTAATCTACTGTTAAACCCGAGTCATCAGCCAAGGCTGGCAAGCCGGATACTTGACAGGCATGACGGGCTTTTAAAATGGCATTCTCAATAAAAGTTAAGCCGGTTTCATCCGGCTCAACTGCAGTGAATTCGCTGATTGGGCGAATGTGGATGCTGTCACCTAATAACGCTTGCAGTTCGCGCAATTTACCAGGGTTGTGGCTAGCCAGTACCAGTTGCTTCATAGGTCAGGGAACACTTCTTGATTGAATTTCAATTGATGGGTTTGTCCATCGCTGTCAGTGACTTGCAGGTCAAAGCGCAGCAGTTCTTGTCCGCTAATTGCAAACTGGGTGAGGTAATATACAGCATTCCCTTCATCCACTTCGGTAAAGCTTAGGGCTTGGGTTTGCCCTAAAAGGTTTTTAAAAGAGCCGCTTACAGAGCCTTTTTGGCCTTGGCCATTTTTCACCAGAGACACGTTCAGTACGGCTTGGTTTTTACTGCGGTTTAAGCCGGCAGCAGCGGCTGCCTCAGGTTGCAAGAAGGTTGAGTTGAAAATGCTGTAGTGCACGTCCAGCTCACCGTAGCTTTGTTTGCGTTCTGCTTGCACGGTAAAGGCAAGCATCATGCTGAAGCAGAGGGTTAGTAAGTAACGCATAGCAGGGTACTCCTCAGGTTATTTGGACTATGCACCTGTGACTCGGTAAATACCAATTTCACCCAGTAGGTTAGGCCAGATGCGACTGCCTAAATTATGACGGTGCAAACGGTCTACCGCAAGGCGATCGAGTACCGTCATTTGCATCTCACGGCACAGTTCTTCAAAATCTGCAAAGGTACAGAAATGAATATTAGGGGTGTTGTACCAGGTATAAGGTAAAAAATCCGAAACCGGCATGCGGCCTTTGTGGGCGAGATACCAGCGGCAACGCCAATGGCCAAAATTCGGGAAGGTGATTACACAGGTACGCCCCACGCGCAGCATTTCTTGCAAAATCTTATCGGGATAGTGCACCACTTGTAGGGCTTGGGTCATCACTACAATATCAAAGCTGTTATCAGCAAAATTGCCTAAACCCAAATCCAGGTCTTGCTCAATCACATTGACGCCTTTGTCAATGCAGGCGGCAATGTTATCGGGATCAATTTCCAGACCATAGCCGGTTACGTTTTTGTTGTCTTGCAGCCAAGCTAAAAGTTCGCCGTCACCGCAACCTAAGTCAAGGACGCGACTGTTTTCAGGTATCCATTGCTGGATGATTTCTAAATCTGCTCTCATAGTTGCCTCACACGCTGATACGGTTCATATAACCGCCAAATGCTTGCAGGTAGCGCGGGTTAGGGATTAAAAACGCATCATGCCCTTGCGGTGCATCAATCTCTAAATAGGATACGTTCTTTTTTGCATCCATGAGTGCATCAACAACCTCTCTGGAGCGTGCAGGAGAAAAGCGCCAGTCAGTGGTAAATGAGATCAAGTAAAAGTTCGCTTGGGCATGAGCAAATGTCGCAGTTAAATCCCCATCGTGTTCAGCGGCTGGGTCAAAGTAGTCCAGTGCTTTGGTCATCAACAAGTAGGTGTTGGCATCAAAGTTGTTAGAAAACTGCTCGCCTTGGTAGCGTAAATAGCTTTCCACTTGGAACTCAACATTATGGTAATCATAATTTAAGCAGTCGACTTGCAGCTCACGGCCAAATTTTTCACCCATGGAATCGTCTGATAAGTAAGTGATGTGTCCCACCATGCGAGCAAGCTTTAAGCCGCGCTTGGGGATTTTTCCTTGTTCAACAAAGTGGCCGTCGTGAAAATCTGGATCCGTTAAAATGGCTTGCCGTGCCACTTCGTTGAAAGCAATGTTTTGCGCGGACAAGCGCGGTGCGGCAGCAATCGACACGCAGTGACGCAAGCGATCTGGATAACTGATACTCCATTGCAAGGCTTGCATGCCGCCCAAACTGCCGCCCACCACTGCGGCCCATTGTTTGATACCCAGCTGGTCGGCGAGGCGTGCTTGGCTGTGTACCCAGTCTTCCACAGTGACCACAGGGAAGTCTGCGCCGTAGATTTTACCGGTTTTAGGGTTACGACTGCTCGGCCCTGTGGAACCGTGGCAGCCACCTAAGTTATTGGGGCTGACCACAAAGAATTTGTTGGTGTCTATGGGTTTGCTAGGACCAATACAGCTGTCCCACCAGCCTGGCTTGCGATCATCCACATGATGATAGCCTGCTGCGTGATGGTGGCCAGATAGGGCATGGCAAATCAGCACTGCATTGCTGGCGTTAGCGTTCAACTCGCCGTAGGTTTCATAAACCAGTTCATAATGATCCAGTGTGCGACCACAAGCCAGACGCAGCGGCTCGTCAAAACGGGCCACTTGAGGTGTGACTAGGCCGACAGAATCTGCAGGGAATTCGGAAGACACGGTATAACTCTCTTAAATAAGAGATGCAGTCTAGAGAGATGAGTCCATTGCGGCAAGTGGTGAGCACGCTTCAGGTTATGCGCAGGGACTGGAGTAACAGCCAGCCCTACAACTGAATGGGCGGTTTCACTGAATGCCTTTAGCAACGATGGGCTCGAGCTTTGTTGACTGACATCTGCTGTGGGTTAATGCTGGTTAATAATTAACTCAATAGCATACTATGCTTTGGCGCGAACAAACTAACGCCAGCGCCGCCAGCATGGCGGTTAATGGTTTAAGTGGGCAAATTCAGGTAATTTAGGATACTTTTTGGGGCTCTTGATACGCACCCTTTTTTGCCGTGACAGTTCGCCGCTTTCAATCTGGATTGCATTTTTAGCCACGCCAAATGCTTTGCTTAAAAAGACAATCAGTTGTTTATTGGCTTTCCCATCCACAGGTGGCGCATTGAGGCGTATTTTCAGCCGATCGCCATGCATGCCGCTAAACTCACTGTGCCTGGCGCCTGGTTGCAAGTGGCAAAATAAAATCAGATCTTCATTGTCCCGACGTAAGTAGCTGCTCATAAGAAAGGGCTAACCAAAGCACGCACAGGGCCCACGAGGCCGGTACTGACCGCAAGGTTATTAATCACTAAGCTTTCAAGCAAGCGAATCGCAATAAAAGCGAAAATAGGTGAGATATCTAAACCACCTAAATTGGGCAGTAAATTGCGAATGGGGCTGAGCATAGGTTCACACACTTGATGGGTCAGTTGTGCGCCTGGATTGCTACTGCCTGGTGCAATCCACGACAGAATCACGCTGATAATGAGGGCGAAGAAAAAAATCTTTAAAAACAAACCTGCCACTGCAATAAAAGACCACGCAAGCATTTGCGGGAGCATTTGTGGTACTGGTAAACCAGCAAGGCCCAGCACGATACCCATTAACACCAGTTGCAGCGCGATAACTAAAACCAAGCCTGCCAAGTCGATGCCGGCCACACTGGGAATGAAACGACGCAAGGGTGCGAGCAAAGGCTGGGTGGCTTTAACGGTAAATTGCGACAGTGGATTGTAAAAATCAGCACGAACCAATTGCAAAACAAAACGCAATAAGGCCACCAGCAAATAGAGCTGGCCTAGGGTTTGAACAATGTAAATAAATGCTTCAGTAAGTCCTGACATGGCGTCCTCTTATTGGCTCAATTGTTTGGCGAGTTGCTTGGAGCGGGTGGCTGCACTGCGTACAGCATTGTCCACTAACTCAGTAAA
>Ga0079226_10000728_pt1 | contig 23963 bp, 23 predicted proteins | sample Poulit2014_FD_76345 | JGI IMG/M metagenome (GOLD analysis project Ga0079226, IMG submission 76345) | Agricultural soil microbial communities from Georgia to study Nitrogen management - Poultry litter 2014 | ecosystem: Environmental > Terrestrial > Soil > Agricultural land | place: USA: Georgia...
TGAAGAGTATATGGATTACTACAACAATGAGCGTTACCAATGGAACTTAGCGAAGCTAAGCCCTATTCAATATTATCAGTTTTGTACTACCAATGTCTATCCTTTAGCAGATATTTATTCAACACCTGCATTACCGCACATCAGAACGATTGAAATTGAAGAGTGAAATGCATTCAAAATATGTCTCAAATTGTCCTTGACTATAGGACCAGTTCAAACCTTCACCTGTATCTCCATAATATAAGCATCATGATTACTCTGCGCATGCTCTACCAACGCCTTCTCATAGAAGTACCCCTCAACTTTCAACTCGTGCACCCTCACGAACTCCCGAATAGCCGCATACGACGCCTCTAACTTCCCTTCATCCCCTTTGTGAATATAGCGCAAGTAGCGTCCTGCTGGTTTGACGAAATCCGCGTCGCCCTCCGCAGTCGTCAAAAATATATAATCCACCTGATTGACGTCCGTGCTCGCGTGGTGCATCATCGTGCCGTAGTCGTTGTTCATCAGAAAATACGCGCCCCGTTCCATCAACAAGTCATAGCCTGACTCGATTAATTGGTGGTCCGTTGCCCCGACGGTCGGCTCACTTAATTTCAAATATTCCTCCGACAAATCAACGATCGCCACCTCGTCTTCCGCTTCCTCCGCCAAAGCAAACAAGCGTAATTTGCGGTCAATCACGTCTTGGATGTCCCGCAAACTCTGGATTTTCCGCTCGGCTTCTAACTTTTTCTCCTCCAACATCCGCTGGAACGTCACCTCTTCACTCGCCAGCAATGCCTTAATCTCTTTCAAAGGAATACCTAATTCCTTCAACGACAAAATCAAACCCAAATCATACAACTGCTCCAAAGAATAATAGCGGTAGCCATTGCCGTCACGCTGCATCGGCGAGAACAAGCCAATCTCATCATAATAGTGAAACGTCCGCGTGTTTAAGCCCGTTAACTTAGCGATATCCGACACTTTCATACTACTCGGCAATCTCATCGAATCCCTCCTTGACTTTACAGTAACTGTAAAGTTTATACTTAAAATAGTCAATCAATATAGGAGGTTTTACCCATGCAAAATACAATCCAATACCGCCCCTTCAAACGCCAAGACATCCAACCATTTCAAACCGTCATTAACGAAAGTTGGCGCTACGACCAACAATTCACCCAAGCAACCGCCCGCCACCTCTCGGCAATTATGCTTTACTACGGCTTGTCCCGGCAATCTTTTGCCCAAGTTGCAACTTCAAATGGTGATCCCATCGGCTTAATCATCGGCAATACTAAGCAAACCAAACTATCAAACGTCATCTACTACCCACTAATTATTTGGCACTTCCTTGGCATGCTCGCTTCCAAAGAAGGTCGCGGTGTCCTGAAATTTTATGTCCGCGATGCGATGCGACTATCACGCAAGCTCACCCAGCAAATTGACCAGCCATTTGACGGCGAACTGGCGCTCTTTGCAGTCAGCCCCAGAGCTCAAGGTCTTGGCGTTGGGACTCAGCTCTACCAATTTTTCCTAACGACTTTTCGGAAAAATCAACTATCCACTTTCTTCCTCCAAACCGATACGACTTGTAATTACAGCTTCTATGATCACAAAGGGTTAACGCGTGCGGCGAGTGTTAGGCAAAGAGTTACCGTGCCGGAGGAATCAACAATCGGCTTGTTTATTTATACAGGAAAAATATAACTTTAGCGCCTGACTCCCCACACGGAATCCAGGCGCTCTTCACTTACTACCTCAAACTATATTCTCCGCAATCAACTTCCCACCATCATAATAAACCTCATCCTCTTCCGTAATCTCCCGTAAAACCCGAATCGGATTCCCAATCGCAATCACATTGGCCGGCACATCTTTATTAACAACCGCCCCAGCCCCAATGACAGAATTATCGCCAATCGTAACCCCAGGCAATATCGTCACATTCGACGCAATCCAGACGTTTTTGCCAATATTCACCGGTTGATTGCAGCCGTATCCTTCCAACCGAAGTTTTGGCGAGATAGGATGCGAGGCAGCAATAATCGTAACGTTAGGTGCGATCATCGTGTTATCACCGATGTTAATCTGCGCATCATCCACAAAGGTGCAATTAAAATTAACGTACACATCGTTCCCTAGATGCACATTATGCCCACCCCACATGCCGTAATAGGGCGCTTGAACATAGGCATTTTCACCCACTTCAGCAAACACCTCTCTCAACACCTTCTTTTTCTCCGCTTCCCCCTCTTTTGTGTATCCCAAGGAATTATACTTCTTCATCAATTGCAAATAATGATGGTATTTAGGGTCTCTACTAGTAACTTCCCCTACTTTATGTAGCTTTCCTGAATTCATAATTTGTTGAACTTCATCTAGCATTGCAACCGCCTCCACAACATATTTTATACAAGTATACACATCTTTAAGTTGCGATACCAATCACCACCTTAACCCCCACATACTTATAATTATTATTTATCCACCCTTGCCTCTTCCTTGTGAAAGTCATATAATACAGTTAAATGCTTCTACAAAGAAAGGTTGTGTCAAATGACAGAGCTCATCCAAATAAAAAAACTTAACCATCGCAAACGACGAACAAGCGATTATTCATGATTTATCCTTCGACATCAAAGAAAACGAAGTGCTTGCCATCACCGGTCCATCCGGAAGTGGGAAAAGTACCCTACTCAAATACTTAGCCCAATTACAAAGTCCTAACTTGAAAACGGACGGCGAGTACCTGTTCAAAGGGCAGAACGTTATGGACTTAGACCCAATTAAATTACGCCAGGACATTTCATATTGTTTCCAATCACCGACTTTATTTGGCGAAACCGTGCGTGATAATTTACAATTTGGCTATGATATTCGCAATTTGGATTTTGATGAGGTGAAAGCCAAGGAATTACTTGGACACGTTGAACTGCCGACAAGCTACCTAGACAAGGATATCTCGACCTTATCAGGTGGGGAGAAGCAACGAGTGGCCTTGATTCGCAACGTGCAATTCCGACCGGACGTGTTATTACTCGACGAAATCACGAGTGCCTTAGACGCCCATACGCAGCGTACGATTTTAGCGTGGTTGGACACCTATCGTAAGGAAAACAACGTCACAATTGTGATGGTCAGCCATAACGAAAACGAACAAAACTTAGCCGACCGCAAAATAGAACTTAAAAAAATTAGCCCAAGGAGAAAGTGATCAATAATGACTCAATTAACTGTAACCCCAACGTCGCTCATCTTGTCCTTTGTGCTGGTCCTGATTGCCCTAGGCATCTCTTACCGCGAAAAATTAAAACTCGAAAAAGAACTAATCATTGCGATTATCCGAATGATTGTCCAACTTGTAGCAGTAGGATTCTTACTGCAAGGTATCTTTCAAGTTGATGACAACTGGCTAACTTTAGCGATGATGTTAGTGATGATCCTCAATGCCAGCTGGAATGCAGCCAATCGGGGAAAAGGCATCAAGAACGCCTTCTTAAACTCACTAATCGCCATTCTGACAACAGCTACCGTCACGATTAGCGTTCTAGTCTTTTCAGGGAGTTTGGAATTTACACCGTCACAGATGATTCCAATTACGGGGATGATTATCGGGGGTTCGATGAATTCCATCGGACTGGCCTTCTCGACGCTAAGACAAACCTTTACCGACCAAGTCCAAGGCATTCAAGAACGACTCGCACTTGGCGCAACACCGTATCAAGCGTCACAATCAATCCTTCGCGCAACGATGAGTCGCGGACTGCAACCAACGATTGATAGTACGAAGACCGTCGGAATAGTTACTTTGCCGGGGATGATGGCCGGGTTAATGTTCGCCGGGATTGACCCAACCAAGGCCATCCTCTACCAAATCATGGTCATGTTCATGATGTTAGCCGCCACCGCCATCTCGACTTACATTGCGACTTACTTAACGTACCGGTCATTCTTTAGTGATCGGGTGCAGTTGCAGTTGAAAAGATCGGATGATAAGAAATAATAATTTAAGCGACACCTCTTTCTGAAAATACAGAATAAGGTGTCGCTCTTCTTTTAGATTAAATTAAAAAAGCTCCCCGTCAGCCTTAGCTGTGCCAATTCAATGGCTGGGGAACTGTGGATTTCTTGTTAGTAATACACTGTATTGATACAGAAAACACAATACTTACTATCAATTACAATTATTACTCCGCAAACGCACCATACTCAAGATTCTCACCATTCGTATCAATGACTTGTTTATAGTAATCGAAACTTTTCTTCTTCAATCTCTCCATTGTTCCCGTTCCATCATTGTAACGGTCAACGAATATAAAGCCGTATCGTTTCTTCATTTCTCCAGTACCCGCAGACACAATATCAATGGGGCCCCACCAGAGATAACCGATGACGTCACTACCATCATTAATAGCATCTTTCATTGCTTCAACGTGTGTCTTCAAGTATTTCATCCGTTCAACATCGTTGATTTCATTATTCTCATTAGGAACTTCATCAATCCCTAGCCCATTCTCAACAATGAATAGTGGCAGTTCATAGCGATCCGTCAATTCATTCATAACATATCGGAAACCAGTTGGATCAATCGGCCAATTCCAAGGTTCTGGTGATTTTTCGGTTAGATACGGATTCTCTAATCCTTTTGCTCCACCCGTATCGACTCGCATTTCTGCACTCTTATCGTAAATTGCACTTCGATAATAACTGAACGCTATATAATCACAGGTATTTCCTTGAAGCAATTCTAAGTCGCCATCTTCAATAATTGGCTTAGTATCATTCTTTTCCCAATCTTTTAGAATATATCCTGGGTAATGACCTCGACACATTACGTCGGTATAAAACCATGATCTTCTTCTAAAATTCATTGCACCTAATACATTGTCAGGATCTGGATTGTTCGGATAAGTTGCTAATGAAGAAAAACTACACATCGCACCCATATGCGCATCAGGATCAACTTCATTAAGATATTTAGTTGCCAGTGCATTCGCAACAAACAAATTATGAGTCGCTTGATATTTATCTTGGTCACTAATGTCACCCAAAGGATTAACTTCATTCTTAGGTGGTACTGGTAATATACCCCCAGCAACATACGGAATTCTGAAAACATTATTTATTTCATTGAAAGTCATCCAGTATTTAACTTTACCTTTAAAGGCATCAATAAGCACTTGCGCGTATCTTTCAAAGAAATTGACCAACTTCCGATTCGTCCAACCACCATATTCCGCAAGCAAAGTAAAAGGCGTTTCATAATGACTCATTGAAATTACTGGCTCCATACCATGTTCAAAGATTGAATCAATTAAGTGTTTGTAGAAATCCAAGCCCTTTTGATTAGGTTCTTCTTCATCGCCTCTAGGAAAAATTCTACTCCAAGAAACACTTGTTCTAAAGGCTTTGAAGCCCATTTCAGATAACATCTTTAAATCCTCATCAAAGCGATGGTAAAAATCAATCGCTTCGTGTGATAGATAAGCCAGGTCATCATCTAAATCAAGTTCCCAAATTCCAGCATCCTTATTCCATTTAATACTTGGATTTTGAGACATTATTCCAACAACAGTATCTGTAACATTCGGTAATTTTCCATCTACGTTCCATGCACCTTCAGCTTGATTCGCAGCGATGGCACCACCCCAAAGAAAGTCTTTTGGAAATACATTTTTAGTCATTCAATTTCCTCCATTTTATTGGCATCTTGAATTATTCGTCAAGGAGACTTTGTCCATTCGTTTCAATCACTTTTTGATACCAGTAGAATGAGTCTTTCGGATATCTTTCTAACGTACCTTCATTATAATCATCTAAATCTACATAAATGAATCCATATCGCTTAGACATTTGTGATGTCGAAGCACTTACCAAGTCAATACATCCCCATGACGTATATCCCATTAAGTCAACACCTTCTTTTATTGCTTCATTCATTGCTAGGAAATGATCTCTAAAGTAATCAATTCGATAGTCATCATGAACTTTTCCATCAACTAATTTGTCTTTACTTCCAATTCCATTTTCAACTACAAATAAAGGAATTTGGTAACGATCATACAAATCAATTAAGGCAATTTTTAGTCCTTTTGGATCAACTTGCCATCCCCATTCACTTGTTTCAAGGAAAGGATTTTTAACACCATCCGTTACATTCCCACCAACTTTTTCACGTTCATCTTCATGAATCGAAGATACGAGTGACATATAATAACTTAGTGATAGAAAATCAACTGTATAGTCTTTTAGAATTTGTTTATCTTCTTCATGAATCGGATTCTCAAAACCTTGCTCTTCAAAGTAATTTAAGACATGCTTCGGGTATTCTCCACGAATTTGAACGTCTGAATAAAATAAGTTATTACGATTAATTTGTTGAGCTAACTCAATATTTTTTGGATCAGAGTTTTCAGGATAAGTAAGTAATCTCGTTAACATGGCACCCATTTGAGCATCTGGATTCGTCTCTTTCATAATTTTAGTTGCTAACGAACTTGCAACGAATTGGTTATGAACCGCAGTATAAATTGCTTCTTCAGCTTTTTTCTTCGATTCGTACTTCTCTTCAACAACCCCAACAGTCGTAAATGCATGTCTAAACACACTGTCAATTTCATTGAATGTTAGCCAGTACTTAACGAGATCCTTATACTCAGTCAAACATACTTCAGCAAAGCGAACAAAATACTCAATAACCTTTCGCGATACCCAGCCATCATAGTGGTTTACTAGATATAATGGCATCTCATAATGTGATAAGGTAACTAATGGTTCAATCCCATGTTTCTTCAACTCAGAAAGCATACTTCTGTAAAACTCTACACCTTTTTCATTCGGCTCTTCTTCATTCCCATTAGGAAAGAGTCGGGTCCAGGCAATTGAAACGCGTAAGGTCTTAAAGCCTAGTTCTGCAAAGAGCGCAATATCTTCTTTGTATCGATTGTAGAAATCAATCCCATGTCTTTTTGCATAGTATACTTCATCATCCGATACCATTGCTTTTTCTATATCTGCCTGCCCGACATGCCACTGACTCTTATAATCTCTAACATCAACATCTGGCTTGAACATCGCTACATCGGCAACAGACATCCCTTTACCATCAACATTCCAAGCACCTTCAATTTGATTGGCAGCAGTAGCTCCACCCCATAAAAATCCATCAGGAAAGTAAGTTTTCTTCATTATTGATTAATCCTCCAATTTTGGTTTAATTCTATTTTCAGCTAATACGAAAGGAATATAGCAAAGTACACCAACAGCGACGATGATTAATTGAACAATAACCCCACTCCATCCATAACCTAAGAACGCACCCAATCCAATTGGTAACCCAAATGGTACATCAACTGTATTCGGTGTAATAAAGCCTAAACTATTAGCAAACAATCCAATCGCTGTCCCTATTCCTGATGAGAATACGAAAGGAATCGCAAAAGTTGGATTCAAGACGAGTGGTAATCCGAACACAATCGGTTCACTAATACCAAAAATCCCAGGCACCAAGGAAATCTTAGCAATTGCTTTTGAATCTTCATTCTTAGAGAATAGCAATAATGCGATAACCAGTGAGAATGTTAATCCTGCTCCCCCAACAACCATGAACACATTCCAAAAGCCTAATGTTACCGGATTAGATGGTACACCACCTGCATTAAGTGTATTAATATTATCTGCAAGTGCTGCAATTAGTAGCGGATTTCTTACAGGTGATACGATAAGTCCGCCATGGATACCAACTAACCAGAACATTTGCGCTAGAACAACTAGTATAATGATTCCCGCTGGCGTTTGGACAATCGCTTCTAATGGTGCTTGTATAATCGCATAGATATATTCATTTAAGTAACTTCCAGTGGCTTGTGCAAATAGTTGGCCAAGTACAGACGTTAGAATCAGGGTAATCGCAATCGGTATTAACACATTAAATGATTCAGTAATACCAGCTGGAACGCTTGGTGGCATCTTAATTCGTAGAGCATCAATACTTGATAATTTACTAAACAATTCTACAATCAGTATTGTTAAGATCATACCGACAAATAGTCCCGAGGCATTTGTGGCAGTAACTGGCAATCCCGCTGCTAGTTGCGAAACGCCTTCGACAACTACCTCAACACTTTGAGGAACCACACTAATATAAGCACCTAAAGCCACTACACTACTTGTAATAGGACTTATTTTATTCGTTTGTCCCAATACAGCCCCCAAAATAACTGGGATAGCCAAGGACATAATATTCAACGTCGCGAAATTCATTGCATCAAAAGCTGGCGTCAACGTTTCTAACCATGAAAACATTCCAAATTGAGCTAGCCCAGTCGTTGGACTAGATAACAACACTTTAAACAGAGTAGAGAAGGAACCAACAATAACGAATGGCATATATATTGTAAAAGTTCGCTTAATAGCAGCTAAATATTTATTGTCATCTACCCATACAGCTACATCACTAATTACTTCAGTAAATTTCTCCATTGCTGACATAGTCAATTCTCCTCTTTAATTTGAATTTTCTGATAATTCTTCTGCGAATTTAAGAACTGCTGCGCCATCACCTCGACCGTAATCCATTGCTTTAATAACTGCTACTGGGGCTTTATCACCAACAATACGTTTAACTTTTTTCAATGTATGTGCAACTTGTGGGCCTAATAAAAGCACATCAAAATCATCTAATTGATCTTCAATTAAACTTTGATCCGATGCCCAAATCTTATAGTCTTTCCCTTCAGCTTTCGCCGCCTCTTCCATTTTGTTTACTAAGATACTTGTCGACATACCTGCTGCACACGCTAACATAATTCTCATTATCTTTTCCTCCTAGATTAAATTGTTTTTGTGTAATACTTTGTAGATACTAATAAATTCTTCGGCATTATCTAATGTCGTTAATGCCATCGTCAGATGATCTTGCGCATGAACCAATAAGACATTCAGTTCGTTTTTCTCACCGTTTGCTTCTGCTTGAATTAACGTTGTTTGGCTTTTGTGCGCTTCCTTGAAAGAACCTCTCGCTTCCTTCAAATAGTCACTCGCAGCTTCAAAATCCCCCTCCCTTGCTTCTTCAATTGCTAACATTGCTTTTGCTCTCGCATCTCCAGCATGTAATATTAATTGAAATTCTAATTCGTAATCATTCATTTAATTCCCTCCTCGAGTAATAGTACTTTTAATGTCTTTTAGAAAAACATCAAAACGTTGACTTTCAATAATATTATTTATTTTCTCACTATCAATGAGGTACTTACTTATAGTTTGATAGAAAAATTGCATGTTTTCTTTATCGTTTTTTCCAATAATAAATAACAAAACAAACTGTACCTCTTTTTTATTCCATTTTATGGGGTTATCTAAAATCGCAATAATTGCGAAAGATGGTAGATCAAATTGGTCGTAAGGATGTGGTATCGCCACATTATTCCCTATTTCTGTTGAAAATAATTTTTCTCTTTTGAGAACCGAACTAATAAACGCTTCCGGTAAGTCGATCGTATTCTTAGTCATATCAAATATTTTATTAATCGCATCATTAGCATTCGATGCGTCTAAATGTGTAAAGAAAAATTCTTCTGAAAAGAATCGATTGAGCTGTTGGTCTATATCATCAAGCGACAACAGCATTTGTAGTTGTTTAATATCACTTTCCGTTAGAAAGTAATTAACATGTAAATACGGTATCTCTAGGTTATCTTTCAGTGGTATGGTAGAAATTAGACAATCATACTCCGAAACATTGATGTTTTCTAAACTAATCGAATCCGTTACCAATGTTTCATTAATATACTCGCCAAACTTATCTAAGATTTGAAACTCCAACATCATCGCGGTACCAACACCAGTTCCACAAACAATAATTATGTTCTTTTTTCTAAATCTCGTTTGTAAGTTTTCATTCCTTTGTAGAGCTAAGTTAAAATGCAATGCAAGTAAGGCAATTTCATCTTCTCCTACAGACCCATTTACCGGTTCATCAAGTACCTTCACAGCCTCATTCGCAACAATAAAGCCTAGAGGACAATTCTTTTTAATCTCCTCAACTAGGGGATTCTGGACCTTGATACTGTATTTAAGTCGATAATTTAAGGGAACGAGGTGAAGCGATAGATTCTTAATAAGTTCTTGATCCTGAGTTAAGTCAATATGAAATGATTGATTAACAACCTGCAACATCTCATTAACTTTTCTCACCGTATCTTGGGTAATAACATCATTGTCCTTATTCGCTAAAATTTGCTTAGCAGACAATTGGATGCGGAGCATTTTCTTTTCGATTGATGGGAATTCTTTGTTAATCAGTCGTTCCACAAGTAAAGATAAGGCTTCTTCCACTTTCTCTATCTCACAATCAAAGTCTTGACTAAATTCTTCTTCATCCTCATTTATTTCATAATTGTTATGTTGTATTCGATTAATCGCAATGAATAGGTGAATACACAGATTCTCGAAATTAGACTCAGATAAATGGAATTTAGTATTAACCAACACTCTTCTTACTTCTTCTTTTAAAAAACTGTAATTGATATTATTTGTACTTTCAGTTAATGACTCTAACCAATCAGTCTTAGTAATTTTGTCCGAAAACAACTTTCTCAAGTCTTTCTCTTTCCCTTGGATTTCATAGCCAAGGCCTCGAATATTCGCAAGTTCTAAATGATATTTCGCAAGTTCTTGTCTAACGGCGGTCAAATCATTGTTCACTGTAGAATAACTAGAATAAAGTCTTTCGGAAAATTCTTCTAAACTAATTGGATCCTCACTCATCAAAAGGCTAAGAATTATATAATCCATTCTTTGTTTTGGCTGGTCAAAAATCGAATTAGAATTTTTATTGATGATTCTTTCCCAGCTTTTTGTATTTTTTATTTCTAGCCATATACCTACTCTTGGTTTCTTGAGAATAATAATTCCTTCATCAGCTAGATTTGAACTAAATTCATTTATTCTGTTCAAAACAGTCTTAGTTGATACATTTAAGTCTGTCGCAATTACAGAACTACTCACTGGCTCTCTTTGCTCATTAAGGAATTGAATGATATCTAGAATGGTTTTATCCAATTCCCTCCCTCCTTTCATATTCAATATACGTCATTTTGTCAGCGTTTTCATTTAACGATTTTCCTTATTAATGTGGCAAATAATATTTACCTATATATGCTTACTGTTAATATTTATACTTCATCAAAGCTTGAACCTCCCATAAAAGTTTATTCAAAAAAAACTAAATGGATGATGAAGACCCCGAACCATTACAAAAGTAATAGTCATTTTCATCATATCCATTTAGGTTTCGCCTGCTTATTCAGTAACAATCCTAAGTATAGATAATGTGTTTATCCGGAATAAATATTTGCAATTTATTCATGAAGATATTATATCTAATTTTAAATATGTTCGCAAGCGGTTACAAGCATTCCCTATATCTCTTTACAACCCTCTATAATCAACCAACTCCACATCCTGCCCACTCAACCATTCCTTCGTCATTGGATCAATCAACATCTCAACTTCAATCACCCTTGGATATTGTAATGACGAGTTATCCATAATATACGCATCTAAATAACCAGGGTGACAGACCATTAATGACACAACGCCATCATCGGCTTCATTAACCATTCTTTGTAAAGTACTAAATGGATTGTATTCTCCAGACATACTGTCCATATAGAATCGAACTTTGGATTGCCCAATGGTAATGTCCTCTCTACCGTGCGACATACCCGAGTATTTTAAGTCAAATTTCTCCGCAATCTCCTCTAAACCTTTAAAAAAGTTGTCACTAGCAACCGCATGTCCTTCAAAATAATCTGGCTTTCTACCAAATAATTCCAAAAAGCGATGATACTGAGCTTCAATCTCTATTTTCACTTCATCTAAATCAACAAAGTCTACCTCAGCAGTGCGATACAATTTAGATGCCTTAAAATTTCCTTCTTCATCAACTAAACTCGGGATTAAAGCGGGATCAGTCAATGGTCTGCCCGCACTAATATTCGTATGTAGTCCAAAAGCAACATGATCAGCGTCGTTTAATAAATCAACACCATGTTGAGTGGCTGGCATATTAACCATCACACCGACATTATTAATCAAACCATCTAGCACACTCTTCGCCACCCCATAGTTAACCGCTTCAGAATAACCTAAATCGTCAGCACGTAGTATAATTTTCTTCATTAAGAATAATCTCCTTCTTTCTTAGGACTTTTGTAAAGCAGGATCATTTTTGTCGAATCCAAATAGATAAGTTAGAACTGCCGTTACACCAAAAGCAATAGCAACTGATATACAGCCATTTATTAAGTTAGCTCGCCCTCCGGCAACGTAAGTTAAAAGCGCCAGGAAATTTGTTGCCCCCATCAGATAAGAACCAACATTCATTAGACTCGCATAGACACCTCCAATAAATCCACCAATCATCATCGCGATAAATGGGCGCTTGTACTTAACACCCAAACCATATAGCACAGGTTCAGTTACCCCACCTATTAGTCCAGAAACGACATAACCTAGTGCTAATGCTTTTTCTTCTTTATTACGAATTCTCAAGAATCCTCCGAAAGCCATACCGAAGGCCGCCCAAGTCGCTATCCCACCAGCTGTCAGAACAAAGGTATCTACACCTGTCTCTAATAGTGACGTGATCCCGAAAACTATTAATACTTGATGCATACCAGTCATTACTAAAAATGACCACAGTGCAGCTACAACACCCAGCGCTAAGAATCCACCCACACTACCAAATGCAATTAACCCATTCCCAATCCACGCACCAAAGATATTCCCTAACGGCGCTAATGCTACTAGAGATACCGGAACCATGATAAGCATTGTTAGAAACGGAACAAAAATTGTAGATAAAACATCGGGTATAATTTTTTTGAAAAAACTCTCGACGTAACTCATGACCCAAACGGATAAGATAATTGGTAGAACCGTTTGTGCGTAGTTATGCATCGTTGTTGGGAACAGACCGTAAATACTAAAGGTTTGTCCTTCAAGTGCCACCAAATCAGGTACAACGAGCAAAGTACCCATCAACATTCCTAGAACCTGACTTACACCTAATTTCTTAGCTGCTGTGAATCCTATAAATACTGGTAAGAAATAGAAGAAAGCATTGTACATCGCTTCAGTTAGTAAGTACATATCACTCTCAACACTAATTAGATTCAATAAGTCAGGACCGAGTAAAGCTTGAATTGTTTTGAACATTGCTGCTGTTAACATTCCTGGTATTAATGGAGTCATACTTCCAGAAAGGTAATTTAATATGCTCATACCTATAGCTTTTGGTGACCAATCTATTTTTTTATCCACATTCTCATCGACCGGTTCTTCCGAAGCAATACCCGCTATAGAAGTTAGAGCTTTATATACTTTAGGAACCTGTTGTCCGATAATAACTTGATACTGACCACCCGATTTATTAATCCCGAGCACCCCCGAAGTATTACGAATTGCATCACCATCAACTGCAGATTCATCTTTTACATTAAATCTTAATCGCGTCATACAATGTGTGGCCATAGAGATATTATCTTTACCGCCTATACCATCAAGTATATTTTGTGCTAAATCATTATACGTTGTCATTAATTTTCCTCCTCTTTAGAGCTGTTATGCTCATACAATCGATTGATATGTATGATTAAATACAACAACTCTTCTTTTGCTGGTTTGATTTGTAAATGTCTTTCTATATAATCCATTAAACTGACAGCAACATCATATATAGAATGTTTTGTTTTATGTATTAGTTGCATAACTGATGAATCATTATCGATTAATTGCTCATTATTTCTGATACGTTTTAAGTAGTAACGCATATGCATTCGAAAGCGTTCATAATTAAACTCGTTCTTTTCAACAACAATATCTAAACTTTGTTCAACCATGTGCGTCATCTCATCAATCATAAATTCAATCATCTCTTCCTCTTGCGATAATTTGAACTCCGATTGACTATTAATTAAGTGCATCGCAATACTTGTAATTTCACTATCCGGCAAATTCACTACTAATCTCTCGTTGATTTCTCTAACCATCTCTGTGGATATTTCTGTCTCAACTGGATAAAGTGTAGCTATATCGTTAGAAAAGAATAGTTTCATCTCTTTATACTCAGACAGCCTTTTCACAGCAAATTGGATATGGTCCGCCAAACTAAAGACTAATGAAGGGTTCAAGCTTCCATTTAACTTACCTTGCGCATAGGTAACTAATTCTGAACTTAAAGTAAGAATATCTTCCGGTAACTCATTAATTAATTCTAGATAACTCGACTCTAAGCGGTAAAAGGTCATATCTATCTTGGATAAGTCTTTTAATTCATAAGGTGTTTTCGGAAATCCTATACCTTTACCAAAAGCAATTAAGCTCTGTCCATTATTATCAATACATTCAGCAACATTATTATTAACTTTTCTAACAACTCTCATCTATTTCCACCTCCAAGTAAAAAAAAAATCTCCAGAAAGCACACCACTCCTATCTGTATAGTGGTTATGCCTCCCGAAGAGTAACAATCCGATTTATTAAGTTGAGTACAGTATATCGAATGCTTCATGTTTTGTAAAGGCTTTTATGAAAACCTTTTATTCTAGGATTATCTACTATCTCCCCAATACAAAAACCCCTCACCCCCACGCCAAGCGCAAGAACAAGGAGCCCTCCTCCAACCATTCCAACTCACACACATCACACCCCCACAACATCCCCCTCCATCACCCAGCCCAACACAGTCCCCTCGTCTTCCAACAAGTAAACCTTCTGAGCGACTTCTTTGGTCTCCAACACATCAAAGCTCAAGCCCTTGACCCATTCCGCCATCTTTTCACCCGTCTGCCAGCGCAGTGCTCGGTTCGATATCGTCACTTTCTGCTTCACTTCCTCAGGCTTACTAGCTACCGCCTTACGCCACTCGGCATCCAACCGATCCATGATCCCACGGTTTTCCTTCTCAATCCCTAATTTTCGGGCAATCATACGCTCGACGTACTTCGTATAACCCAATACTTTGATATTCTCAAGCCCAAAAGCGATGTTCTGATAGACATTCATCATTGGATATAAGGCATAGTTTTGAAATACCATTGATATATTTCTCTCTCCAGGAGGGAGGTCATTAACTACACGATCACTAATTTTGATTTCACCTTTATCTACCTCTTCAAGACCAGCAATCATTCTTAACATTGTTGACTTTCCACACCCTGAAGGACCTACGATGACAGTAAAAGAACCATCTTCAATATGTATATCGACTTGATCTACTGCTGGCCTAGGTTCAACGGCATTCGAATCTCTTTTTAAGAAGCCAAATTTTTTTGGCTCCTCTTTTTTATCATAATACTTACTAACAGCCTGAATTAACACATTGGCCATGAATTATTCCTCCTAAAAAAACTATTGTAAAATTTGATTACTTCTTTCTACGGCACTATTCATTCCGTCTTGAGTTGAAATATTTTCATCGTTTAATAATTTTTCTGCTTCTTCAACCCACATGTCACCCATCTCGTTGTAACCAGGAACCATTGGTCTTGCTTCAGCAAACTCTAATTGGTCAAAGGCTACTTTATATAACGGTTGCTCCTCGATTAAAGCTTGATATTCTGCAGTTTCTGTTGTTGAATATCTTGTTGGTAGGTACCCAGTTGTTTGGCTGGCATATTGGTTTTGTTCAGTTGAAGTCACAAACTTTAAGAATGTCCATGCAGCTTCTTTAGTCGCTTCGTCTAAACCTGCTGACATTACAATGTTACTTCCGCCGGTCGTTACTGCTTGTTGTTCGCCACGTGGTAACATGATTGCTTCTAATTCAAAACCAACCTCTTCAGAACTGTTCAATAATGCTGATAATGCTGCTGTGGAGTAGAAGAATAAACCTGATTTTTGTGATAAGAACTCTTGATCAGAAGTACTTGAACTGCTTCCGCTCGGTGCATTCCATGCTCCTTCATTCACTAAATTACGCATGAAGTCAAAGGCTGCAACACCTTGTTCGTTGTTATAGGCAAATTCAGTATCTTCTTCATTCAGAATAGAGCCGCCTGCTTGTGCTACCCATGACTCATATAACCACACGTCTAATGAATTAGATACACCAGTTACTTCATCCGTAGTTAATTGTCTTGCGGCCTCAGAGAAACCATCCCATGTTTCTAACTGAGATAATTCAATACCTGCTTCATCCAACATTGTTTTATTTACATATAATAATGGTGTGCTCTTGAACATTGGTAATCCGTAATATGTATCATCCACAATGGAGTTTCCTAATAATCCTGGTACAAAATCATCAATTTGTACCTCTTCATTATCACGCTCAATTAATGGTGATAATGGTTCAATCATTTGATTCAGAGCAAAAGTTTCAACAATTGTATCTTGCGCAATAAATAAATCAGGTGTATTTCCTGAAACAAAAGAAGTTTGTACTTTTGTGTTCATATCGAAATAACTACCTTGTCCTGTTGCTGTCACTTGAATATCATCATGTAACTCATTGAAACGATTAACCATTTCTAAGTTAGCTACCTCAGATGCACCACCATATGCATACCAATACTCAAGCTCGATAACTTCTCCATCATTTTCTGCTGCTGAAACCTCAGTAATAGTACTTAATGCACTAAAAGAGTTAAGCCCGATAATCGTCGCTATAACTAAACTAATATGTTTTTTGAAATTTTTCATTTTCTTTCCTCCTCATACTTTTGTACAGAATGAATCTTAATACTTTAATGTTAATTCCGAGTAAATATAATGTATTATTTCAGTAAATTTTTAATACCTAAAATGTTCAGTGTTTCAAAGTAATGAACATTTTCAAACATTATTTGCAAAAAAAATAGAAACTTGATTGATTCAAGTCTCTAAGTGATATATTATTATTCCGCTTTCATGACCTTTATATGGCTTGGAACATCATATAGTTTTTCATTAAAATCCGAGTCCGTTACAATGTAATCGATATTGTCCATTGAAGTAATTCGATACATTGATTTACTTTCAAATTTAGTATGGTTCACTAACAGAATGATTTGTTCTGCATTTTCAACCATTCCCTGTTTTGCATAAGACACATCCATATTAGAATGGTAAACGCCACTATCCAATTCTACGGACATGACACCCATAAATGCTTTATTTACTGAATATTTACTGTAAAATTCCTTGTTAGGGATACCTACACTAATCTCATTATATTCCTCTATGATGACTCCGCCAGCGAAGATAAGCTTGATGTTAGGTTGACCACGCAAAATATTATAAATATTAAAATCATTGATAATAATGGTCAGGTCTTTCTTCATATGTAATAGCTTAGCGAGTTCATAAGTTGTTGTACCCGAATCAAGTATAATCGAATCCCCGTCATCCACTAATTCAAGCGCTTTTCTCGCTATAGACTGCTTCTCAGTGAAATGAGAAACTTGACGAACATCGTATTCATCTTCAATATATCGGTAAATAATCCCTACAGCTCCACCTCTTGTTCTTTGAATAAGCTGACTTTCGCTTAATTCATTGAGATCGCGTCGTATAGTAGCCTCAGTGATTGAAAATTTATTTGCTAGCTCTGTTACTGTTGCTCTCTTATTAATTTGTATGTAGTCTAAGATTTCGCGATGTCGAATTTCTTTATTCATCTAATGTCTCCTTATAGTGAGTTAGAATAATCTAAAAAACCAAAAGCAAAGGCTTCTATCAGCAGAAAGAACGAAGATGATGTCTGAATCCACCACTCACTACTTGCTGGGCTTTTTGTGGTTGATGCGTACAAGTTATATGTGGCATTACTCGCGATCGTATTATTATTCATGCCCGTAATAGCAATGGTTGTAAAACTTCTAAGATTCAATTCATTATGCAGTTTAATAAGGTTTTCATTTTCCCCTGAATAAGACAGTAAAATAAACAGAGTATTGTCTTCAGCAATTTCAAGTATTCGCTTAAACTCGTTCGTTGAAGCGACATTATTAATAATCTCTACCCGAATATTCATTAAGAGAAACAAGCGATGGAGTTCACTGGCTTGACTTTGTTGCGTATGACCGGTCGGTATGATATACACTTTAGATGTTACTTTCAATTCTTCATAGATATCCGTCCAATTACTTTCTTGAATGTAATTCAATGTCTTTCTGATATCTGCTGTGACATAGTCGCGTGTTGAATGGCTTTTAATCTGATTATTCTCAATGCTCGCATCCCATTTTATATAGTTTTTGAGCTCTGTATACCCAGAGAATCCAATCCTTTGACAGAATCGTATAACGGATGACTTGGATGTATAGTTGTTTTCAGCCAACTCATTCACTGACATATTTGCAATAGCTGTATAGTTTTCTAGTATATATTTACTAAGTTCTAAGTCACTGTCACTCAGATCTGTAAAATACTTATTGATTATATCGATAAACATCTTTTTCATCTCCTATAAAAAAAGACTAGCAAAAATGCTAATCTCTTTTACTATACTACTATTCTAACTTAATTCTGGCCAGAAATCTTTATTTGCTTCTATTAAATCATCTAGAATTTCTTTAGCTATATCTGCATTTGGTACAATACTTGAGAGACTCAATGCTTGCCATAATTTGATGTATGATTTTTCCATGTAAGCTTCAACGACAAGTTTTTCCACAGCAACTTGTTGTTCTATCATCCCTTTTTGGTAATTTGGAACTTCACCCATAGCTAAGGGCTCTACTCCACGGCGACTTACTAGACATGGTACTTCTACCATTGCATCTTCTCTAATGTTACTAATTGCCCCTTTATTCTCAACGATTAATAACATTCTCTCATAACGATTGAATGCTAGTGCTCCTGCAAGTTGCACAATGAACTCAGCATGTTCACCTGGTGTAATCGTTGTATCTTTTGCCGTTCCATTATCAATAATACGTTGACACTCAGCAAAGACATTTTTTTCACGATGCTCTTTTACTTCATTCGCCCGTGTGTGCAATGAGTCAGTGTGTTCAACCACTCGATTAGGGTACAAGTAATACTTCAGATATGTGTTAGGTAGTGTATCAGGATCCAGTGCATGAACATCTTTTGCGATAGAGAATGTATCTTGCCAACTTTGTTCTGATAATAACTCGTTCTCTATATCTGATTCTGGTGCTGGTGCATAACCGTATTTTCTAACATGTTCTTTAAGGCGAGGCATTAAGTCATTCCCCTCCGTATCAAGTATTTCAGTCCACCAACCGTAATGGTTTAAGCCGTAGTAACGATCTACAATCTCATTCTCACTTTCTAAGCCTAAAATATCAGCCATAGATTTTTTAATCGCTACAGGCATATCACAGATATTGATAATTCTTGAATTTGGTTTTAAGATACGTGTTGCTTCAGCAACAATAGCAGCTGGATTAGAATAATTTAGCATCCACGCATTAGGTGAATACTTTTCCATGTAATCTACAAGTTCGATAACAGCCGGAATCGAACGCATCCCATATGAAAGCCCTCCTGGGCCACATGTTTCTTGTCCTACTACTTGATGTCTCATCGGTATTTTCTCATCTTGCTCGCGCATATCTAACCCGCCCACTCGAATATGAGCCATCACAAAATCGACGTCAGTAAATGCTTCCTCAGGATCTGTTGTCGCTACGAAATCAATCTCTGGTGCTCGTTCTTTAATAATAATTTCACTCGCTCCAGCAACAAGGCCTTGTCTTTCCTCATCAATATCATATAATTTTATCTTTCTTATTGGAAATTTGTCCTGATTTTCAATTAATAACATAATAATTGATGCTGTATAGGTACTTCCCCCGCCTGCGATAACTACCGATTGTTTTTTTAATTCCATCTTTTCATTCTCCTTTTTCTATTCGTCTGAATATCCAATGCGTTCTGCAATGTCATCTCGATAACTTTGTACACCCATGCCAATTACAACTTGAACGTTATCTCCATTTGTAAAGACTCCTTTAGTTGCTTCAGCCTTTTCAATGATTGAACTATCTACTTTCCCTACATCTTTAACATTTACCCGTAATCTAGAGTAACAATTGGTTAGTGTTTCTATATTTTGACTACCACCAAGACCTTCAATAATCTGTGTAATATCACTGTCCTTATCATCCACCACTCCACTTGTTACTTCTTGATTGTCAACAGTCTCCGCCAAGTCTGCTTCTCTACCCGGTGTTTTTAAATCTAGTTTCTTAATTAAGAAAACAAAGACCACAAACCAAACAGCCATCATAATCAGACCCACTATAATTGGAATATAAAAACGTGTCACATTTGGAGGAAATACAGAGTTCATGACAACCGAATCAATCACTCCATATAACATGTAAGTTCTAGAACCCAAGGCCCATAGTAACGTTTCTGACACTGCTGTTAATAAGCTATGTACTAACCAAAGTAAGGGAGAAGCGAATAAAAATGTAAAATCTAAAGGCTCCGTAATTCCTGCTAAAGCTGCTACAAACATAGAGGGATATAACTGCCCTTGAACTTCCGCTTTTCGATGCTTATGCGCTGTGTAGACAAAAGCCAAGACAACCGCAATCGAACCAAAAATCTTAACAAAACCAAATTGTGCAAATCTCAGTGACTCATCTAAAGCAGTAATAGAACCAGCGTTAGCCATCTGAGCATAAAAGATATTCACTGCTCCGCTATAGACTTCTCCTGCAATTTCAGCTGTCCCACCAATTGCAGTAAAGCCGAAAGGCATCCAAAGTAAATGATGCAAGCCTGTTGGTACTAAGAATCGATTTAAAAACGCATAGATAAACAATCCTATTAGACCAGTTGTTAACATGATGTCAGATAATGAAGCAATCCAACCATTAACTATTGGCCAGACATACGCCATTAAGATTGCAAACACTAATATAATTGGAATCAAAATCACGAATGTTAATCGAGATTCTCCATATATACTTAAGGCTGATGGTAGTTCTTTGTGAGAGAATTTGTTATGTATATATCCAACAAGTGCCCCTATTAACATCCCTAAGAAAACATTCATATCAACAACTTGGAAGCCGAGCACAATATTTTGTCCCGTTCCAAAATATCCCTGAACTCCAGGATCTGCCAATGTCCCAGTCATTTCAAGCCAAGCATTATTTGCTGCTAGAAATAACAGAAAACTAATTAACCCAACTAAACCTGCCTCAACTTTTCGCCTATCTGCAAGAGAAGCTGAGATTCCTACAGCAAAAATAATTGCCAAATTATTTAACATAGCATTCATCATGGCATTCAACAATTGTCCAAACATCTGAATCACTGTAGGCATGAATTCCATCTGAAGTATTACTGCTAATGCCAATACTAGACCCATAACAGCCATAAACTTTACAGGAACGATAACTGCTCGTGAAAACCGTTGTAATGATTCTTTAACTGTATTCATTTATTTCCTCCTTATTTCACTTATTTGTTGTTATAAAATTACCACGGAATAATACCGCTTACAATACTTCCAAGGCATTGTGGACTTAGGTTCGCTTGCTGGACCTTTTCTAGTTATATTCAATTATTACGCACATAGGTGATAACCGAATTGAATAACTTAATTCTTAATTATTGCACGCTAGATGCAGGCTTGAACGTTGGACTCGGAACAGACGGACCAAGTAGCGGGAATACATTAGATTTATTTACGCAAATGCGTATGGTCGCTAACTTCCACAAGACGCATACCAATAACCGTGCCGCCTTCCCGACTCGCGACATTGTTCGCTTAGCGACTTTAGGTGGCGCTGAAGCAATTGGTTTAGATGCCATCATTGGCTCAATTGAACGCGGAAAAAAAGCCGACATCGTCTTAGTTGAAACTGAATCTATAAATATGTTTCCAATTTTCGACCCATACAGCGCACTCGTCTATTCAGCGAATGCATCCAATGTCAGCCACGTCTTTGTTGACGGAAAGCTGATTGTCGAAGATAAAGTACTGCTCACTGCTTCTGTAAAAGAATTACGCAGTAACTTATCCAAGGAAATGACTTATTTTAAAGAGAAAGCAATTGAGTTTAGTAAAGATTTGTAGAATAATATTATGTGGGATAGCGGATACTATTAATTAGAATAGTGTCCGCTATTTGTATTTGCTCATACAATTTAACCTTATTTGATGAGCTATTGGCAGTTGCTCATACAATTTAATTTTATTTGATGAGCTATTCGCAGTTGTTAAGGTAGGCTAAATAGTGGACAGAGACTTTATAAACCGTTTCCTTTAAAATGAGTATACAGATATTAGAAAGGGTGTCCATTATGCCTAAATATTATGATTTAGAATATAGAGAATATGTTTGTCGCTTAGTTTTAGAAGAAGATAGAGTCATCGCAGAATTAGCAAGGGAATTAAATATTGCCCCCGGTACAATCTCTCGCTGGCTGAAAGAGTTTAAAATGAAAACAGGTTGGGTTGATAAGCATCAGGAATTGAAGGAGAAACAAGCACATGCCATGGATCAATCATACAAAACGCCTACAGACTATGAAAAAGAACTTAAAGAGCAACATAAACAACTACAACAATTAAAAGAGGAAAATGCCTTTCTAAAAAAGGCCATGCATGTCTTCACGCAATCCCGAGAATAAAGTTCGAGTTTATTGAATCTCATACCTTAGAGTTCCGGGTGGTGTTGATGTGTAAGGTTTTAGGTGTTTCAAGGAGCGGGTATTATAAGTGGTTAAAGAACAAATCCGAGAAACCCACTAAAACCGAGCAGCGACGACAAATTTTAAAACAACTAATTTCAAAGTTTTTCCATCAAAGCTTGGGAACATATGGCGCACCACGGATTCATAAAGATTTGTTAGCTGATGGATATAAGGTAGACGAACGAACAGTAGGTCGCTATATGAAAGACATGGGTTTGCGTGCGAACCCTAAAACGCCTTATACCGCAACGACGGATTCCGATCATTCCCTGCCTGTATTTGAGAATCTTCTACGTCAAAATTTTGACGTAGAACGCCCAAACCAAGTGTGGGTTTCAGACATTACCTATGTCTGGACCACGAACGGTTGGCTTTATTTAGCAATCGTACTTGATTTATTTTCTCGAAAAATCGTTGGCTGGCAAATGGCAGACCATATGCGAACCGAGCTCCCATTAGATGCTTTAAGGATGGCTATTTTAGCACGAGAACCCGAGCCAGGATTAGTCCATCATTCTGATCGAGGTTCTCAATACGCCTCTAAAGATTACCGTGCTGCTCTATCGAGTATTGAAGCAATCGGTAGTATGAGCCGAACTGGAAATCCGTATGACAATGCCTGTGCGGAAACATTTTTTGCGACATTAAAGAAAGAATTTGCTTACCGTCGTCAATTTAAAACGAAAGAAGAAGCCAAAGAAGGCGTTCATTGGTACATCAGTCAATTTTACAATGAACGACGCCGTCATTCTAAAAATGGCTATTTATCACCGAATCAGTTTGAGCGAGGGGATATTGAAGATAAATGTGAATCTCTAGACTCGTATCTTTTGGCTGGTTAAGAGTTCTATTTTAGGGAGTTTTAACTTGTATACGGTGTCCACTTTCTTGACAGAACTCCAGGCTCCTCAAATAAAAGAATATTGTATGAGCAAATGGGGATAGCTCCTCAAATAAAACTAAATTGTATGAGCAAATACAAATAGGGGCTGGGCAAAAAGTCCCTAAAATAGGAAAACGGGATTCACAATGATCATTGTGGAATCCCGTTTTTTTGAATATTCATATAAAAATGAAAGCCCTCACAAGGTATAATAGTAGTATCCACACGACATTTAAACCAAGGAGGAACTTCCATGTATAAACAGTATAACACACCAGAAACCGCATTCGTACTAAATTTAGATTTTGATATTCCATCGAATCATGACGCTCGTTTTATCAGTCTGTTCGTCGATTCCATTCCAGAAACTGAGCTCCTCCCACAAACTTCCCATACTGGACGACCTGCTCACCATCCA
>Ga0079226_10000729_pt1 | contig 23950 bp, 21 predicted proteins | sample Poulit2014_FD_76345 | JGI IMG/M metagenome (GOLD analysis project Ga0079226, IMG submission 76345) | Agricultural soil microbial communities from Georgia to study Nitrogen management - Poultry litter 2014 | ecosystem: Environmental > Terrestrial > Soil > Agricultural land | place: USA: Georgia...
AAAATTGGATTTAACGCATCGAATCTCGTTAAATTCAAAATCGGCTTACTACGAGAAATTTGACTCAGTATAATATCTGTTTCAAAGCCGTACGTTTCAAAACATTTTACCGCTTCATAGAGATTATCAATTGTGACAGCATTGACAACAATACGACCATTTTCGTTTAATCGCTCACAACAAATTTCCAAAATAGCTTCCATTCCCCCGGCTGTTCCTCCGATAAATACTGCATCAGGATCTTTGAATGTCTCCAAATGCTCCGGTGCTTTACCATGTAAGACGGTAAAATCCGTGCGAAATTTCCGCATATTTTTATAACAATTTTCTAAATCTGCTTTGTTTTTTTCAATTGCAAACACTTCACCATCTTTGGCAATACGGGCTGCTTCGATCGCAATGGAACCTGTACATGTACCAATATCCCACATAACACTATCCTGTTGGAGCTGTAGTTGCGCCAGGCTTAACGTTCTTATTTCTCTTTTTGTTATTAACCCTTTTTCCGGTTTGCGTTGATAAAACTCTTGATCATCTATTCCTAACGACCATTGTGGTGATTTATCCGTTCGCTTTAAAATAACGACATTTAATGACGAAAACGTTTCATTAGCCAATTCAGGCAATGTGTACCAACCAGTCCGTTCAGTTTCCCCACCAAGATTTTCGGCTACAAAAGCCTTATATTCAAACATGTTATATGTTAGTAAATAATTAGCTATCGTTGCTGGTGTATTTTGATCATCTGTTAATAAAGCAACTTTTTCTTCACCGTCTATCTTTTGTGCAAGACCTTGTATTGATCTTCCATGTACACTAATTACTTTTGCATCTTGCCAACGCTCGCCCATTTTAGCAAATGCAAGTTGAATCGAGCTAACATTTGGATATATTTGTGCATTCAATTTTTTTGATAAATAACTCCCAATCCCGTAAAACAACGGATCTCCCGAGGCTAGCACAACGATATTTCCCGTTTCCTGTTGAAGCTTATTCACTAATTTTGTTAATCCGCCTTTAATAACAATCTTTTTTCCTTGATAATGTGGAAAAAAGCTTAGTTGACGTTCACCGCCTACTAAACATTCACTCTCATCAATCATCGTTTCATATAAAGGTGGTAAGCTTTGTCTGCCGTTATCACCTATGCCGATAATTTTAATTGTCATGAAGTTGCCTCCGCCTTTCCTAAAAACTCTCCATTTAACGTGTAAAGAATTGTTTCAATGGTCATTCCACCATTTACTTCTTTTAAACTTTCTTCATTGCAATACACACAGATTTTTTCGAAAAATGACATGTAATCGTGTTCGACGATCATTTTACCTACTTGCATTGCTGTATTTGCTTCCCTTATTTCAGTTAATAATGGCTCCGATGCTCCTGATTCTTTCGCTACATCAGCAATAAAGTCAAAGTCAATAGATGAACTACGCGCATGTACCATCATGACGCCTTGAGCTATTTTAGAAAACTTACCAAGCATTCCGACCATCGTTATTTTTTTAACACCTTTTTTCTTACATAATTTTAATGTGAAACCAACAAAATCCCCCATTTGTATAAATGCTTCTACAGGTAAATCAGGATATTCTTTCATCCCATACTTTTCACTACGACCACCTGTTGTGATAACAAGATGGTCGATATTTTTTGCGCGGGCAACATTAACTGCTAAGGCAATACTCGCTTTATAAGAGGAGTGAGAGAATGGGGTCACTGTACCGCGTGTTCCTAAAATAGAAATACCACCAATAATCCCTAACCTACCGTTTAAGGTTTTTTTAGCAATTTCTTCACCATCAGGTACAGAGACAACCACGTTAACTCCCCTGTTTATATCAAATTGATTCAATGTTTCTTCAGCCGCTTCTTTAATCATTTTTCGAGGTACAGGGTTTATCGCCGCTTGTCCAACAGGAATCGGTAATCCATCTTTCGTTACCCGGCCCACGCCTTTACCCCCATCAATATGAATCCCTAAACTTTCTGCCCATGAGACAGTAACTTGTATTGTCGCTCCATGAGTTGCATCCGGGTCATCCCCACCATCTTTTATTAATTCCACAGTCACACTTTCTTGGTGAAAATAACAATCTATTATTGTGAAGGTAACGACACGTCCAATTGGTAACGTAATAGTAGATTCCGTCTGCTTCTCCTCTGTTATTAATGCAGTTAATGCCGCTTTTGTCCCCGCTGTTGCGTTTGCTCCGGTCGTATAACCGTGCCGTAGTTCTTTCACATTTTCCGGTTCTTTCTGCATCCTTTATCCCTGTTCAGCCATAATGGAAAGTGCATTTACAGCTGCGACTGTAACAGGACTTCCACCCTTTCTGCCTAAGTTCGTAATGAACGGTATATCTAGCTTTGCCAATTCTTCTTTCGATTCGGCAGCTGAAACGAAACCGACAGGTAACCCAATAACTAAATCCGGCTTCGCTTTTCCTTCTTTAATAAGACGAATTAGTTCTAATAAAGCAGTCGGAGCATTTCCGATCGCATAAATTCCACCTTCTACTCGTTCAATTGCTTTTCTCATCGATACAATTGCCCGAGTCGTGTTTAATCGCTTCGCTTCTGCTCGAACATCTTCGTCCGAGATAAACACGTGAATATCACTACCAAATTTCTCAAGTCGTGGTTTATTGATTCCACTTTTAATCATTTGAACATCTGCGACAATGTCACACCCTTTTCTTATCGCATGAACTCCCGCCCGCACAGCGTCTGGATGAAACATGACGCTTTTTCCTAATTCAAAATCTGCCGAAGTATGAATAATTCGTTGTACAACGGGATACTGTTCATCTGTAAATGGATGTTCGCCGATTTCTTCATTAATTACATCGAAACTTTTTCCTTCAATCAATTGTGGTTGAACTGTAATAGGTTTAAATTCTGTTTTAAAATCCATGGTTTCTCTCCTTGCTCCTTCTTTATTCGTTTAACATCTTAAAACGATTAGTAGTTTCTTTTAACAGCTTGTAGAATATCAGTGAAATTTGAAAACTGTTTGTCATAATTAATTTTCGGACGTTTAATGACAACCGTTTCGATTCCCATTTCTAAAGCTGCGGTTAACTTCTCGTCAACAGCGCCTACTTTCCCACTTTCCTTCGTTACCATCAAGGTCACGTTGTAATGATCATATAGTGCTTTATTCAACGCTTTTGAAAACGGTCCTTGCATTGCGATAATATTTTTTTGCTTTACGCCGAGTCTTACACATTTTTCCATGTTATCTTTTCTCGGTAACATTCTAGCTACTACTTCAACATCCTCACAGTCATGCAGTACTTCCATAAATATTTCTAATGTTTTACTACCTGTCGTTAACATGACAGCGCCTTTTTTCGTTTTTGCTACTTCAGCAGCTTCGCGATAGTCTTTCACAGTGATTACTTTTTCATGTTCGAACGTTTGACTTTCCCGCTCATAGCGAATGTATGGCACATTAGCCTTTTCGGCTGCTTCAGTAGCATTTTTTGATGCTTCCTCTGCAAAAGGATGTGAAGCATCAACGATTAATCGTGCTTTTTTTTCTTTAATTAAATCGACCATATCATCGCTTGTCAACCGACCAACATGCACCGACAAGTTGCATTTCCGTAAGCTTTTTGCCGCATTTTCTGTAACGACAGTTGTTAATAATTGATATCCATTTTCTTTCAATAAAAGGGCGAGTTGTCGTGCATCGCTCGTTCCAGCTAAAAATAGAATCATCGTTATCCTCCCGATTTAACAATTATTTTAATGATGATGATGGTGTTCGATATGTTCCATTGCTTCGAAACGGTATTGACATGTATCACAATTCATTTGCACTGTTTCTTGTACCGCTTCCTCAACCCGATCTAACAATACATCTTGTAATAATGGGTGAAATCCAAGATAGTTAGCTAGTTTAAATTCCATATCTTTATGTTCCCTTTCATATCGTTCTTTCATGTCATCCATTCGTTTAATTAATATTCCGGTAAATAAAAAATACGGTAGCATCACGACTCTTTTCGCACCTAGCTTTATACAACGTTCAACTCCCTCATCTACAGAAGGGGATGTGACACCCATAAATGCAGGTTCTACTATATTGATTTTCAGCTTTTCCCATAGTAATCTAGTAATTTTATATAAATCGCTATTTGCATCCGGATCACTACCACCTCGGCCAATAACTAATACAGCAGTGTCTTCATGTTCACTCGATGGATCTATTCCAATTTCATCTAATCGACTCATCAAAATGTCTAACACTTTGTGATGCACGCTAATAGGACGACCGTATACAAATGATACGTTCGGGTACTTTTCTTTCGCTTCATCAATTTCAGCTGGTACATGAATTTTTGAATGACCAGCTTGCAGTAAAATAATTGGAATTAAATGAACTTTTGTTGCATGACGGTCAATACATCGCTCTATTCCAGACATAATAGATGGTTTTCCAAATTCTAAAAAGCACGTTTCGATGATAAATCGGTCAGCTAATCGGGGCTTTACCTTTTCAACAAATTGCCGAACTTCTTCATTTCCCTCTTCATCTCTACTACCATGTCCGACAAACAAAATTGCTTGCATGATTATTTCCTCCTAAAATATGTTTCTATTAATCTTCACACGGTGCGGGCTCTAAACTTATCTTTGGCATCATATCAACAAATTCAAAACCAGCCAGTTTCTTAACTCTTCTAAAATATTTAAACAGTCTTTCATTTGGATAAGCATTTTCCTTATACTCATGTACGATTTTTTGAACTAATCCAACAATTTTGTCCGGTTCTACTCCTTCAGCTACCGGCTGCCCTGTATGGCCAGTTCGTCCAACAGGTTTTGCCCCTACAAACAGGTCAAACCTTCCTCTACGAAACACAATACCGATATCATCCATAACAGGCTGGTAGCAAGCCATTCCACAACCGTTGACACCGATATTTAATCGTTTCGGCAAATCAAGGCCACTTAGCTTCTCATGTAATTCAAGTGCATATGGAATACCTTCTTGTTTTTCACCGTAACAAAAATCACATGCCTTAACAGATGCTACATCACCTACCGGGACTAATATAAATCCTACCGATTGTAGCTTTTCAGTAATTTCCTCTGGATTTTCCGTTGGTATTCGTAATCTTATTTGATGATTAGTCGAATATTCCATCGTCCCTTTTTCACCGACGACTTCAGCTAATGTCACCATTTGTTCTGGTGTAAAACGTTTGTTCACTACTCCTGGCTTAACACCTAATTCAAAAATAGATTCAATCGGTTGTTGTACGACATTTGTCCCTGTATCGACAGTCGTTTCACCGTGTAGTGTTGCTAAAGCTTCTGTTGCAAGTTCCATTACTGGCGTTTTTTCAGTTTTTTTTTCACTCTTTACAATTTGCTCGTCGTCATCTTTTCCATCTACATGATTGTTATCCTTCTCAGAAGATTGGTCATTTGTTTGATGTCTTCTTCTGGCACCCCGTTTACGATTAAATAATTCAGGTTGTTCCAATGCCCACGGTTCTTGTTCAGGACTTAAACGTTCACGTGGACTCATCGGTTCTACAGGGCGATCAAGTGTATATTTTCTTTGATAACCACGAGGAGTAATCATTTTTCCATCATACATTTTAGTTGTAGAGTTTCCGATAATAACTGTTGTCAACATTCCTATTTCATTATCCAACATATCTTGCAAATTCGTCATGACAATATGTTGTCGCTCTCTGTATGCACTTTTCACTAATCCTACTGGGGTGTTAGGATCACGATATTTCAATAATATTTTTTGTGCTTCAACAATTTGCCGGGTTCTTCTCCCACTTTTAGGGTTATATAATGCAACGACAAAATCCGCTTGTCCAGCTGCTTCAATTCGTTTTTCAATTAATTTCCATGGTGTTAAATGATCACTTAAACTAATCGTACATGCATCGTGCATAATCGGTGCCCCGATCAATGATGCACATGAATTAATGGCTGAAATACCCGGAACCACTTCCATGCCTACACCTGTTTCTTCTGTCCAACCTTGTGCCATTAATACTTCATAAACGAGACCAGCCATCCCATAAACTCCCGCATCACCACTCGAGATAACGGCTACTTTACGGCCTAATTCGGCTTGTCTTACCGCTTCTTGGGCACGGGATACTTCCTCCGTCATTCCAGTACTGATCACTTCTTGATCTGTTAGTAAATCTCGAATCAGCTCGACATATGTTTTATATCCAATAATTAAGTCACTTTCTTCAATAGCTTCTTTCGCACGAAATGTAATATGTTCAAAATTACCAGGACCAAAACCAATAAGTAATAGCTTACCTTGTTTAGTCATTGTTTAAATTCCTCCTATTAAATTATTGTCATAAACAATCGATTCGCATGATTCCGATATAATTCGATAAAATCCATTTAACATTTTGGATTGTCTTGATTTATGTGTAAATTTAATGCTAAATTGCTTCAGAAATCTACTTCGCTTCTTCCTTGTTTAATTGGTTATTTACACAATTGTTCGGACTTAATCCAACTTCAACTTTGTGCTGACAAAAACATAATATGTGGTTTCAACGTTTTAGGATGAATCATCACTTCACAGTTTACATTGAACACTTTATTAATTATTGATGGTTGCAATACCTCTTCCGGCGTTCCTGTTGCAACTAATTTTCCATCTTGCATGATGTACAAACGATCGCAGTAAAATGCAGCAATATTTAAGTCGTGTAAAGCCGTCAGTACCGAACAATTAAGCGACTTTAAAATATCCATGATTTGCAACTGAGAATGAATATCTAAATGGTTTGTCGGTTCATCTAACACTATTAATTTTGCTTGTTGCGCTAGTGCTCTCGCAATTAAAACCCGTTGTTTTTCACCACCGGATAATGTATTAAAGTGTCGTTCGGAAAACTCATTCATTCCTACCCGCACTAATGTATTGTTAATTATTTGTTCGTCTTCACTTGAATTTGATTGCCATGATGAGCGATGTGGAAAACGCCCCATTGCAACAATTTCACGGACTGTAAAGTCAAATTGAATCGTTGACTCTTGACGAACAACAGCCATCTGTTTAGCTACTGTTTTGGAACGCAATTGATTCACATCATTTCCTTGGAGGGAAACCCAACCACTATCTGGTTTCAACGTACGATAAATATTTTTTAACAACGTAGATTTCCCACTCCCGTTAGGACCTAACAGGCCGACCATTTCACGGCTTTCAACATGTAATTTAATATTCTCCAAAATTTGTCGTTCGTTTATTTGCAACGAAATATTATTTACTTCAAGTTCCATCAATCACCGCCCCCAAATGAATATGTATTCCGGTATAACAGCCAAATAAAAAATGGCCCTCCACATATAGCTGTTATAATCCCAATCGGTATTTCTTCTGGAGCAAATAACATACGCGCTATAACATCAGCCCATATTAAAAAGATTGCGCCGATTAATGCACTTACTGGCAATACGCGGCGATGATCAGCCCCAACAAGTAGACGCGCAATGTGTGGAATCATTAATCCGACAAAGCCGATGGCACCACTTAATGCAACTACAACTCCCGTTAATAATGCGGTTAAAACTAATAAGGATATACGAAAAGCATTTGTGTTCATTCCTAATGTCTTGGCAGTTTCTTCACCTGTTAAAAATATATTTAACGACTCTGCCTTTGTTCGTAAGTAGATGAAACCAATCAGCAATACAATCGCTGGAATAAATAAGTAATCCCATTTTGCCGCCGTTAAACTTCCCATCATCCAAAACAAAGCATCTCGAATTCCTTCTTCACGTGGCGCAGACATCACAATTAAATTTGTCACCGCGTTTAACATTGCTGAAACAGCAATCCCTGATAATAAAAGTCTAACAGTTGAAAGATTTCCTCCAGTTGTCGCTATCACAAACACAATAATAACGGATAATAATGCACCGGAAAATGCGGCAACGGATAGTGCATATTGGCCTAATACCGCAAATGCACCGAATAAAATAACTAACGTTGCACCAACTGAAGCACCCGAGGATACACCAAGAATATACGGGTCAGCTAGTGGATTTTTTACCAAAGATTGAATCGCTACCCCGACAACAGATAAAGCCGCTCCAACAATTGCGCCCAATAATACTCTAGGAAAACGAATTTCCCAAACAATATTTTGTTCGGCCCCTGTCCAATCGACGGTAATCCAATTTTGAATATACGGAACATGAGATAATATAATATTCCACACTTTTGTGTACGGGATTGACACAGGGCCTAATCCAGTAGCAAGAGGAATCGTCAAAATAAATAAACAAACTAATAAAATCATCGTCATTCGATAAATAATGGCATAGCGATCCTGCTTAACATTTTCCATTACTACCGTTGAATTTTTGCTTACGGCATAACGGTCATCTACCATTCCGCGCTTCTGAGTCTTATCCATTTTGCCCTAGACACCCCACTAAATTTAAATTTATTCGAACGCATCGGGATAAAGCGACTTTGCAATACCTTCATATAACTTTGCAACTCTAACACCTTCAAATTTATCTACCGTTGGAACAACACCGAACCGGTCATTCTTCACCGCATCGACATTGCTAAGTGCCGGATGCTGACGTAAAAATTCCTTTTTCGCCTCGGCATCTCCCTCTCCGCCAATTTCAAAATAGGACTCAAAAATTATAATTACTTCCGGATTTTCATCAACCACGGCCTCCCAAGAGACATTGGCACTTGGACCTTCTTCAACGTGATCTAATATATTTTTTCCTCCAGCTTGTTCAATTAGATTTTTCACAATACCTTGTGTCGTTGCAAAGGGTGTATCTTCACCACCTTGATAAGCAAAAACACGAATAGGATCGTCAGTTTCTTGTAAATAAGGGGCTATTTTCTCATTCGTACTCTTGATACTATCTTGCAATGATTGAATAAGCTCCTCCGCCCGATCTTCTACCTTGAAAATACGCCCAATATTTAAAACATCATCATAGACATCCTCTAATGTGGCATCCATTAAATTGGTAGATTGTAATGAGTACGATTTTATCCCTAGTTCTTCTAATGATGCTGGCGTACCAATTCGGTTTTCTTGGAAAATATTAATACCCGCAAATGCAAAATCAGGATTAACACCTAAGAAAGCTTCCTTAGATGGATATTTATCTGCGACAATTGGTATAGCTTCAAACGCTTCTTCATACCCTGGTAAAACTTCGCTTGTTTGAAAAGCTGTTCCGACCATATATTCTTCTAAGCCAAGTGCCAACATCATTTCTGTCGCACTTTGTTCAAGCGTCACAACTCTTTCAGGCATTTCTTCAAATGTAATCGTACGGTCTTTCGTTTCTATATCGACCCGTTCGTACACTTCACCTTCTGCCGATGTTTTCATTGATGTATTTGATTGGCCACAAGAAGTTAACATGACCAAAAGAAATGTTAAGAATGTTAATAACAAAAAGTTATGCTTTATCTTCAACGGTATTTCCCCCATCCGTATTTGGATATATTTTGATTACGTCCGTATAATTGTGTGAAAACTGAATTTAAAATGACTGCAACCTGGAGAATTCCACCGTTAAATTCACACATGAGTCGGAATATAATCTATATTTTCATGTACTAAAAATAACTGGCAACATGTACAATAGAAAATTAAATTATTCAAATTTTTCAGGGTAAAATGACTTCACTAACGTCTCCACTGCAATCGGAATTCTAATCCCTTCGGAAGCGGCAGACAGGGGTAATACAACAAAACGATCATTCTGGATTGCATCAACTTCGGTGAGCGCTGTTTTATTTAATAACGTTTGTTTTTTTTGGTCTACGGTTGTATCGCCATAATCAATTATTACAATGACTTCAGGGTTACGGTCTACCACTTCTTCCCACGATACGTTTGCCCAATTCTTTTCAATATGTGAAAATACATTTTCTCCACCCGCTATACGAATTAACTCTGTCATAAAATTTTGTGTTGCTGTAAATGGTGCATCTTCGCCGCTATCATATACGAAAACACGTAACGGTTCATCGACTTCCCCGATTTGGTCTTGTAATTGTTGTACTTCATCATTTATCTGTTGAATTAGAGCCTCACCCTTTTCTTCTACTTGGAAAATATGGGCAATAGCACTAATATCTTTATAAATATCTTCAATTGTAGGGCCTACTGTGCTAGATGATTGGTGCAAGTATGCATTTATATCAAACTCTTCTAAACTTTCAATGGTGCCAATTGCATCATCGCTAAATGCACTTTCCCAACCAGCATAAGCAAAATCAGGATCTACATTTAAAAAGGCTTCGCGTGATGGATATCTATCGGATAACACTGGTATCGATTCATACGCCTCTTGATATTCGGGCAATATTTCATCATCTAAATAGGCTGTGCCTACCATTTTGTCTTCTAGTTCTAAAGCTAGCATAATTTCTGTCACGTGCTGGTTTAATGTAACTGCTCGTTCAGGCACTTTTTCAAATTTGATTACACGATCTCCATTTTCCACCTCAATAACTTCTGAATACTCGGAATCTTCCGAATTATCGGATCGTTCCTTTTCAGCTTCTACTGCTGATGATTCGTCAAGCTTATTACAACCTCCCAACAGTACTAACAGTAACAAGCTGAACGCAATAATGACATATTTAGTTTTGAAGTTCACTATCAATCTTCTCCTTCTTAGTAGTTTAAACCAAATAAAAAACACCCCTCCACAAAGCATGGAAGAGTGTTGTAACCATAAGTTATATTGAATAATAAGCATTAGTTATCATTTACATCAAAAAAAAACATAAAAAGCGATAACTTCCTTATGATCGCGCACATCTTCCTATTCCTCGTAGGATTAATGATGTCGAATTAAAGGCAGGTCTCCTGACTTACAGCTCAATGATTTATATACCTTCCCAGAATCTCCAGTGGATATTATATAAATCTCACTAATTACAGTGGCGGGACCGTGTCGGATTTACACCGAACTTCCCTTTTAAGTACATTAAAGCTAATGTACACCTCTAATTTCTCATATGAAATTGTTTAGTAATGATATAGTACAATAAATAATTAACAAAGTCAAGGTTTTATATCATTGGTACTTATATCTCAGTCATAAAATGCCATTCTTAATTTTATTAGGGTGTTGAACCTTATAGCATTTAGCTCTATTTTAAAAAAACTGTAACAACATATAACTTTATAACGCTTCTACGTGTATGCCAATTTTTTTAACAAGTTCGATGGCCTTTTCTTTCTCTTCTATCGAAAGATTTGCGAACATATTTGCAATTGCTTGACGGTGCTCTGGGAAAATTCCCTTTATTAATGATTCGCCATCGTCCGTTAGCGTCACATGAATGACACGTCGATCTTTTGGACACGCTTGCCGAGTAATTAAATTTTTCCCTTCAAGTTTATCAATAACATACGTAATACTACTACTTGCTAATAATACCTTTTTTCCGATAACTTGAATTGGCTGCGAACCTTTATGAAACAATAATTCAAGAACCGCAAACTCCGTCAAATTTAAACCGTGTCGTTTGACATCTTCAGTTGCTTTATGACGTAATTCCTCTAATGCCCGATTAATAACGATGAACAACTTTAGTGACAATTCTTCATTTAATTGTTTCTTGTTCTCTTCTGTCATGACATTCATTCCTTTTTCTTGTTCGCACATTATTACTGATAGGTACTCTTATTATTTCCATTGATAAGGTGTTTCTTGGTATACATAATAGTTTAACCAATTTGAAAATAATAAATGTGTATGTGCACGCCATGTATTTAACGGCTGTTCATTAGGGTTATCATTCGGGAAGTAATTTTCTGGCATATCGATGTCTAGTTCTTTAGCTAAGTCACGCTCATATTCTTCCTTTAAAGTTGTCGCATCATATTCTAAATGACCTGTCACAAAAATATGTTTGTTATTTTTTGATTTCAATAAGAATAAACCGACATCGTCAGACGTTGCTAATACAGTTAATTCAGGATGATTTTCAATTTCGTCCAATTCTACCTCAGTATAGCGGGAATGTGGAGCCCTAAACGTATCTTCAAACCCTCGAACTAATTGTACTGTTTTATCCCGGACTGTATGTGTATAAACGCCCGAACATTTCTTTGACAATGCACTTTTATCGATTCCATAATGGTGATATAGGCCCGCTTGTGCACCCCAACAAATGTGCAAAACAGATGTTACATGGGTTTTCGTCCAGTTCATAATGGTGACGAGTTCCTCCCAATAATTCACATCTTCAAATGGTAGATGTTCGATTGGCGCTCCTGTTATAATCATGCCATCGAAACGACGATCCTTAAGCTCATCGAATGTATAGTAAAACGTATCTAAATGCGACTTACTTACATTTTTAGATTTATGTGTTGCTGTATGTAAAAACGACACATTAACTTGTAATGGTGTATTTCCCAATAAGCGCAATAATTGTAATTCAGTTTTTTCTTTTTCAGGCATTAAATTTAAAATAATAATATTTAACTGACGAATATCTTGAGACATCGCACGTGCTTCATCCATCACAAATATTCTTTCTTCTTTTAATAATTTTCTAGCCGGTAAACCTTGTGGAATGTTAATAGGCAAGGTAAGCCTCTCCTTTATGGTGTTCTTATTCTTTCTATTATTATAACGTGATTGAATTATAAAGCACAACAATTTACCAACCCTTTCACTTGTCTATTTTCCTCATCATGAGTATTAGTTGCACATTTCACTGAAACATGTTATCATTCTAAACAATGTGACCGGTTCGTTCAAACAGTCAGTTTAAGGAGGTAATGTAATGACGATTAACAGAAGAGATGAAATTGTAAAAGCTGCAACATCTTCCTTTTCGCTGTACGGATACAAAAATACAACGATGGATCAAGTAGCTCGATTAGCCAATGTCGGAAAAGGAACCATTTACACTTTTTTTAAAAATAAAGAGGAACTTTTCAATGATATCGTTACTAAATTAATCGATGATATGCAACATGCAGCAAATGAAGTCATTGATGAAAAACTATCATTTCGTGAAAATGTACATCATGCTTTATTTAAAATGCTTGAATATCGCCGTGAACATCAATTAACGATCAAATTATTCCAAGAAAAACGAGACCTTGGAACACCCGCTGTACAAGTTATGATGCAAAAATTTGAAAATTCCATTTTAACTTTTATTGAAAATAAAGTCAGACAAGCGATTAAACGTGGTGAAATTCACGAATGTGATCCAAAGATAACAGCTTTTATTATTTTTAAATTATATATCGCGTTAATATTTGATTGGGAAAAAACTCGTGAACCACTTACGAAAGAAGATATAGCTCATTTGTTTGAACTTTATTTATTTACAGGATTATCGAGATAATCCTTTTATTTTCGCTTGAATTGACCGATTGAACAAAACAGTCATTAGTTTCAGTCGTTAATCATATATTTATAATGTTACGTATTAATAGGAGGGAAACTTATTGTTAGCTAGATTATTCAGCAAGGAATCTTTAGCCGTATTAAAAGATAAAAAACTAATGATCGCCGTTACAGCGGTTATCTTTGTACCTTTACTCTACGCTGGTATGTTTTTATGGGCATTTTGGGATCCATATGATCATCTAGAGGATATCCCAGTAGCCATTATCAATGAAGATGTTCCATACCATTTTGAAGGTGAAACATTTCAATTAGGTGATGAGCTTATTGATAAGTTGAAGGAAGAGGATGAGTTCGATTTTCATTTTGTCAATCGGCAAGATGGATACAAGGGATTAAAGGATGAAGATTATTATATACTAATAGAAATTCCACAAGATTTTTCTAAAAATTCAACAACACTAATGGATGACCATCCTGAGAAGCTACGTTTACGCTATGTACCTAATGAAAGTTATAACTTTCTCGCTTCGCAAATTGGTGAAACGGCCATGCTACAGATTGAAATGGCATTAGAAGAAAAGATAATCGAAACATATACAGAAACAATGTTCGATCAAGTTGATGAAATTGCCGATGGATTAAATGAGGCGGAAGATGCAACGAAAGAATTAGATGATGGCGCAAATGAATTACAAGAAAACACACACTTATTAGCAGATCATTTAGCGACATTAGCTGAAAAATCAATAGAGTTCGTTGACGGAACAGCGCAAATAAAAGATGGTACTAATCAATTAGTTGTTGGAACTCGTGAATTATCGGAAGGTGTTGGACAATTAAGTGACGCCAGTGGACAGTTATTAAACGGTGCGAAACAAGTTCAAGATGGTCAAAGTGAATTAGCGATAGGATTAGACAGTGCGAATAAAGGCGTTCATGATATCAAACGCAATATGCCTTCGTTAATTGATGGTACAAATAAATTTACAAGGGGATTAAAACAATTTGAAAAAGAGCTTCCTAAACAAATGGCAGCACAAATGAATCATGCGATCGAACAAGGCAGCGTTGAATTAAATAATGGATTAGAAGAATTAGAGGAAGGCATTATCAATGGACTTGGTGCGACGACCCGCAATCCAGAAGGGCTAGCGGCTCAACTCGCTAATGGACTATCAGCAACTATTAAAGAAGAGCTAAATAACGTGGGAGCTAATATCGACACGATTCCTGATAAAGTTGCCAGCGGAATTGCTGCACCATTAGCCGATAGTATCGTAACTAATCAAAAGACTCAAATAACAGCACTATCCGAAGCAATGTTAGCAGAAGGAATTGAGCCAGAAAAAGTCAATGTGATTGTACGTTCACTCAGTGAAAGTTCTCCAACGCAGGAACAACTACAAGCACAATTACATGAACAAATTACGACAGGTGTAGCACAGCAATTACCGAACGTTGATGAAACACTTGCAGAAAAAGAAGCCGAAATCGAAGCAAACATTCAAGAAGGCGTTTATTATGCAGTCGGTGAAACAGAGAAACAAGTTTCTGCTGGATTCAAAGAAGCTTCGACTACTATAGATAGTAGCCTAACTAGTGCAACAAGTGATATCGAAATTATGATCAAAGAAGGTACTCAATCGACATTTTCCTTGCTAAACAATGGAATTAATGAAATTGGCGTCGGCCAAAGAACATTACAAGCAGGGATTGATGAATTAGCTACAGGGACTAAAAAATTGGAGGACGGGGCTCAGTCGCTAAACGCTGGACAAAATGATTACGTGTCACAAATGAGTTTATTTACAAGTAAGTTTAGTGAAGCGAAGAACGGTAGCTATGAGCTCGCAACCGGATCGACCGAGTTGTTAGACGGCATTAATAAGCTTGATGACGGTGCACTTCAATTAAGTGACGGTGCTGATGAGTTAGCTAAAGGTTCAGGGAAATTAGCTGAGGGAATGGATACTCTAAAAGATGGTACTAAAGAATTTAATGAAGAAATGGCTGATGCAGCACGAGAAGTAAATGATGTAAAAGCAACTGATGAAACATACAATATGATGGCAAATCCAGTTGAAATTGATAATGAAAAAATTAACGAGGTACCGAACTACGGAACAGGGTTTGCACCTTACTTCTTATCGCTCGGTTTATACGTCGGAGCTTTATTATTATCAATCGTCTATCCATTACGTGAACCATCAATTATTCCAACGAGTGGTTTTAATTGGTTTTTACGCAAAACAACAGGTTTAGCTATAATCGGTGTGCTACAAGCACTTATAGCCGCAAGTTTACTCCTTTTTGGTTTAGGGATTGAGGTCCAAAGTGTGACACTATTTTACATCTACGCGATATTTACAAGTTGGACATTTATCGCTATGATTCAATTTTTAGTCACTTGTTTTGATGATCCTGGTCGTTTCATGGCCATCATTATTCTTATTTTACAGTTAACAACAAGTGCCGGTACGTTTCCACTAGAATTAATTCCTAAAGCTTTACAACCATTTAATTTAATTTTACCGATGACCTATACAGTAGATGGATTTAAAGCAGTTATTTCCAGTGGTGAATATAGTGTTATGTGGCAAAGCACTGGGATTTTATTAATATTTACGATTGTCTCACTACTCTTGACGTTATCATATTTCCTCGTCATGTTTAAACGTAAGTTTGCGACGATGCAAGAAGCGTAAAAATTAATAATCAGCAATTAGCTTAGGGGTAACAAGTGTTATTCCTAAGCTTTTTGTCTTGTTATAGTGAATACCTTTTAACAAGAATTATTCACATGTGTGAAAATTTCTAAGTTAACTTATTGTATTGTAATATAATTATTATACACAGCTATTGTTAATTATTATAGAATCCACCTATAAACATTGTCATATCAACGTTTATTCCGTATATAGTTTTTGTGGATAATATTGTGGATAGTGTTGATAAGTAATTCCTTTTACGATTAAATCACTATAAAAGGCATATTATACTTGTGAATAACACGTTTATATCTATTTATTTACTATATTCTAAACATTTTGCATTTCTGCGTAGTGTACTTTGTCAATCAATATTGGTATCATAATGGCAAATAAAAAAACTAGGAGTGAAGTTTTTGGTTAATAAGGAAACGTGGCATTTATTAGATAGTGGTAAACATGATGCGGCAGTAAATATGGCAATTGACGAGGCTTTAATTCATTGGCATAGCAAAAATGAGATTGGCCCTACGCTGCGCTTTTACGGCTGGAACAAGCCGAGCCTGTCTATTGGCTATTTCCAAGACGTGGCCAAAACAATCGATCTTAGTGGCGTAAAAAAACACGGTTGTCACATGGTTCGTCGACTCACTGGGGGAAGTGCAGTTTTACATGATAATGAACTTACATATAGTATCGTTGTCAGTGAATCGCATCCAAAAATCCCTAAATCAATAAATCAAGCATATTTCACTTTAGCACAAGGAATTTTACAAGGGTATCGATATTTAGATATTGAGGCAGACTTTTCTTTACCAGAACAACCAAACCGTGAGCGTTCCGCTGTTTGTTTTGAAACACCGGCTAATTATGAAATGATTGTCGATGGAAAAAAATTAACTGGAAATGCACAAACACGTAAAAATGGCGTACTCTTGCAACATGGGTCAATTCCATTTAGCTTTGATCCGGATATGTTATTCGATTTGTTTCACTTTCCTTCCGAACGTATTCGCCAACAACAACGTAATCGCTTTATTAATAAAGCAATCAGTATTAATGAAATAACCGGAGAAAAACATCATTATTCGAAAGTGCGTAATGCTTTTCATTCCGGATTCAAAGATGCATTACATATTGAAACTCGGAACTTAACATTATCTTCTGACCAATGGGATTACATTCATTTTCTTGCCGACACAAAATATCGTTCGCAAGCCTGGAATAGCGAAAAAAAACAATCGTTAGAGAGAGGGTCCTAAATGTCAAAACAAAAAGAATATATTCGTAAACCAGATTGGCTTAAAATTAAAATTAATACATCGGATTCATATAAAAAACTTAAAAAGCTTATGCGAGAAAAGAAACTTAACACCGTGTGTGAAGAAGCTAAGTGCCCAAATTTGCACGAGTGCTGGAGCGAAAGAAAAACTGCAACATTTATGATACTAGGGGACATATGTACCCGTGGATGTCGTTTTTGTGCTGTTAAAACAGGCATACCGAATGAATTAGATTGGAACGAACCTATACGTGTTGCCGAGTCAGTTAAGATCATGGGATTACGACACGTCGTAATAACAGCTGTTGCACGGGATGATTTAAATGACGGTGGTGCTGCCGTCTTTGCCGAAACGATACGTCAAGTGCGTAAGGAAAATCCAGGGACGACAATTGAAGTGCTTCCGTCCGATATGAAAGGAGATTACGAGAGCTTGCATACGTTGTTATCGGCCAAACCTGATATATTTAACCACAACATCGAAACAGTTCGACGCCTAACGAAAAAAGTGCGGGCAATTGCAAAGTACGATCGCTCGCTAGAATTATTAAAACGAGTCAAACAAATTGCACCATACCTGCCTACAAAGTCGAGTATGATGGTAGGGCTTGGCGAAACAAAGGATGAAATAATTCAAGCAATGGACGATTTACTCGCTCACAATGTTGATATCCTAACACTCGGGCAATATTTGCAACCGACTACAAAACATCTTGATGTCGTCCGGTATTATCATCCGGATGAATTTATCGAATTAAAGGAAATTGCCTTAGATAAAGGATTTAGCCATTGTGTTGCTGGTCCACTCGTTAGGTCTTCATATCACGCTGATGAACAAGTCTCTAGCACTGCGATGCAACGTCGTATTCAATATATGAAAGGATATGAACAGAGCGAAAATAGGGAAATTGATTTTTCCTTAATTGATTTATTACCAGAGAAAGACTAAATATTTGGTGAGGTAACAGTAAATTCCCCTGTTACCTCTTTTATTATGATTGCAAAATTGAACTGATAATATGTTTTGAATTCCATTCCCCAAAGGAGAAAAACGTAATCGGGTATCTTTTCGGAAATAACTTTTTATGAATTTGCCTTTGCGTTAAACCTTTATTAGCTAAATGTAGCACTTCATCACGTACACTTATTAAATAATCAAGCTTCCTACTTAATGCCTTTCGCCCATTTGCTACATAACCCGCATGACAACAGAACATTTCACCAAATTCATATGTTAATAAACGTTCGATAGATGAGATGATTTGCGGAACACTCTCATTACTCAATACTAATTTCGTCTCAGGATGGACGTATAAATCCCCTGAAAATAGTTGACCTGTTTGTTCGTTAATAAGTGCAACGTGATCACTTGCATGTCCCGGGGTTTCAATTACTTTCCATGAACTTGTCCTTGATTCGAATGAACTCCCTAGTGGTTCTGCTGAAAACGGTTTGCGCGCACCCCAAAAGGCCTTTCGATAAAAAGGATACGATGGGCGTTTGTTACACTCATCAATTAAACGATGATGCATTCGTATCGGTAAATTTAGTTCTTTTTGTAAATAAGACGCACCGCCAGAGTGATCTTCATGATGATGCGTTAGAGCAACTTGATCAATATCCGCTTCATCAAAAAACGGCTTAAACTGTTCGAATAGCGAAGCTGCCCCTGTATCAATTAACAAACCATCCGTGTAAAAAGAATGGACGTTTAAACGTACCGGCCCCATTGATATAATACCATTTATATAATGTACATTATTTTTTACTCCTGTAGAGGAACGGCGTTTCATAAACAAAGTACCCCTCCTAGTCTGTTAGCGTTTACAATAGTATACCATAAAATGAATGGCGATTCACTAACTATAAACTCTTTACAAGACTGTGATTAGCATTTTTGCAAAAGTTCCCCTCATGTTAATTCATAGCTAATGCTAGATTTTCGTATATCAATTGTATATACTAATAAATTGTGAGTAATCACCGTTGTTCGCAACCTATCCAACGTAAAAAATACTAAGGAGGAAAGTAGAAGATGAGTGGAAGAACGTTAGTCATCAATGCGCTCGTAGCGGCATTATATTTTGTCGTCACAGCTGTCGTAGCACCGTTCGGTTTTTTAAATATCCAGTTTCGTTTATCAGAATTATTTAACCATCTAATCGTTTTTAATAAACGGTATTTTTATGGGATTATCATCGGGGTCGTCATCGCAAATCTAGTTTTTTCCCCGACAAAGGCGGATTTAATTTTTGGTGTTAGCCATACGGCCATTTCATTAGCGATTACGATGTATATCGGACGTTTTGTTAAAAATAAAATTTCGCTAATGATTATTAACTCGTTCGTGTTTTCTTTTAATATGTTTATCATTGCCTATATGTTAAAAGTATTCGTCGGGTTGGCTGATGGTTTTATGTTTTTATGGTTCACACTCGGGCTAAGTGAATTTTTAACGATGGGACTTGCTATTATAATTGTTTATTACGTTAACAAACAACTTAATTTCGAGAAACTAGTATAATGAGATAGATTCACAGCCATAAAACAGAAAGTTCCTTTATGAAGTTGAAAAGATAGTGGAGCTGGGTTTAACAGATACAAAATTATTTAAAAAATATATGTGTACTTTTAATGACTAGTGTGACAATGGCTTCAACCATCCATACTAGTCAATTTTGTTGTAGAGTTATTCATCTTTTAAATGTAGCCCGTTTATAATTTGTCATAGAAAATGATTTGCGCACTAGTTAAATAAGTAGGTTAAATAATCTCCTCTAAAAAATAAAATTAAATCACCTAGTAATCCAATACAAAAAAAAATAAAATAGTAACTTGCCGTTGTAACATCTTTATTGAACAACTCCTTAAATGCGCGAACAAATAATTGATCAAATTTAAACCAACTCAATATCCAAGCTGTTAAAAGAAAGCCGATAATTGTCAATTGTTTTTCCTCCTAATGAATAATAAGATATATCCGTTTCATATGCATTATCTCTTCTGTACGATGACCGCCTTTGAGAATGGAAACGTATAAAGGAAGCGCTTCACTTTTACTTCTGAAGAAGTTGCCTTTAGTACTGTAGCATATTCTGTCGTCTTACTAATATCCGAAATAACTAATGTACCATTGGGACGTAACACGCGCCACATTTCAAGCACTGCTTTTTGCCTCTCTTTAGCACCTTTTATATTATGTATAACGAAATTTGAAACAACAACGTCAAAGTTTTCATCCTGAAAAGGAAGCTCCCGGACATCGGCATTTAGGATGTCGACTTGTGATACACCTTCCATCAGCATATTTGATTGTAGTTTCGTTTTCTCGTTTCCACCGAGATCCCACTTTGACCATATATCCGTTGCCGTTACTTGACAACCCCTTTTAGCTGCGGAAATGGCTAATAGACCTCGACCAGTTCCGACATCAAGAAGCTCGTCTCCATGTTTAGCTTTAGCAAGCTCTAACATTACATCACTGTGAAATAGTTTAATAACAGTAGAATAGATGAACATCCATAGACCAATAAATAAACAAATAATGCCGTATATCAATCCATAAACATTATTCGCTATCCCAATAATATTTGGAATCGTAAATAAGAGTCCGATAATGATTAAAAAGGCAACCCAAAAAGGTGCATCAATTCCATAACGTGTAGAAAACTTGATCTGTCTCAACCCCTTCACGAATAAACATATTGCAATGTTTTAAATATTAATTTTCATCATTTAATTATATCAAGTTACCAAGCTTCACATTGCTCAATTCACAAAAATAACACAAAGATGCACATTCTATAAAACTGTATACTCGATATTATGTTATATTCACTCAATATGACACGATTTTTAATGGTAGTCGTGTAAATACTTTTTATCCATCTAAACGTGTTGAAAGAAATCTGGGAAAAACTCATGTAATTTTTGCTTAATTTCTACTGCAGATTTACCAATGCTCGCTTTAACCGCAGCTATATACGCCCCTTCGACGAGTGGCACATCTACGATTTCTACATTTTTATGTTCACTTATTTCCATCGCAAATTGTGCATTCATTTTAGCACTACCCATATCGTAAAACATAAGTACACCCTTACTAGAGGCCGCCCGTTCGATTGCCTGGTTAATTTTGGTCAAGTTAGTTCCGATTTGTCCACTTTCGGTACCCCCTGCTACTTCAACCGTAATTTGATCTGCAATTTGTTCAATCATTTCCTTGATACCTAAGGCTATTTTTTCACTATGGGATACAATTACGATACTTACAAACTCATTCATTTTCATTCTCCTCGCAAACTTCGGCCAATGCTGCGAACAAACAATACGTTGAAGCAGCGCCGGGATCTATATGTCCTATTGATTCGTCTTCATACAAAGCTGCTTTTCCTCTCGTTGCTTTATATTTTTTAGTATTGGCCGTTGATCTTCTTGCTGTCTTTTCTATTATATTTGCTTTCGGAAAATGAACCGATTGCTCAAATAATGTTGCCAAATCAACCCAAACATCTAGTAATGTTTTTGCACCGTAATCGACATTACCACGTTGCTTAATTCCATTAACTGCTTCCTGAAGTGCCTTTGTAAAAATTGCCTGAGTGACACATTGTTGATGTTGAAACACTGCCGCCATTCTTAAAAAAGCAGTCCCATACAATATGCCCGATGCGCCATCTACAGCCGTCATTAATGTCATCGCACTTTTTTTCATTATATCTGCTGAACTATGTTCATTCACATTAAGCTGGTCAATCGTATGCACAACCGCCTTAAAGCCACGGGCCATATTAATTCCATGATCTCCATCGCCAATCTTCCCATCGAGCTCTGTTAAATAGTCAATTTGTTCTACTATTTTATTGTGCGTCTTATGAAGCCAGCGAATTGTATCTGTCGCTGTTAAATTCATTGAAAGCCCTCCTGAAAAGTTGTTTAGCGATGATATTATTATCGTTGTTAATTATTAACTTATGACAAATATTCAATTTCACCTTATCTAATTACCATGCACAATTTTACATACTTCTTTTAACGTTGTAAATAAAATTGGAATTATGTCCAGATTTAAGCGTATATTTAATGCAAATTCATCAGTATTAAATACCTCTATTTCAGAATCTACACTTACTTGGAATTGATTGAATTGTTTTTCTATTAGATTTGTTCTAGGCCATGTGCATTTATTTATTTTGTTCAATTTTAAATGCTCGAGTAGCTGCAACCGCTTGTCTCCAACCTTCATATAATGTCATTCGTTCTTTTTCAGCCATTTCCGGCTCAAATGTTGCATTCTTTTTCCATAGTTCAGCATTATGTTCTTTATTTTCCCAGAACCCGACAGCTAAACCAGCTAAATATGCAGCTCCTAGTGCTGTTGTCTCTTTAATCTCCGGTCGATCGACTGGCACTTGTAATAAATCACTTTGGAATTGCATTAAAAAATCATTGCTGACAGCACCACCATCAACCCGTAATGATTTTAAATCCATTTGTGCATCAGCAATCATCGCATCTAATACATCCTTTGATTGGTAAGCAAGTGACTCTAATGTTGCTCGAATAAAATGATCTCTTGTCGTTCCCCTCGTTAAACCGAAGATGGCACCTCGGGCATCGCTATCCCAATAAGGTGTCCCTAACCCGACAAATGCCGGCACCATATAAACGCCGTCGGTTGAGGCTACATTACGTGCATGTTGCTCACTTTCTGCTGATGTTTCAATCATTTTTAGCCCGTCTCGCAACCATTGAATGGCTGATCCAGCAACAAAAACACTACCTTCGAGTGCGTATTCGATTTGGTTATCAATCCCCCACGCTATCGTCGTCAATAATCCATTTTTTGATTTAACACCTTTTTCACCCGTGTTCATTAACATAAAGCACCCGGTACCATATGTGTTCTTAGCCATCCCTTCCTCAAAACAAGCTTGCCCAAATAATGCGGCTTGTTGATCCCCTGCAATACCTGCAATCGGAATGTTATATCCAAAAAAATGATAGTCTACTGTTTGCGCATACACTTCCGAGGAAGAACGCACTTCGGGTAACATACTTTTTGGGACTGTTAAAATAGTTAATAATTCATCGTCCCAGGCCAAATCGTATATGTTATACATTAACGTTCGTGAAGCATTTGAATAATCTGTTACATGGGCTGTTCCTCCTGATAAACGATACACGATCCACGTATCTATCGTTCCAAATAAAAGGTCACCTTTTTCGGCCTTCTCTCTCGCTCCAGGCACGTTATCGAGCAGCCATTTCACTTTTGTACCGGAAAAGTACGGATCAATAAGTAGTCCTGTTTTGTCGCGGAATAACTGTTCATGACCCGCCTCGCGTAATTGTTGGCAAATTTCTTCTGTTTGGCGTGATTGCCATACGATTGCCTTATGGATTGGCCTACCGGTTGTTTTATCCCAAACAACAGTCGTTTCCCGTTGATTAGTAATGCCAATGCTTGCGACTTCCGCTGGGCTAACATCCGCGATTCGAAATACTTCAGCTATACAAGCAATCGTTGCAGTCCAAATTTCATTTGCATCATGTTCAACCCAACCTGGCT
>Ga0079226_10000731_pt1 | contig 23919 bp, 19 predicted proteins | sample Poulit2014_FD_76345 | JGI IMG/M metagenome (GOLD analysis project Ga0079226, IMG submission 76345) | Agricultural soil microbial communities from Georgia to study Nitrogen management - Poultry litter 2014 | ecosystem: Environmental > Terrestrial > Soil > Agricultural land | place: USA: Georgia...
AAAAACCAGCACCTGGGAAAGAAGGTGCTGGTTTTTTGAAAAGCATTAGAAAAAATTTTAAATCTTATTTATGATCTAGTTTTGATATCGGTATATTTTAGTAAACATTGTTCCTTAATTTTAAGTTTTCAATTTGAATATTTGTTAAATTGCGATTAACACTTTAAATCTTTTTGTAATAAATTTAAATTTAAAAATTAAATTTTCTTTAATTTAGCAATAATTTAAAAATTCTGTTTATTTATATATGATTATTTGGTAAAATAAACTAAACTAACCCAAAAGTTATATATATGTTTTAAAACGAATAAATTATTTTGGAAATAAGAGTACACATAATTATAAGAAAAATACTGTTTTAAATTGTGAATCGAATCAACGAAGAATTTAAATTTAGATTGTTTAGGTAATTAAATTATTATACAAGGAGGAGTAAAGATGAAAAAAATTGGATTTATAATTATTTTATTGTTTATTTTTACGGTGGGGTGCTCGTCTAATTCAGAGGACAGTTCTGAAAAAGAATTAACTGTTGCGACTACTACAACTGCTGACAGTTTAGACCCTCATAATACGACGGATACAGCTTCAAAGAATATTTTTGCTATCTCAACAGAAACATTAGTTAAATTGGATGAAGACGGAGAAGTAGTTCCATCGCTAGCTAAAGATTGGGAAGAAAAGGACGATGGGAAAACCTGGACATTCCAACTTGAAGAGGATGTTAAGTTTCATGATGGAGAACCTTTTGATGCAGAAGCCGTAAAAACAAATTTTGAAAGAGTTACCGATAAAGATAAAAATCTAGCAAGATATTCATTAATAGGACCGTATATTGATGATATTACTGTTGAAGGAGAAAATGAAATAACCTTTCATTTAAACGAATCATTGGCACCTTTTTTAAACTTATTAGCACAACCTTCAGGATCAAGTATTGTAAGCCCTAAAATGATAGAAGAAGATGAAGATTCGATAAAAGAAAATCCTGTAGGTACAGGGCCTTTTGAAATTAAAGACTGGTCTCCTACAGGTGACACAGTTTTTGAGGCGAATGCTGATTATTGGGGGGATAAACCACAAATAGATAAAATAACATGGAAATCAGTTCCTGAAAATTCTGCACGCGCAACTATGCTAGAAAACGGAGAAGCAGATATTATAGTAAATGTACTCGACACCGATATTGAACGACTTGACGGAATGGATGGTATAAGTGTAGAAACAACACCTTTAAATCGTGCTCTCTATGTTGGTATTAACACTGAATTTGAGCCGTTCGACAATAAAGAAGCACGACAAGCGCTAAATTACGCGGTTAACAAAGAAGAATTATCAGAAGACTTATATAAAGGAGAGGTTACGGTAAGTACTGCTGCTGTATCCGAGCAAGTTAATATGCATAGTGATGTAGGTGCTTACCCATATGATGTAGAAAAAGCAAAAAAATTATTAAAAGATGCTGGGGTAAAAGAAGGCACTGAATTAAGGTTAATAGTAGCAGAGAACGTCACTCGCGATCACAGGGCAGCAGAATACGTTCAAAATAGTTTGCAAAATATAGGTTTAGACGTGAAGTATCAAGAATTAGAATTAAGTGATTACTTATCAAGATTAGAAGATCCAGATGAATATGAACTTTTTTTAAGAGGTTCTCTTCCGTCTTCTAATGATATACACGATTTATTTAGTGATGAATTAGATTCAGAAAGTGACAATAATTATTCTGGATATTCAAGTTCCAAAGTTGATAAATATATATCTGAAGGTGCTCAAGAAATGGACGAATCTAAGAGAAAAGATATTTATAAAAAAGCATTAGAAAATATAAAAGAAGATGCTCCTTGGATTTTTCTTTATGATGATGTTGTTAGTACAGGGATAAATGATGATGTTGACGGATTGATACTAACACCTGACAATACGATGTATTTTGACGATGTCACTAAAAAAGAATAGTTCTTTTGTATATTAATTAACATGTAATGTTCGTTATTTTTCGATACCGAAATATTAATTATAATACAAGGAGTGAAGATAATGAAAAGTAAAATAATAATGGCTCAAATAAGCTCATCAGATAATAAAAAAGAGAACATAAAAAAAGCAGAAGAATTTATATTAAACGCTGTAACTGATTATGAAGCTGATATGATATTATTTCCAGAAGCTTTTATGAGCTACTTTGAAGTAGGTACACCTCGAGAAACTAAAAGAGAGGATGCAGAATTTATAGATGGTCCATTTGTTAATGAAATGGCTAATTTAGCTAAAAAGTATAAGATATGGACTATATTTAATATGCGTGAATCTATAAGCGATGCAAAAGATCAAAGAGTTTTTAATACTACAATCATTTTAGATGATAAAGGAGAACAAAAGGGCGTATATAGAAAAACTCATCTCTATGACGCATTTGGAGCCAAGGAGTCTGATGGGGCAAAACCTGGTGATTCGTTGTTTGAACCAATTGAGACTCCGTTCGGGAAAATCGGGTTATTTGTATGCTATGAACTTAGGTTCCCTGAGGTTGCACGACATCAAGCAATAATGGGAGCAGATATTATATTAATTCCTTCAGGATGGGTTAAAGGGCCTTTAAAAGAACAACACTGGAAAAATCTTGTTATATCCAGGGCGTTGGAAAATAATCTATATGTAATAGCCTGTAATCATGTGAACGATTATTATATAGGACAAAGTTTAGCTGTAGACCCAATGGGGGTAGTTGTTTCTCAAGGAGGAGAAGAAGAAGAATCAATTCCATGCGATGTTAATTTAAACCGAGTGAAAAATGTAAGGAATATTCTCCCTTCATATAAGCACCGAAGACCTGAACTTTATTAGTTATACAATCGTTCGCAAAAATAATTAGTTATTCTCGGTAGGTTTTAAACACTGCTCAGTACAGGGGAGGATATGATGAGAAAATTTATTTTTAAACGCTTATTACAACTAATCCCGACTTTGTTTGGAGTAACGATATTAACCTTTTTAATTATTAGTGCAGTACCTGGCGACCCTGCTCGTATTATAGCAGGAGAGAATGCTTCTTCTGAGGAAATAGCAAGTATTAGAGACCAGCTTGGAACAGACAAACCTTTAGTTTATCAGTACGTAGATTATGTAAAAGGAGTTGCAAAAGGAGATTTTGGCACTTCTTTGCGAACTGACATACCAGTAATACAGGAAATCTTTTCTCGCTTACCTGTATCGATTATAATTATAGGATTTTCTATATTAATTATGAGTATTGTAGGCATAACAGCAGGGACTTTATCAGCAATTAAACCCAATGGTTTTATAGACAATATAGTGATGACTTTTGCTTTGTTTGGTATCTCAATGCCAACCTTTTGGATAGGACTTATGTTTATCATGCTTTTTTCAAATTATCTACATGTGCTCCCGTCAGGAGGAGATACAGAACTTATTGATTTTATAATGCCAACTATTGTATTAAGTATTGTTAGTTCGGGGATTATAGCTAGGTTAGCTCGTTCAAGTATGTTAGAAAAAATAGACGAAGACTATAACAGAACAGCTCGAGCAAAAGGAATTAAGGAAAGAGTAGTTATTTACAAACATACTCTTAAGAATGCATTGATACCAGTTGTAACTATAATAGGGATGGAATTTGGTACATTGTTAGGTGGAACAGTTCTTGTAGAAACAGTGTTTTCTATGAATGGAATTGGCAGATATATTGTGGATGCTATTCAATATAGAGACTTTCCAGCTGTACAAGGAAGCATTTTATTTGTAGCATTAGCTTTTGTTTTAGTGATGTTAATAGTAGATCTTTCTTATATGATAATTGACCCGAGAATTAGACAAAATAATTAATAAGTTTAAAAAGGGGGAAAATAAATGGTGAATTATAAAGAACAAGAGAAACTATCTTTAGAACCACAACTAGACGCAAATGTAGAATCACCTTGGAAATTAAATGTTATGCGATTTAAAAAGAATAAGAGAGCAGTTATCGGGCTCTTTATAACTCTCTTTTTTATTTTTATAGCTACATTAGCTCCTTGGATATCCCCTTTTAACCCTTTTGAATACAATCTACAAGATGCGTTACAATCGCCTAATGCAAAACATCTGTTAGGTACTGATCAATATGGTAGAGATACTTTATCTAGAATAATTTATGGCGCCAGATATTCTTTAGCAATCGGTTTTATCGGTGTTGGATTGGCCATAATTATTGGAATAATATTAGGTACGATAGCTGGATATTTTGAAGGTGCAGTCGATGTTATAATTATGAGAATAATTGATATATTTATGGCTTTTCCTGGTTTTTTATTAGCTCTTGCAATAGTAAGCATTCTTGGACCAAGTATTTTTAATCTTATGTTAGCCATTAGTATATTTTCAATCCCTGTGTTTTCAAGAATTATGAGGGGAGAAGTTTTATCAGTAAAGAACAACGAATTTATTGAATCCTCAAAGTCAATGGGGGCAAAAAATTTTTTTATTATAATAAATCATGTAATACCGAATTGCATGAGTTCAGTTATAGTGCTTGCATCAATGAGAATAGCTACTGCAATTTTAGCTGCTTCTGGATTAGGTTTTTTGGGTTTAGGAGCACAACCCCCTTCTCCGGAATGGGGGGCATTGTTAAGTGAAGGAAGGGATTATATAGGAAGCTCGAATCATTTAACCACTTTCCCAGGATTATGCATTATGTTAGTTGTTGTAGGGTTAAATATGTTAGGAGATGGCTTGAGAGATGCATTTGATCCTAAAACTAAGGTATAACACCTATTATAATTAATATATAAATATTAAAAAAAACTTAAAGTTTTATGAAGGGGTGCTAATATTGGAAGAGAGCTTACTTAATATTAAAAACCTAAAAGTAAAATTCGAAAGTAAAAACGAAATTATTAAAGCAGTAGATGGCGTAAGTCTAACTGTGAATAAAGGAGAAACGGTGGGGCTTGTTGGTGAGTCAGGATCTGGAAAAAGTATCACATCATTAACTGCAATGGGGTTAAATAAAGATGGTATTACTGAAGGCGAAATCGAATACAAAAATATAGATTTATTGAAATTGGCTCCAAATAAAATGAGAGAGTTTCGGGGAAAAGAATTAGCTATGATTTTCCAAGAGCCAATGACAGCGTTGAATCCAGTTTTTACAATAGGTAATCAGTTATTTGAAGCAATAAAGGCGCATAATAACTTAAGTAAAAAAGAAGTTAAAAAATTAGCAGTTGAATTACTAAGCAAAGTTGGAATTCCACGACCAGAAGAAGTTATAAAAGATTACCCTCATAAGTTATCTGGTGGGATGCGGCAACGGGTATTAATTGCTATAGCTATATCTTGTAATCCTAATCTTTTAATAGCTGATGAACCCACTACGGCTTTAGATGTTACTATTCAAGCTGAGATTTTAGATCTAATTACTGATTTGAAGGATACACAAAATATGTCTATGCTTTTAATAACACATGACTTAGGTGTAGTAGCTAATACATGTACTCGAGTCTATATTATGTACAGCGGAATAATTGTAGAAACAGGAACAGTTTATGAAATATTTAATACTCCAAAACACCCTTATACACATGGTTTAATTAAGTCAGTTCCTACTACTGAAGAGAAAGAAACAAACAGACTATTCTCAATTAAAGGAAAAGTTCCTTCTACCGGAGAAATAGTTCAAGGATGTCCATTCGCACCTCGATGTGACTATGTAATGGATATTTGTCGTAGAAAAATGCCACTCTTAGAAGAAATATCACCTGGGCATTCGACTCGTTGTTGGCTACATCAAGAGGATAAAAATAATAGAGGAGAAAAAAATTATGAAACAACCACTAGTCAAGATAAATAATATAAAAAAGCATTTTCCTATCAATAATACATTTTTAAAACATTCGAGAAGAAGTTTAAAAGCAATTGATGGAGTAGATTTAAATATATATAAGGGAGAAACTTTAGGATTAGTAGGTGAAAGTGGTTGTGGAAAATCAACATTAGGAAAAATCATATCACAATTATTACCGCCTACTGAGGGTGACATTATTTACGATGGTTTAAATTTGAGTGAAGCAGGTAAAACAAAAATACGAGAAGTTCGAAAAAATATACAAGTAGTGTTTCAGGATCCTTACAATTCATTAAACCCACGTCACTCTGTTGAGAAGATTGTAACGGAACCATTTCGGATTCACGGTTTATACTCAAAAAAAGAAAGGAGAGAAAGAGTCCAATATTTACTTGAAAAAGTAGGATTAAATTCTAAACACATGAAAAGGTATCCTCATGAGTTTAGCGGTGGACAAAGACAACGAATAAGTATCGCTCGTACTTTAGCTTTAAATCCGGATTTCATAATAGCTGATGAACCTGTTTCAGCTCTAGATGTTTCTGTACAATCACAAATTGTAAACATCTTTCAAGACTTGCAAGAGGAATTGGATATAACCTATTTATTTATTTCCCATGATTTAAGTATTGTTAAACATATTTCAAATAGAGTGGCTGTTATGTATTTAGGGAAAATTGTAGAGCTTGCAGATAAAAAGACTCTTTATAAAAAGCCCTTCCATCCATACACTGAAGCCTTGTTATCCGCTCTACCAACACCTGATCCTAATGTTAAAAAAGAAAGAATAGTTTTAAAAGGAGAAAAACCAAGTCCAGTAAATCCTCCAACAGGCTGTCCCTTCCACCCAAGATGTCCATACAGAATGGACATTTGTGAAACAGTAGTACCAAAATTACAAGAAAGAGAGGGACGTTTAGTTTCTTGTCATTTATATGAATGAATTTTAATATTTAGGGGGGAGAAATTTGAAAAAAGAATTTAGTATAGATACCCGGTTAATTCATAAGCCCATTAGAAAGAGTGAAGATAATAAGCCTGTAGTAGAGTCAATAACCCCTGCTGTAGCTTATGAATATTCAAGTTGCGAAACTGCAGGTGCAGTTGTTTCAGGAGAAAAAGAAGGCATATATTACGGTAGATATGGTAATCCAACTTTGTCTGCCTTAGAAGAAAGGGTATCTTATTTAGAAAGTGGAGAACAAGCTCTAGGTGTAAGCTCCGGAATGGCTGCTATTTCTATTGCTTTGATGCATTTTTTGAAACAAGGAGACCACGTGATTGTTACTAAGGATATTTATGGAGGCACTCATAAATTTTTAACGAACATAGCTGCTCGTTATGGAATTGAGTATGATTTCATAGATTGTAAAGAGCCTGAAAACATCGATAATAGTATTATGAAAAATACAAAAGCAATTTATATTGAAACTCCCTCCAACCCGTTATTGACCATATTAGATATAAAAGGTATTTCTAAGCTTGCCAAATCATATAGAATACCGCTTATTGTTGATAATACCTTTATGTCGCCATATTTACAAAATCCTATAGAATTAGGGGCTGATGTTGTAGTGCATAGCGCAACTAAATACTTGAATGGTCACGGTGATGTGATTGCCGGCTTTATCATTGGTAAATCTCATGACATTAATAACATGAAGGAAAATTTAATGGGAAACCTTGGGCAGGTTCTAAGTGCTTGGGATGCATATTTGATTTTACGAGGCCTTAAAACTCTTAGTGTACGTATGAAACGCCACTGTAATAACGCTTCAAAAATAGCTGAATTCCTTGAAGCACATTCTAAAGTTGAACGTGTTTATTATCCTGGTTTATCTTCTCATCCGCAATATAACTTAGCAAAAAAGCAAATGAGGAGCCCGGGAGGGATTGTATCTTTCAAAATCAAAGGAGGGCTTGTTGAGAGCCAAAAATTTATTAACGCACTTCAATTAATTATTATATCATTTAGTTTAGGAGATCCAGAAACGTTGATTCAACACCCTGCTTCTATGACTCATTCGTCTATTCCCACAACTGAAAGAAAAAAATTTGGTATTACAGATAGTCTAATACGAATGTCTACGGGGCTTGAAGATTTTAACGATTTAATCAACGATTTAGATATAGCGTTTGAAAAGATTTGAAGACAATTTACTCAGTATATTAAAATAACCGATATTTTGTTTTTGTTCTAAAATTTTATTCAAAGAAAGTATGTCTGGTACGTTTTATAGTGGTTCATTGGATATACAAAACTAAGTCTATAAAATTAGCTGAAAAGGAGGCATTTTGTAATTATGTCAATTCATCAACATAACCATTCTTTTATGACTATACATGATTTTAATAAGCACAGTCATATTGGATGGGATAACTCGCTAAAACCAATAGCTGAAGTAGATTCTGGACAAACTGTCACGTATGAAATTACAGAATCTTCGGGAAGCCAGTTTAATAAGCATTCTACTGCTGAAAGTGTGAAAAACCTTGATTTTTCTAAAGTGAATCCGACTGCAGGTCCTGTATATGTAAAAGGTGCACAGCCTGGGGATACACTAGAAGTAGAAATGATTAATTTTGAACAACTAAGTTGGGGATGGACAGCTCTTATACCTGGATTTGGGTTGCTGACGGATGATTTTCCAGAACCTTCTATCAAAACTTTTGATTTGACGAAGATGAATTCAATAGAATTTTCAGATGGAATTCATCTACCTAAAAAACCTTTTCCAGGAACGATAGGTGTGGCCTTACCTAAACTAGGGGCATTTGGAGTCATTCCACCACGACAAAACGGAGGTAATATAGATGTTCGCCATATAACACGTGGGACGAAGCTTTATCTTCCAGTTTGGGTAGAAGGTGCATTGTTTTCAATTGGTGATACTCATGCTGCTCAAGGTGATGGGGAGGTATGTGGCACAGCTATCGAAGCTTCTATGGAAACAACAGTAAAGTTTACTTTGCATAAAGGGAAATCTATTCAAGAACCCCGTTTTGAAACTCCAGCACAACCAACAGCTGAAGCGGATAGTCGAGGCTATTATGTAACAACAGGGTATGGTGAAGACATTTATAAGGCATCACAGAATGCTATTCGCTATATGATTGAACACTTGATGAATACGTATCAATTGACTGAACAAGAAGCATATATGTTATGTAGTGTGACAGTCGATTTACGAATAAGTGAAATTGTTAACATGCCGAATTGTCTTGTATCAGCTTTTTTACCATATTCTATTTTTAGTTAGGTAATCTGTCCAACGGTATAGTCAAACTACATTTGAAAAAGAGGATTCTAACTCATATAAGAAACCTCTTTTTCATAATCTATTAAAAGGAAAAAATAAAAGTTGGTAATCTTTTTTTATTGAAGAATTAATTTTTTAATGACATTTAATTAAATACGCTTTAATTTGTTAACAATAAAATTGAAATATTTTATTTATAATAGAATAAATTTCCGAAAACAAAAACCTGAATTTTCTAAAAGGGAGCTGTTTAAATGTCAAAAAAACACTCAGTAGAACAATTTGGTTATAAACAGGAATTGAAGAGAGGACTATCTTTTGCTGATATTCTCATTTACGGGTTAATTTTCATGGTTCCTATTGCGCCTTTTGGGGTATATGGAGAAGTAATGGTCGGTGCACAAGGAATGGTTGCGCTCGCTTATCTAATAGGGATGGCAGGGATGATTTTCACTGCTATTAGTTATGCGCGAATGTCTGAAGAGTTTCCGTTAGCAGGTTCCGTTTATTCGTATGTAGGACGTGGAATAAACCAACATCTCGGGTTTATTGCTGGATGGTTGATTTTGCTTGATTATATCCTAGTTCCTACTTTAATGTATGTGGTCAGTGCAGCTGCTCTTGGAGGAGTTTTACCAGGCGTCCCAGCTGGTGTTTGGATCATTATATTTGTTGTTATAAATACGGTTATCAACTATTTTGGAATTGAGATGACAGCCAGAACTAATAAAATATTTCTCGTGTTTGAATTAATTGTACTTGTTATCTTTTTAGTTATTGGTATAACAGCAATTGCTAAAGGAGTAAATGGTGCTACATTTTCATTTGATCCTATATTCAATCCTGACAACTTTAGCTTGAACTTAGTCTTAGGTGCTGTATCTATAGCTGTCCTCAGTTTTTTAGGTTTTGATGCTATTTCTACTTTATCAGAAGAGTCAAAAGGCGGTCCAAAAGCAATTGGTCGAGGTATGGTTTATTCTTTACTCATAGTAGGTGTGCTATTTATTGTACAAACGTGGGTGGCAGCATTAATAATTCCTGATTTTAATTCCTTTGCTAATATTGATACAGCTTTTTATGAAACTGCTGAAATTGCAGGCGGTAAATGGTTAGGTATATTAACTGCTATAGCTACGGCATTGGCGTGGGGGATTGCAGATGCGCTTGTTGCTCAAGCAGCTATTTCCCGTGTATTGTACAGTATGGCTCGCGATAGGAAGCTGCCCCATTTTTTGGCTAAAGTACATCCAAAATATAAGACACCTTATGCAAGTACTTTATTAGTGGCACTAATTTCTGTTATCCTTGGCTTTGTTTTTATAGGAGGTATTGATACATTAGCTACTCTTGTAAACTTTGGAGCTCTTTCAGCTTTCTTATTACTGAATATAAGTGTATTTTATCATTTTATTGTTAAAAAGAAACAAAGGGATTTCTGGAACTATTTTATCTTACCTCTAGTTGGTTTTATTATTATTGGCTTTGTGTGGTTAAACTTTGCTACTCAAACAATGATATTAGGGTTTAGCTGGCTTATAATCGGTATTATTGTAACTATTATTCTTGCGGCAAAAGGTAAAAGTACGAACTTGGATATATAGAATGGAAGTTATCATTATTTGGTTTAATGTTGAATGATTAGTAATAATATTTTTATGCGAAAAATAGTGATTTTATGTTGTTAAGAAAAAAGAGATTTCAAAGCAAATCATTTGAAATATGTTAATAAAGATCAGTGTATGTGTCAAGGACACAAAGGAATGAGCTAAAAAAATGGCTCATTCCTTTATTTTTTTATGAAGGAAGTTAATGAACTCTCTTAATAGATAAAGAAGAATGGAAGCTAATATCACTATATTAAAATGATAATCCTTTTTGGTAAAAATGACTAGATAAAAGGAGCATTTTTAACTGCAATGCTCTTTCATATTGGACTTGCAAGATATGATAGGAGATATCAAGCTCGATTTTTTGTTCCCAGTTGATGAATAATGCTGCTTGGTTAAGGGTTCGGCCAGTATTGACGTCAGAGTGCAGAGAAATCCAGGAACACTCGACATGTGCGGGCGTCATGGTTGGAAATGCAATAATATTCTTTTCTTTCGACAGCATGATAAGGGTTTTATAAGGGATATAGAGATTCTCAGCAATCGCTTTGCTTCTTGCTTCATAGGTCGTCCAATCCAGCTCCCAGCAAAAATGCTTGATAATCTCAAAAGGCGTCTGTTTGATGTAATAGATCGCATCTTTCTCCAGAACAATGCTGTAATACTTCATCGCTCGAACGGGGAGAATCATATACGTGTCTTCATTGGTTACATATTTTTCGATATGGGTCGCTGCTTGTTCAGCTTGCTTGCGGATATTTTCCATAGTTGAATCATCCCTTTCTATTTTAATGAATGGTGGCTGAGCTTGAACGTCTGTGTTGCTTGAAACGGAGGGACGAGGTTGCTGTTTGGGGTGCGGTTTTTCTGTAACTTGGTGTAGTTTTCTGATTGTGATGTGGAATTAGATTTTGTAGTTGTGACATTGTTTTAGGGAGATGTTTAGATTTTGGTTGTGTATGTGCAATCTTTCTCTATGCATGTGTAGTCTGTCGCTGTTCAGGTGCGAATAAACTGGAATATGTGAAATTCCGGCAGATATAGGTGTAACTGGAATAGAAATAGGTGCGACTGGCCTCGAGTATGGTGTGAATCGCCTTCTCAGTTGTTCATTCGTAAATAGAACAGGTGCGAATTTTTTATAAGATGGATTATTTAATAGCTGAACGGTGAAGTCCTTGCAATAGATGTTCAGTTCGAATGGCATGAACATGATTATTTTTGCAGATGGGTTTGGATTAAGTTTTTCGTTGTTTCATTGCGGAGGTTCTTCCTGGCAGCACGTCCCCAGCCTTTCGCGGCGTCTGCGGTACCATTTTCTAGCTCCATAATTTCCTGGACGCTTAAGTTGGCAATTATGAAGTAGCGCACCCATTTCCATTGATTCGTTGTGAGCTACTGTTTAATCGTTTGCCAGAGACTGTCATCTGCGACGGGAATCGTGGGGAGATTCATGAGCGGCGTGTTGGAATCGCGGTGCCGGCAGCCATTAGTCATTTCGGTGATGCTGTGCTGGAGGAAGGTTTCTGCCTGATCTTCTTCGCGTTGCTTTTTGCGGATGAGGCCAATGAGGCGATAGCGAATGCGGTAGTTGAGAAACGTGCCGACGTTGCCTTTCGCTTGATCGACGTCCTGATAGGCGCGCCATAAAGCGACGATGCCCTCCGTGTAGAATTCATTATACAAATTATGCGGAATGCGCAAGCGATGAATCTGGAAATGAATGCGCCGTTCATTCGCTCGGAAGAACGTTTCGAATTGCTTTTCCATGTAATATCGAGCTCCTTTTTGAATGTTGTTAAAAGTAGCATAGAGGAAAGAGTAGGGAAGTGCATGGAGAGGAATTTCTAGAAAGGCTTTCAAAAGAGAAATTTAAAGAAGGATCAGGGTGAGAAATGGGATTTTGATGCGTGGACTTGTAGTGAAATAGAGAAATACTGGAAGAAGAGGAAAAACATAGAGGAATGAATTACTTTGTCTTTAAGAAAAGAAAGAAGTTGTAATCCTAAACCGTTTAAAAATTGGTGGATATAAGTTGTTCTTGAATGGATTACATAAGGGGAAAATGCAAGGGTGATAATGAGTATAAAGAAAAGATACGAATCACGACCATCCCGATAGTGTTGGGGTCGTGAAGGTTCATGTTGAAGAAGTAATTCAAGACGATGTAAAGCTTTAATCTCGTTATAATAGAGGAATGGCTTTGAATCAGCTGTTAAATAACTATGAAGCGACGCAAGTGACATCGAATAATAATAAGTATATATTGCGGGCATTAATGTTTCAATGTCAAATCGTCTGTAATGATTAGTTGAATAAAATGACAGAAGTATAAATGATATCATCTATTTTCAATGGCCATACGTATTATTGGGAGATGTGCTTTTAGTAAATTTTGGAGATAAAAGAGGCGAACATATCAACTCAGCAGAATCGGTTCTCGACAGGAATTTAGTGGTTAACTATCACCAGGATGCGCCCTGCCGTAGCGCCAGACTTGTAAACGATTTGGAGTGGGGTTAATCGCATAACGCAAAAAAACGCTGAAATCGACCCGGAGGCATGCGCTTCCGTGTTTGAAGCTTTACAAGCTGTTATCATTAATGCAACATATGCTTATCTTGAAGAAGTTACAAAAGCAGCCTCGATGTAGGAAATCAAGCAGACTTTTTCGTGTTGGACAAGAATCCATTGAAGGTTGAAAAAAATAAGATAAAAAATATTCAAGTGATGGAGACGATGAAATAAGGCGAGAGAGTTTGGAGTAGAAAGCAATTTACATCCCCTTGGTTTCATTTAGGAGAATAAAGCCAAGGGGTATGTTATTGATATAGTTTCATGTATAGAGCTAGTTTAAGGGTTATATTTATATGGAAAAATTACACTGAGACCGATTAACAATTTCTTTCCCAATTTCAATTGATGCTGTAGCAGCTGGAGAAGGGGCATTACATACATGAATCATATTTTTATCCTTTACAATAAAAAAATCATCAATTAAATTGCCTTGTTCATCTAAAGCCTGAGCTCGAACTCCAGCTTTAGCTGGAATTAGATCATCTTCATTTATAGCAGGAATATATTGTTTTACATTTTTAAGGAAAGCTTTTTTATTAAATGAACGATACAATTCTTTAGTTCCCTCGCCCATGTATTTAGAGGCTAATCTCCAAAAACCAGGATAAGAAATAGTATCCAAAGTATCTTTTATATTAAAACTTGTTTTTTTATATCCTTCTCGTTTAAAACTTGGAACAGCATTGGGGCCAACTAATATCTTTCCGTTCATTGTCCGGGTAAAGTGGACTCCTAAAAACGGAAAGTCCGGATTAGGCACCGGATATATTAAGTTTTTAACTAAATGTCTTTTGTTAGGTTTCAGTTCATAATATTCTCCTCTGAAAGGTACTATTTTCGCGTTAGTATGTATCCCTGCTAACTTAGTTATTCTGTCAGACATTAATCCGGTACAGTTAATAAGATTACGTGTATTAACTTGGGTATTTTGTGTAGAGATTTTAATTCTATCTTCTACCTTTTTAATGTCTTTAACAGTTTGTTTTAACTTTATATCCCCGCCTTGATTGACTATTATATCGGCGAATTTTCGGGATAGTTCTTGGTAATTTATAATTCCAGTACTAGGAACATAAATACCTTCTATGGCTTGTGTTAAATGAGGCTCTATTTGTTTGATATCTGTTTGATTAACTTTTTTAACTTTTAAATTATTTTCTCTCCCTAATTGAAAGAGATTATTTAAGTTTTCAAGCTCACTTGAATTAGAAGCAACAATTATTTTTCCACAAATATCATAAGATATTCCATGTTCGTCACTAAATTTTTTGATTTGTTCCGATCCTTTTTTTGATAGTTTTGCTTTCAAACTATTAGGGTCATAATAAATACCTGAATGAATTACCCCACTATTTCTCCCTGTTTGATGAGCACTAATTGTATCTTCCTTTTCTAAAATTAAAATTTTCGAATTTTTATATCTTTTTGTTAATTCCAATCCAACAGAAAGCCCTATGATACCAGCTCCAATGATTGTGAAATCGTAATTCATTTGGCAAATCTCCTTTTTACAAGTATCGTTTTTTAAATATTATTTAGATGAAAATCCATTGCTTTTTTGGTCTCAAATTTACTGCCTTTTTTAATTGCTTTATAAATAAAAACATGGTCTTCAAATATTTCCTTATTTTTGTCCGGTTTTTTGTTTGTTTTCGACCTTCATTAAGAGAAGTGAAAAGTCTATCTGAAAATCATAACATAGCTTTAAATCTTCTTTGTTGATAAATTTATTAGATTTGATAGATAGTTATAAATTAATAAGGGTGTTGTGTTGATATAGCTTTCATTCCTATTATAAGTAGATACTTCAGAATATTCATACCCAATTGGTTGTTTAGTTCTAAGAGGGGTAAAATGCTGAATTTAATTATATAAATTATAATCTTTATTATTAGCCTTACATTTCCCTTATTGTTTTTTAATAATTTTGTTAAATTATCTTGTTTAATATAGTGATTAATTCTTTAAATTTTAATGATGCAGATGTTTTCTTAATATATGTTCTAAAAGCCGATAAAATCTTCACTAAATTTCTTTCAGGGAAAACAAACCACTAGATTTTATATTTTATTACATGTTCACATATGTCAATTGTTGAATCATTTGCTTAATACTATAATTTCATGTTTTTTAAATAGAGTAAGTTTGTCCTCACAAATGAAATCATCAAGTAATCTTATGAACTGTTTGTTTTATTTTATTGCAATTTAACTCTTTTGACAATTATACAATTACAAAGATCTATATAATTAAAGTATTACAGATATTCTTTTAATGATTAAAAGGATAGTTCATTAATAGAAGATTAGTAAAATTCAAGAAAAATTATATTTGTATCTATTCTCTTGAAGATGGCCAAGAATGTAAAGTTTTATCAATTAGAAAGGAATAGAACTTTAATAATTCATGACTATTATGTCAGTTAAAAGTATTTAAAAAAAGACTTAGTAATTGTGTAGGTTACAAGAAGTGTGTGATAAATATAAAGGATTTGCAATTATTAAATAGTAAATTGAAGTTTATACCGAAAGGTAGTTATAAAACGAGGCTTCGAACCAGTGTAATGAAAAGCTTGCTATACAGCGTTCTCTTTCTGATTCATAGGTATATAACTGTTTCCTGATTTTGAGGATAGAAAACTGACCTTCTACTTTCAATGCTCTTTTTTAGATAGAATTAACATACATAATAATTGTGCAGTTTAACTGAATAAATTTTAAATTTATTATCAATATAATTTAACGAAGTAAAAAGATATATTTTTACTGTGTTTTTAATTATTAGTTTATATATATTGAAAATACACAATTATTTGATAGATTAGAAAATTCTAAATCTATTGACAGTTAAAGAATTTTTTTCTATGATATAATAAGTATCAATTAAAGATAACTGTTATCGAATATAGATAAAAGGGGTTATTATGAATAAATTAAATTTACCAGTTGTAAAATTTACAAAAGAACATTTAGAGTTTAGAAATGAAGTTAGAAATTTTATATTAAAAGAAAAGGAAGCGGGAGGGTTTGAAACTCGCTGTGATTCATGGCTTAGTGGGTACTCAGTAGAATTCTCAAAGAAATTAGGAGATCAAGGCTGGATTGGAATGACTTGGCCTAAAAAATATGGAGGCGAAGAAAGGAGCGCTATAGAACGCTATATTGTGATTGAAGAATTATTAGCTGCTGGTGCACCGGTTGCTGCTCATTGGTTCGCGGATAGACAAACCGGCCCTCAACTTTTAAAGTATGGTACTGAAGAGCAAAAGAATTTTTTTCTACCTAAGATAGCTAAAGGTAGATGTTATTTTGCTATTGGATTAAGTGAACCGAATTCAGGATCTGATTTAGCTTCAATTAGTACTAGAGCAGAAAGAACGGAAAATGGATGGATTTTAAATGGTTCAAAGATTTGGTCGAGTGGCGCTCATTATTCTCACTATATGGTAGTCCTCTGTAGAACCTCTTCGAAAGATCCCAATAATCGACACAGTGGATTAAGCCATTTAATAGTAGACTTACAAAGTCCTGGAGTAACAGTTCGTCCCATAAAATACTTGACAGGCGAATCCCATTTTAATGAAGTGTTTTTTGAAAGCGCTTTTATACCTTTAGAAAATCTTATTGGAGATGAAGGGAATGGTTGGAAACAAAGTATGTCTGAATTGGCTTACGAAAGAAGTGGTCCAGAGCGTATCTTAAGTACATTTCCATTATTGGAAGAGTTGTTTAGAGTTTTAAAGGAACAAAATAATATTGAAGGTTTAAGACAAGCAATTAAAGTGTTAGCTAGATTAGATGCCTATCGTAAAATGTCATTAGGTGTTGCACAATATCTAGAGGAAGATAAAGATGTTTCTATTTCTGCTTCATTAGTTAAAGATTTGGGCACACAAGTAGAAAAAGAAATAGTTGAAGTCACTAGATTAATTATAGATGCTTCACCAAGTATTCAAGCAGATGACAATTTAAACAAATTTTTAGCAGAATCCATTTTACATTCTCCAGGATTTACATTAAGAGGGGGCACTACCGAAATCCTAAGAGGTATTGTCACGAAAGGATTGATTTCTTCATGAGCGATTTACAAGAGCTAATTCTTCAATCAACATCAAAACTTTTAAAAGAGAACTGTACAAAAGAATTGTTGGATGAGGTGGAAGCAGGGAAATGGCCTCAAGATTTATGGAATACTATAGTAGATTCTGGTTTATTACAAATAGGTATTTCAGAAGAGAATGGTGGAGCAGGCGGAGATTTTTCTGATGCTTTTCATTTGTTTAAATTAATTGGAGAGTATGCAGTCCCATTACCAATTTTTGAGACAATATTTATTAATTGGATAATAACAAAACATGGTGTTAAATCTTTGGAATCTCCATCTACATTTGCATTAGGGTGTGAAATAGAAGCAAATTTCGTTGATGAGAGTCTTCAAATTAATGGCGAGCTAAACAATGTTCCGTGGGCAAATTGTTGCGAAAACTTATTAATTAATATAGTTAATGAAGAGAACCAATTATTCGCTTTAATTGATAGAGAACAATATAAAGTAGAAAAAAAACGTAATCTTGCCGGAGAGCCAGAAGATAAGGTCATGTTAGATAATGTTTTAATACCATTGAAATATGTTTTCCAAGATGAAAATGAACTAAATGATAAATTTATTGAAATTGGAGCATTAGCTAAATCGGCAATGATGAGTGGGGCTTTAAATAAAATTTTAGAATTAACTATAAAGCATGTAAAAGAAAGAGAACAGTTTGGAAGACCGCTTTATAAATTGCAGGCAATTCAACAAAATATAGCTATTTTATCTGGTGAAACAATTTCGGCAAACACTATTACGGATTATGCTATTGATTCTTTCAATAATGTCGAAAGTATTTATAATATTGGCGCTACAAAAATTGTCGTAAACGAATCAGCAAATACTGTTTCTGAAATAGCTCACCAAGTACATGGTGCAATAGGAACCACTTATGAACATCCTCTACACCATTTTACGAGAAGATTATGGACATGGAGAGACCAATTTGGTAACGAAACGTATTGGGCCAAGTGTTTAGCTACAGAATGTAACGATTTACAAAAGAGCTTATGGAGTACTATTACAAAATAGATATTTAAAAAAGGAAGTGGAAATATTGTCAGACTTACTTTATACAGAAGAAGAAGGGATAGCAAGAATTACTTTAAATCGACCGGATAGTTTAAATGCTTTTAGTGAAGAAATGATAGAAAAATGGATTGAAGCTTTAGAAAATGTAAGAGATTCATTAACTATTCGCGCCGTACTAGTGACTGGTAATGGCAAAGCCTTTTGTTCCGGCGGAGATATAAAAGAAATGATCAAAGGAAATGGATTTTATAAAAGTAAACAAGATATAACATCTACTGGAATAGCTAGAAAAAATTCTTTATGGCAGAAAGTTCAACGGATTCCTTTATTATTAGAAGAAATTGATAAACCAATCATTGCGAAAATAAACGGACCAGCCTTTGGAGCGGGGTTAGATATGGCATTGATGTGTGATATTCGGATAATAGCGGAAGAGGCGACCGTTAGCGAAAGTTATGTAAACGTTGGCTTAGTCCCAGGGGACGGGGGAGCATATTTCTTACCACGTATAGTAGGAACTGATAAAGCCTTGGATATGCTCTGGACTGGGAAAATCTTAAATGGAAATGAAGCGTGGGAAATGGGGTTAGCTACGTTCGTAATACCGGATAAAGAAATAGATGATTTTGCGGAAGATTATCTTAGTAAGTTAGTAAATGGCCCTCAAAAATCAATTCAAATGACAAAAAGAGCTGTTTATCAAAATAAAAACATGAGCTTACAAGCATCATTGGATATGATCTCTTCTTCAATGGCGCTTGTGACAGAGCATGAAGACTTTCAAAGAGGTATTGACGCAGTCGTAGAAAAACGAAAAGCTAAATTCACTTAAAAATTTTGTGTTTTATAATAAGAATGGAGGAAGGAAGAGTGGAACAACCTTTGCAAGATATACAGATCTTAGATTTATCACGAGTGTTTGCAGCCCCTGCTGGCACAATGATTTTGGGAGATTTGGGAGCTGAAGTAATCAGAGTAGAGCATCCTGACAATACTGATAGTATGAGAGAGTGGGCACCTTTTTATGAAGGAGAAAGCACTTATTATATATCAGCAAATAGAAATAAAAAGTCTATTACAATAAACTTAAAAGAACAAAAAGGGAAGGAAGTTTTTTTGAATTTAGTACGTGATGCAGACGTTGTAGTAGAAAATTTCAAAACAAACACTATGAAAAGGCTTGGTTTAGGTTATGATAATTTGAAAGAGGTAAATGAAAAAATAATAATGTGTTCTGTAACTGGTTTTGGTCAAACAGGCCCCTTAAATGAAAGTCCGGGTTTTGATCCGGTTATACAAGCCTTAAGTGGATTGATGAGTGTTACAGGGCAATCTGATGGTGAACCCACTAAAGTGGGTGTACCCATAGCTGATATACTAACTTCTCACTATGTAGCAATTAGTATTTTAGCAGCAATTCGTGCGAGAGATTTTAATAAGGAAGGACAACATATAGATTTATCTTTATTAGACACTCAATTGAGTAGTCTAGCGAATGTGTCAAGTAGCTATCTTAATACTGGAGAAGAACCGCTTAGAGTAGGAAATAGTCACAATAATGTTGTTCCTTATCAAGTTTTTCAATGTAAAGATTATCCAATTATGCTTTCTGTAGGAAACAATAAGTTATTTGAAAAATTTAGTTATTTATTAAATCATTCAGAATGGATAGAAGATGAAAGATATTGTACTAATACACAGCGACTAAAAAATGAAAAAGAATTAGTTTCTAAGATTCAAGAAATTTTAAAAGAAAAAAATGCAGATGAATGGATTCAATTATTTTCTAATGCAAAAATTCCTGCAGGAAAGGTTAATACCATAGAACAAGCTTTTCAACAAAAACAAGTAAAGGCAAGAAGGTTAGTTGAAACCTTAAAACATCCTAAAATAGGTGAAATCAAAATGACAAAAAGTCCTTTAAGGTTTTCTAATTTAAATGTACAAACAAAAACACCACCTCCTATGTTAGGAGAGCACACTCAAGAATTATTAATGGAAAATTTAGGGCTAACTATGAAAGAAATTGAGCAAATGAAAAAATCAGGAATTATTTAGTATTATTACGTTTAATAATGTAAGTGCTTTCAAAAGAACATTTATTAAAGATTTTTAAAAATGATGTTTAAAACTTCTATTATGTGGAGGTGGAAGAGAAATGTTTAAAAGACAGAAAAATGATGGTTCATTAGAAAAAAAAGAAACAATGGAATCAGACGAAATGGACAACATTTCTAATATAAGAGAGTATGCGGGGCCGATGGTAGTGATTGTTAGTTCAATAGCTGTTATTTGGTCAATATTTGTCATTTTTAATTCTAGTTTTGGAGTAATGATGGCTATTAAATATCGATCATGGTTTCTTGGCTTTTTACTTATTATGATTTTTCTTCTTGTCCCTGCTAATAAAAAAGAAAAAAGAAAAAGAAAATTACCTACGCTGTGGGATTTTATTTGTATTGTAATAACTATAGCATCCATTGCCTATCTATTATTAAATTATGATGGATTTGTTAACATGGCAGGACTACATATACCAGCAGATTACTGGTTTGGAGGGTTAGGTCTTTTAGTAACTTTCGAAGCTGCAAGAAGGACAGCGGGTTTGGTAATGACTATCTTGGCTGCTTTGTTTTTAAGTTATAATTTTTTAGGTTCTTACGTTCCTGGAGCCTTTGGTCATGCTGATTTAAGTGTCGATCGTGTTATAGATAATCTATGGTGGGGCACTCAAGGGGTATTTGGACTAGTTTTAGGAGTGGCTAGTACATATGTATTTCTCTTTATAGTTTTTGGAGCGTTTTTAAGAAAAAGTGGTTTTATAGATTTTATAAGTGACCTTGCAATGGCAATTGCAGGGAGAACGGCTGGAGGAACAGCAAAAGTCGCTGTTATTGGAAGCGCATTCATGGGGATGATAAATGGAAGTGGCGTAGCTAATACTTCCGCTGTGGGAACTGTTACTATCCCTTTAATGAAAGAAACGGGTTTCAAAAAACATTCAGCTGCTGCAATTGAAGCAGTAGCAGGGACAGGTGGAGTGATAGCTCCTCCTGTAATGGGAGCTGCAAGTTTTGTTATGGCAGAATATCTTGGTGTACCTTATAGAGAGATAATATTAGCAGCGTTAATCCCGGCAATTCTTTATTTTACAATGTGCTTGACTTCAGTTCATTTTGAAGCTAAGAAACAAGGGATTTTAGGTTTATCAAAAAGTCGTATTCCTAACATATGGAAAGTGTTAAAAGATGGAGGACATTTAATAATTCCAGTAATTGTAGTGGTAGTATTATTGCTATCAGGAACAACCCCTCTATATGCTGCAGTGTGGTCGTTATTATCAACTGTTATAGTCAGTTGGTTTAAGAAGGATACACGAATGGGCTTTAAAGAAATTGTAAAAGCAATGGAAGAAGGAGCTAAGGGGGTACTAACAGTTGGAGCGGCATGTGCTATTGTTGGAGTAATTATAGGGACCATTTCATTAACTAGTGTAGGTTTAACATTAGGTAATAATATTCTAAGTTTAGCTGGCGAACATCTATTTTTAGTAGCTATATTTACAATGTTAATTAGTATAATACTTGGAATGGGAGTACCTGTCACTGCTTCTTATGTTATAACCGCTACGATTGCAGCACCTATCTTGTCACAAATGGGGGTACCATTAATTGTTGCACATATGTTTGCTTTCTTTTTTGCAGCATTATCAGACATTACACCACCAGTAGCATTAAGTGCTTTAGCCGCATCCGGGATTGCTAGAGCACCTTTTTTCAAAGTTGCTTTTACTGCTGTACGTTTTGGTTTTATTGGGTTTGTAATTCCCTACTTTTTTCTTTATAACCCAGCTTTACTGCTTCAAGGAGACGGAATAATGGAAAGCGTTTTATCTGGAGCAACAGCATTTGTAGGGGTTATTGCATTAGCAGCTTCGTTTGCAGGTTATTTTATAACTAATTTGAATATGTTACAAAGAAGTTTTTTGATAATTGTAGGTTTTTTCATGATTTTACAATGCATGCTTACAAATATAATAGGTTTAATTCTTTTAATATCTATCATTATTTGGCAACAAATTAAAAGAAAAAATGAAGGGGGTGTTTTAAAGACAGCCGAAAGGTCTTAAAATTTATTAAATTAAAAACTAATAACGTAAATTTTTGCTCGTGTACTTTTCAACACTATTTTTTAGGATCTATTAATTTTTATAAGTGTTTGTTTATCAAAGTAAATTTAAATCTATTAGAATCTAGCCATGCAGGAATAGACGAAAAAATTTAATTTAACTAGTTTATTTAATAAAACGAAGGAGGCTATTTTACATGAAAAAGAATATCTTTTTAACAATTTTACTTTTAGCTTTGACCATAATGGTAATAGGTTGCAGCAGAGACTCAGCTTTAGAGAATAATGATGAAGAAGGGGAAAAAGAGGAATTTTCTGGAGAAATAAACCTTGGCTCAGGAACTCAATCAGGAACTTACTATCCTTTAGGTGCAGCATTGGCTAAAATTTGGGATGATGAGGTAGAAGACGTTTCAGTTTCCTCACAGGCAACAGACGCAAGTGTAGAAAACATGCAGTTAATGAAACAGGGAGAACTTGATATGGGGCTAACAGAAACTGGAGTTCTTAATGAAGCATATACAGGGACAGGTAGTTTTGAAGATAATGAGTATGAAGATGTTCGAGTGCTTGCTTCTTTATATCCTCAAGTAGTTCAAATTGTGGCCCGTCAAGATGCAGGGATAGAGTCTTTTGATGACTTTGAAGGAGAAGATTTTGTACCAGGTGCTGCAGGTAGTGCAACAAAAAATCTAGCAGACAAAGTACTTGAAGCTTATGGGATGTCGGAAGATGATATAAATGCTCAATATGTTGGTTTTTCAGATGTAACAGATTTAATGAAGGATAAACAAATAGCGGGTGGACATATACTTTCAGGAATTCCAACATCTGCAGTAATCGAAATTTTATCAACAGCAAACGGTGAGTTAATTGGGTTAGATGAAGAAGAGATCGATTTATTAACGGAAGAGAACCCAGAACTTTTTGAATATACATTAGAAGAAGATACTTATGAAGAACAGAAAGAAGATATAAATACTGTTAGTGCAGGAAATGTTATAGCTGTACCCAAAGATTTACCTGACGATGTTGTTTACGATTTAACTAAAGCTATGTGGGAAAATATTGACACTATAAAAGAGAACGTACCTGCTACTGAAGAAACTAAGATTGAAACAGCTGCTGAAGAACTTGCGGATGTTCCTCTTCATCCCGGAGCAGAAAAATATTATGAAGAAGAAGGCGTTCTAAACGAAGAAGAATAAATGCAAAATTTGAGACAATATATTATTTCTAAAAGTAATATATTGTCTATTAATTTAAATTTATAAAGAGCAATGTGACATTTAAATCCCCAGTTTTTAACTCAATTTAATAAAAATAAAGATTTATGCACTTTCTTTATTAATGTAGAAAAATTGAAGTTAATGAA
>Ga0079226_10000732_pt1 | contig 23917 bp, 20 predicted proteins | sample Poulit2014_FD_76345 | JGI IMG/M metagenome (GOLD analysis project Ga0079226, IMG submission 76345) | Agricultural soil microbial communities from Georgia to study Nitrogen management - Poultry litter 2014 | ecosystem: Environmental > Terrestrial > Soil > Agricultural land | place: USA: Georgia...
AAAAGCGAAGAAAATATACCTGGCAAGTGACCCGGACCGCGAAGGTGAAGCCATTGCCTGGCATTTGAGCCATGCGCTTGGTGACGATAAAGATTATTACAGAGTTGTTTTCAACGAAATAACAAAAGATGCAGTCAAAGAGAGTTTCAAACATCCCGGGGAAATCAACCAGCAGCTGGTGGATGCCCAGCAGGCAAGGCGCATACTGGACCGGCTGGTAGGATACAACATTTCACCTGTACTATGGAAGAAAGTGAAAAAAGGTTTGTCAGCCGGGCGTGTGCAGTCAGTTGCACTGAGGCTTGTGATTGACCGTGAAAATGAAATACGGAACTTCAAGCCAGAAGAATACTGGACGATTACAGGACAGTTCAAACATGGACGCAGTTCTTTTGAGGGTAAATTCAACCGTCTTAAAGACGAAAAGATCAAGCTCAAAACAAAAGATGACGTGGACAAAGTGCTCGCACAGCTTGAGGGGAATGAATTTAACGTAGATTCCGTCGAGAAGAAAGAGAAGAAAAGGTTCCCAGCGCAGCCATTCACGACTTCATCTCTGCAGCAGGAAGCAGCGCGCAAACTGAACTTCAAAGCACGGAAGACGATGATGACCGCCCAGCAGCTTTATGAGGGGATTGATATCAAGCGCGAAGGCACAGTGGGTCTGATCACATATATGAGAACAGACTCTACAAGGATCTCGCCCGTTGCCCAAAAAGAGGCGACGGATTTCATACAGAAGGAATATGGTGATGAATATGTCGGCCGTAAAAAGTCGGCCAAACAGTCCGAATCAAGCCAGGATGCACATGAGGCTGTCCGGCCGACTTCCGCCAACCGTACACCGGCGAATATGAAACAGTATCTTTCCCGTGATCAGTACAGGCTCTACAAACTGATATGGGACCGTTTCATAGCGAGCAACATGGCACCTGCCATACTCGATACCGTCAAGATGGACCTTTCCAACAACGGCGTCATCTTCAGAAGCAATGGACAGACGATCAAGTTTAAAGGATTCATGCAGATTTATATTGAAGGAAATGACGACGGTGACGAAGATATGAACAACCGTCTTCCGGAAATTGCCGAAAATGAAACAGTAAAAAGTGAAAAAGTCGAACCGAAGCAGCACTTCACGCAGCCACCGCCAAGATTTACCGAGGCGAGACTGGTAAAAACACTTGAAGAGCTGGGCATCGGCAGGCCGTCAACCTACGCACCGACCATCGATACTATACAAAAGCGCAATTATGTGAAGTTGGATCAGAAGCGTTTCATGCCCACTGAAATCGGGGAGATTGTCAATCAGTCCATGAACGAATACTTCCCGGATATCATCGATGTAGACTTCACACGGACGATGGAAAAAAGTCTGGATGATATCGCAGAAGGCGATGCATCCTGGGTCAAGGTCATAGACGATTTCTACAAGGATTTCAGTCCTCAGGTGGAACGTGCGGATGAAGAGATGGAGAAAATCGAAATCAAGGATGAGCCGGCAGGCGAGGATTGTGAGAAATGCGGTTCACCGATGGTCTATAAGATGGGCCGCTATGGCAAATTCATGGCCTGCTCCAACTTCCCCGACTGCAGGAACACAAAAGCCATCGTCAAGACGATCGGGGTCAAGTGCCCGAAATGCAAAGATGGTGAAGTGGTTGAGAGGAAATCCAAAAAAAACCGAATCTTCTATGGATGCGACCAGTATCCTGAGTGCGATTTCATTTCGTGGGACCGTCCAATCGGCAGGAACTGTCCGAAATGCGATCATTATCTCGTGGAGACGAAAAAAGGCAAAACGGCAAAAGTCAAATGTACAAACTGTGATTACGAAGAAAAAGCCGAGTAAATTGAAATACCCATATGCAGATATGGGTATTTTTTGCTTGTGCAAAAAATGTTTTAATAATATTCATTAAATTTTGTGCATTTTTGCCGTGGATAGTTTACAATATATGATTGGGAACTGGAGGACGGCGTCAAAAGCACGCTTTTAATTGCGAACCTCTTATCATTTGTATGATTTTTTGTAATTGTGATAAGATTCAGATAAAGGAGGTGGTCGTATCCGCTACCTTGACCAGTTTCTGGATCAGCTGGCATTCCAACGCAACCTGTCGGAACATACCGTGACGAATTATAAAAGGGATATTCTCGAATTTGAAAAGTTCCTGGAAGCAGAATCGCTTGCGCCGGAGCAGTTCAGATACATGGACGCCAGAAACTATCTCAACAGGCTCTATGAAAAAAATTTGAAGAAAACTACGGTGTCCAGGAAGATATCTTCATTGAGGAGCTTTTATAATTATCTGCTGGACCGTAATATTGTGGCTGCCAACCCATTCAGCAGCCTGCCCAACCCGAAGCAGGAAAAGCCGTTGCCGGGTTTTCTTTACGAGAATGAAATCAGTGCGCTGTTCGAGGGTCTGGACCGGACTTCGGGCATGTATATGAGAGATCTCGCTCTGCTGGAACTGCTCTATGCAACAGGCATCCGTGCTTCCGAACTCCTGGGACTGGACCTTTCAGATATCGACTTTGACCATTCATTCATCAAAGTACAGGGCAAGGGCGGCAAAGAAAGGGTTGTCCCTTTTGGAAGCAGGGCATCGCGTGCCCTGCGGGACTACATTGAGGCACACCGGAGGGCGATTGATGAGGGCGGAGCGTTCTGGGTCAACCACAGAGGCGGCCCATTGACTTCTCGCGGATTGAGGTATGTCCTCAATATGATGGTCAAGAGGAGTGCAAGTGATTTTCATATACACCCGCACAAGATCAGACACAGTTTTGCGACGCACCTGCTCAATAATGGAGCGGATCTCAGAGCAGTGCAGGATCTGCTCGGACATGAATCTCTTTCTACAACCCAGAGGTATACCCATGTCTCCAAGGAACAGCTGAGGAAGACGTATTTGGAACATCATCCAGCAAATAAGTAAGAGGTGGGAAAATGGCTATTAAAGGAACGACGATATTTGCCATCCGTCATCAGGACAGGATGGCGATGGCCGGTGACGGTCAGGTCACACTGGGAAACCAGGTAGTGATGAAGCACACGGCACGGAAGGTCAGACGACTGTTCGATGATAAAGTCGTGGCGGGCTTTGCGGGCAGTGTGGCGGATGCGTTCACACTGTTTGAAAAATTCGAGGCCAACCTCCATGCATATAATGGAAACCTGGCGCGTGCCGCCGTTGAACTTGCCAAAGAGTGGAGGGGGGATAAGATCCTCCGGCAGCTCGAAGCGATGCTGATTGTCATGGATAAGGAGTCCATGCTGCTGGTAAGCGGCACGGGGGAGGTCATCGAGCCGGATGACGGCATACTCGCCATCGGCAGCGGCGGCAACTATGCACTGGCTGCGGGACGGGCGATGAAACGTCACGGCGAGGGACTTGATGCCGAAACAATCGCACGGGACAGCCTTCAGGTTGCCAGTGAAATATGTGTATTCACCAATGATAATATCATTGTGGAAACGATAGATTAAAGGAGCGTCTATAAGTGAAACAGAATCTTTCTCCACGTGAGATAACTGCACGTCTTGATGAGGATATCATCGGTCAGGATGATGCGAAGCGCAAAGTTGCGATAGCAATGCGGAACAGATTCAGAAGGATGCAGCTCGATGACGGGCTGAAAGACGAAGTGATTCCGAAGAACATCCTTATGATTGGACCGACAGGAGTAGGGAAAACAGAAATAGCGAGACGGATGGCAAAGCTTACCGGGGCGCCGTTCACAAAAGTGGAAGCGACAAAATTCACTGAAGTGGGCTACGTCGGGCGCGATGTTGAAAGCATGGTGCGGGATCTCGTTGAAGCAGGTGTCCGGATCGTCAAGGAAAGACAGATGGAGCTTGTCGGCGAAGATGCTGCAAACCTGGCCGAAGAACGGCTGGTCGGGCTGCTTGCACCGGGAGTGAAACGCACGAAACAGTCGAACAATCCTTTTGAGATGCTCATGAACCAGCAGGGTGGTGAGGAATATGAAGGGGTGACGGATGAGGTGCGGCAAAAACGCATGTCACTCCGTGACAAACTGAAGGCGGGACTTCTGGAAGACGAGAAAGTGACGGTCGAAGTGGAGCAGAGTCAGAATCCAATGGGCATGATGATGCCTGGCATGGATGAAGGCGGAATGCAGGACATGCTGAAGCAGTTCATGCCGAAGAAAAAGCACAAGCGCACGATGCCTGTTAAAAAGGCACGTGAATACCTGCAGCGTGAAGAAGCGGAAAAGATCATTGATACCGACACGGTGAATTCTGAAGCGATAGAACTTGCAGAAACAATGGGGATCATATTCATCGATGAGATGGACAAGATCGCCAAAGGCGGACAGAACACGGGCGATGTTTCGCGTGAAGGCGTCCAGCGTGACATTCTTCCGATTGTCGAAGGGAGTACAATCCAGACCAAATACGGGCCGGTGGATACCGATCATATTCTGTTCATCGGCGCAGGAGCATTCCATGTCGCCAAACCGAGCGACCTGATACCGGAGCTCCAGGGGCGCTTCCCGATCCGGGTCGAACTGGACAAACTGAAAGCCGAGGACTTCGAAAATATTCTGAGGGAGCCAAGAAGTTCCCTGCTGAAACAGTATGAAGCACTGCTGTCGACAGAAGGCGTAACAATTTCATTCACCGATGAAGCGGTTGGCGAACTTGCACAAATCGCATTCGAAGTAAATTCGGATACTGATGATATCGGGGCGCGGCGTCTGCACACGATACTCGAGACACTGCTTGAAGAATTGCTTTTTGAAGCAAGCGGGATGCAAGGCGCACATGTTGAAATCACAAGGCAGTACGTAACAGCAAGATTGGACAAAATAAAGTCAGACAAGAATCTGAGCGCATTTATCTTATAATCATAAAGGAGAAAAAGAATGAACAGTCTATTACAGAAAACAAGGGAAATCAACAAACTTATCCAGGGGAACAAGGGAATCAAGGTCGACTTCAAGGAAGTATCCGAAATCGTGAGCAGCGTACTCGTATGTAACGCATTCATCGTCTCCCGCAAAGGCAAGGTGCTCGGATTCGGTGTAAACTCAGAAATCAAGAACCCAAGGATCCGGGAGATGCTTGAAAACCGCAGATTCCCGGACGAGTATGTAAGCAAAATCATGAAGCTCGATGAAACACATGAAAATATCAAGTTCGAAGACCCGATGACAATCTTCCCGGCAGAAGATTCTTTCCAGGATTCCGAAACATGCATCGTTCCGATCAGCGGCGGCGGTGAACGTCTCGGCACACTGATACTCGGACGCGTCACTGAAGCGTTCTCGGAAGATGACTTGGTCCTTGCAGAATATGCAGGTACTGTAGTCGGAATGGAAGTGCTGAGGGAGAAACAGGAGGAAATCGAGAAGAAAGCGCGCGACAAAGCGAGCATCGCGATGGCGATCCGCTCCCTTTCCTATTCAGAACGGGAAGCGATCGAACACATCTTTGAAGAACTCAACGCAGACGAAGGGCTGCTTGTCGCCTCCAAAGTTGCAGACCGTGTGGGCATTACACGTTCAGTCATCGTCAATGCACTGCGCAAGCTTGAAAGTGCAGGTGTCATCGAATCAAGGTCACTCGGCATGAAGGGGACATTCATCAAAGTCAAGAAAGAGGACTTCCTTCCGGAACTCAGGAAGGAAAGCTGATTTTAATGTTTGATTTAAACATTGGAATATGATATATTATTAAACGGCTGAATTACAGCCCATTACACACAGTACTGTCAATTGCTGACAGGTGCCGGATGGTCGTCACCATAGCAGTACTGGAGGAAAAACCTGAGGAGGAAATATCAATGGCAGTTATTACTATGAAACAATTGCTCGAAGCTGGTGTACACTTCGGTCACCAGACTCGCCGCTGGAACCCTAAGATGAAGAGATACATCTTCACTGAAAGGAACGGCATCTACATCATCGACCTGCAGAAGACGGTAAAGAAAGTGGCGGAAGCCTACGATTTCGTGAAAAGCATTTCCGAAGACGGTGGCAAGGTCCTTTTTGTAGGTACTAAGAAACAGGCTCAGGAAGCGATCAGAGAAGAAGCTGAAAGAGCTGGCCAGCTTTTCGTCAACGAAAGATGGCTTGGTGGTATCCTTACCAACTACAAAACAATCTCCAAGCGTATCAAGCGCATCTCTGAAATTGAAAAGATGGAAGCGGATGGAACGTTTGAAGTACTTCCTAAAAAAGAAGTCACTGAACTCCGTAAAGAGTATGACCGTTTGAACAAATTCCTCGGCGGAATCCGTGAGATGAAAGAAATGCCTAAGGCGCTCTTCATCGTGGATCCAAGGAAAGAACGCAACGCGATAATGGAAGCTAAAAAACTCAACATTCCAATCGTTGCAATGGTCGATACTAACTGTGATCCGGACGAAATCGATTATGTCATCCCTGCAAACGACGATGCAATCCGTGCTGTAAGACTTATGACAAGCAAAATGGCGGACGCTGTCCTTGAAGGTCAGCAAGGCGTTTCCGATGAGGAAATTGCACAGGAACAGAACATCGACATGTCAGAAGACTCTGAAGAAGAGACTGCTGAAGCAGGCGAAAGATAATAAAGTTTTGAAACAACGGTGATAAGTATATTATTCTTATCACCTTTTTTTAAAGATGGACGAGACATTCCATCGGCATATGAAAAACATTAGTACAGGAGGATGTATTATGGCTATTTCAGCAAAATTAGTTAAAGAACTACGTGAAAAAACAGGTGCAGGCATGATGGACTGCAAAAAAGCTCTCCAGGAAACTGATGGCGATCTCGATAAAGCGGCTGACTACCTTCGTGAGAAAGGTATTGCCAAAGCTGCCAAAAAGGCAGACCGCATCGCGGCGGAAGGTCTTGTCGGCGTAAAATCCCAGGGCAACTCTGCAGCAATCGTTGAAATCAACTCTGAAACTGACTTCGTTGCAAGGAACGAAAGCTTCCAGAATCTGGTCAACGACGTAGCAAACCACATCCTTGAAACAAAACCGGCGGATCTTGAAGAATTGAATGCTTCTGAAATGAACGGCAAGAAAGTTGAAGAGGTCATCACTGAAGCGATATCCAAAATCGGTGAAAAGCTGACTCTCAGAAGATTCGCAGTAGCAGAGAAGACAGACGACGATTCATTCGGCGAATACCTCCACATGGGCGGCCGTATCGGCGTGCTTACAATCGTTGAAGGTTCCACAGATGCAGAAGCTGCGAAAGATGTTGCCATGCACGCAGCTGCACTGAACCCTAAATACGTTTCTAAAGATGATGTATCCCAGGAAGAACTGGCTCATGAAAGAGAAGTTCTGAAGCAGCAGGCTCTGAACGAAGGTAAACCGGAAAACATCGTAGACAAGATGGTTGAAGGAAGAATGCGCAAGTATCTCGAAGAGATCTGCATTGTCGACCAGCCATTTGTCAAAGATTCAGATCAGACTGTGGAACAATTCCTGAAATCCAAAGGCGGTACGCTTAAAGACTTTATCCGTTTTGAAGTTGGGGAAGGTATCGAGAAGAGAGAAGAAAACTTCGCTGACGAAGTTCTCGGTCAGGTCAATAAGTAATGAAAAAGACACTTCGGTGTCTTTTTTTCTAAATGAATATTCAACAATAATAGATAAGGATGAAGATATATGCCTGAAACTTCCACATATAATCGTATCGTACTGAAATTGAGCGGAGAAGCACTGGCGGGGGATGAAGGCTTCGGCATCAATCCGGTGGTCATCAAAAACATTGCAGAGCAGGTAGCAGACGCCAAAGAGCTCGGCGTAGAGATCGCGGTCATTGTAGGCGGCGGCAACATATGGCGCGGCAAGATCGGAAGCGACCTCGGAATGGACCGGGGTACTGCGGATTACATGGGTATGCTTGCCACTGTGATGAACTCCCTTGCACTGCAGGACAGCCTGGAACAGCTCGGCTGTGAAACGCGTGTGCTCACATCGATTGAAATGAAACAGGTTGCGGAACCTTATATTAGAAGGCGTGCGATCAGACACCTTGAAAAGGGCCGCATCGTAATCTTCGCAGCAGGCATCGGCAATCCTTACTTCTCCACTGATACCACTGCGGCGCTCCGTGCGGCGGAAGTGGAGGCGGATGTAATCCTGATGGGCAAAAACAACGTGGACGGTGTTTATTCCGCAGATCCGAAATTCGACAGCGGTGCATATAAGTACGATACATTGACATATATGGAAATGCTCCAGGAGAATCTCCAGGTGATGGATGCCACAGCTTCATCCTTTTGTATGGACAATGATATCCCGCTTGTGGTATTTTCGATTACAGAAGATGGTAATATCAAGCGTGCTGTGTCAGGAGAGACAATCGGTACGTTTATCAAAAAGTAATGGGAGAGAAAGACAATGAGTGAAGCAGTTTTGAAAGATGCAAAAGGGAAGATGCAGAAATCCCTTGAAAGCCTGCAGCGTGACCTTGCGGCAATCCGTACAGGGCGTGCCAATGCAAGCATGCTTGATCGTGTGACAGTGGATTACTACGGTGCACCGACACCCATCAATCAGCTGGCGGGGATTGCGGTGCCTGAAGCGCGCATGCTTACAGTGACACCTTATGACAAAGGGTCCGTCGATGATGTGCTGAAAGCGATCCAGCAGGCCGATCTTGGCGTCAATCCGACAAGCGATGGCACGATGATCCGTATCACTGTACCACAGTTGACTGAAGAACGCCGCAAGGAATTCGTCAAGGATGCACGCCGGGAAGGCGAAAATGCCAAAGTTGCAATACGCAATATCCGCCGTGAAGCTAATGATGAGTTCAAGAAGATGGAAAAAGACGGCGATATCAGTGAAGATGAACTGAGGAGCTACAGTGATGACGTCCAGAAGCTCACTGATGATTACATCGCAAAAGTCGACTCTGTATGTGATGATAAAGAGAAGGATATTTTGGAAGTTTAATCTATCCTTTACAGGCGGGATTTCCTGCCTGTTTTTTTATGCTCCCCGCTCCGTGCGGGATAAAGTGATTGAGGACAGTCTGCTCTCGATGTATACTATTAAATATAATGCTTTTGGAGGATTAACATGTTTGGTTGGAAGAAGCAGAAGCAATCAGCTGGGACAAGGGCGCTGCCGGAACATATTGCGATCATCATGGATGGCAACGGCAGGTACGCCAAGCAAAGGAACAGGCCAAGGGTCAACGGCCATTATGAAGGCATGCAGAATGTCAAACGTATCACACGGCATGCATCGGACATCGGCATCAAATATTTGACGCTCTATGCTTTTTCCACAGAGAACTGGAGCCGGCCGAAAAGTGAAGTCAGCTACCTGATGAAGCTGCCGGGGGATTTCCTCGGAGCGTTTCTCCCTGAACTTATCGAAAAAAATGTTAAAGTGATAACGATAGGGAATAGTGATTCACTGCCCGGGCATACTGTGAAAGCAGTGGCGGAAGCTGTGGAGAAGACACGGGACAATACCGGTCTGACACTCGTTTTCGCACTGAACTATGGCGGCCGCGATGAACTGGTCAGGGGCATCAGGGAAATTGCCGGAGAAGTTTCTGCAGGAAAACTGGATATCGAAGATATCAGTCAGGAAACTGTAGATCGGCATCTATACACCAAACACATGCCGGAACCGGAAATGATGATCCGCACCAGCGGTGAATACCGTCTGAGCAACTTCCTGCTCTGGCAGTCATCCTACAGTGAATTATTCTTCACAGACACACTCTGGCCGGAATTTACAGAAGATGAACTTGATGTAATGATTTCACAGTACCAGAAACGGTCAAGAAGGTTCGGAGGCCTGGACGAAGAGGAGGTATAACATGAAGACGAGAACAATCACAGCCATAATCGCCCTGCTGCTGTTCATCCCGATGGTGGTGATCGGCTCATGGCCCATGCTTATTTTAGTCTATTTTCTTGCTTATACCGCCCTCTATGAAATATTGAAGATGAACCGCATACATATCCTGTCTATCCCCGGCATGCTCTCCATGATTGCATTGTTCATCGTCATGGTGCCGCACGAAACCTATGCGCCGAACATCTCTGCTTTCCAGGGTGATATGATTATCGGCATGGCTCTTGTCATGCTGAGTTTCACCGTTGTGAGCAAAAACAGGTTTTCATTCGTTGATATGGGTTTCTGTGTGCTTGCAGTAGCCTACGTCGGCATCGGTTTCATGTACTTTTACGAAACACGTGAAGCGGGCCTGATATACATACTCTACGGACTGCTCATCGTCTGGGTGACGGATACCGGCGCCTACCTGGCCGGCAGGGCGGTCGGGAGAAGGAAACTCTGGCCGCAGATCAGCCCAAATAAGACCGTTGAAGGTTTTCTGGGCGGGATACTGTGCAGCCTGCTTCTTGCGCTCCTTTTCTTTTTAACCGGCTGGATCCAGGGGACGAACGTGTTCCTGTTCGTCTTCCTGACGATGATACTGAGCATGTTCGGCCAACTCGGAGACCTGGTCGAGTCCGCACTGAAGCGTCACTTTGATGTTAAGGATTCCGGCAGGCTGCTCCCGGGTCACGGAGGGATTCTGGACCGTTTTGACAGCTTCATTTTCGTACTCCCTCTGATGAACATACTGCCGCTCATAAACTAAGAGATTGATAAGGTGAATGATATATGAAAAAGATATCCATACTCGGTGCGACGGGTTCCGTAGGAACCCAGGCTCTCGAAGTGATCAGCTCCAACCCGGAGTCGTTTTCACTCTGCAGCATTTCAGCAGGCAGGAATATAGGGAAACTGGAAGAGATTATAGAAGAATTCAGACCTTCCCTTGTCAGTGTGATGGACGACAATGCCAGGAAATCGTTGGCATCGAAATATACCGGCATTGAGTTTTTATCAGGAAAGGAAGGGCTTCTTGCCATAGCGGATGATGATTCAGACATGCTGCTGACGGCAATCTTGGGCAGCATCGGTCTTGAACCCACCCTGGCTGCGATAGATGCAGGGAAAGACATCGCGCTCGCAAACAAGGAGACGCTTGTTGCCGCCGGAGAAATCGTGATGGCAAGGGGGAAGGAAAAGGGTGTGGAGATCGTGCCCGTGGATTCCGAGCATTCCGCCATCTTCCAGTGTCTCCGCGGTGAAAGGCTGAGTGAGATGAAACGCATCATCCTGACAGCAAGCGGCGGTTCCTTCAGGGACTACACGCGGGAGGAACTCAGCGGAGTTACACTTGAAATGGCACTCAACCATCCGAACTGGTCAATGGGACAGAAAATCACAATCGATTCCGCCACAATGATGAATAAAGGACTGGAAGTCATAGAAGCGAAATGGCTCTTCGATGCTGATGTGGACCAGATTTCAACGATACTCCACAGGGAGAGCACCATCCATTCCATGGTGGAATTCAACGACAACAGCATCATGGCACAGATGGGTACAGCGGATATGAAGACAGCGATACAGTTTGCCTTCAGTCATCCGGACAGGCTGCCTGCACCCAATCCGATGGATCTGGATGCCATGACGCAGCTTAATTTCCGTCCCATGGACCCCGAGCGTTTCAAAATGCTTCAGTTTGCATATGATGCACTTCGGACAGGGGGCACAATGCCCGCAGTGATGAATGCATCGAACGAATATGCAGTCGCTAAATTCCTGGACGGTGAAATATCTTTTACAGATATAGAAAAGGTAGTAGAATTACGGATGAATGAACACAATCCGGTGCAGAATCCGGATCTCGAAACCATTCTGTATTACGATCGGCTGTATAAGTCCGATATGAGGTGATTAAATGATCGGCATTTTAGCATTCATAGTAGTATTCGGTGTACTGGTGACCGTGCACGAACTGGGACATATGATCGTGGCCAAACGCTCCGGGATCATGTGTCCCGAATTTGCCATCGGCATGGGACCGAAACTCTTTTCATATAAATACAACGATACACAGTATACGCTGCGTCTGCTGCCAATCGGCGGATATGTCCGCATGGCTGCCGAGGAGATGGAAGTCAACCCATTAAATTCCGGTATGAGGATCCAGCTCAAGGTGAATGACAGGAACGAAATCACGCACATCATCCTTGATGACAGGCATAATTTCACACATATTGAGGAAGTTGAAGTGGTAGAATCCGACATCAGAGACGAAATGACCGTGAAGGCCCTGAGACTGCATGACAATGAGGAAATAAGCTACAGCATTGCCCATGAAGCCTATTTTGTCCAGAATTCAGAACTGGAGCGTATTGCCCCGAGGTCTGCAAGATTCGAATCCAAATCGGTCTTTGCAAGATTTTTGACACTTTTTGCGGGGCCGGCGATGAACTTCGTCCTTGCATTCGTCCTGTTCACACTGCTCTTCTATATTAACGGCAAGCCTTCGGAAGAACCGGTCGTGGGAGTTGTGGCAGATGATACCCCTGCTGAGGAAGCGGGACTCGAGGAAGGGGACAGGCTGCTCAGCATCAACGGAACCGAAGTTGACAGCTGGGATCATATGTCACAGATTATCCAGGATAAAGGAGAATCCGAACTTGACATCGTTGTCCAGAATGACGGTGAAGAAAGGACACTTGAAATGACCCCTGTCGTAGATACGACGGAACTGCCCGATGGGGAGACGATGGAGCGGCTGATCATCGGCATCGGCGCTGCAAATGAACACGGAGCTGTGTCACCGCTATGGTGGGGTGTACAAGAGACCTACGAGATGGGGACGATGATTTTCCACCTAGTCGTCGATATGTTCATCAGCATATTCGAGGGAACGTTTTCTTTTGATATGCTGAACGGCCCTGTTGGCATATATAAAGTCACCGAAGAGGTGGCGGCCCAGGGTCTGATGACACTGATCAACTTTACGGCAATACTGAGTGTCAACCTCGGTATAATGAATCTGCTGCCGATCCCGGCGCTTGACGGGGGGCGCATCCTGTTCGTGCTGTACGAGGGCATATTCAGGAAACCGCTCAACAAGAAAGTGGAAATCAACATCCAGCTCATCGGTGTGCTCTTCGTATTGATGGTAATGATACTGGTAACATGGAACGACATAAAAACATTTTTCCTTTAGGAGTGAAGTCCAATGAAACAATCCAGAATGTTTATACCCACGATGAGGGAAACACCGCAGGACGCAGACAGCCTCAGCCACCGCTACATGCTGAAAGCCGGCATGATCAAGCAGATGGCAGCGGGCATCTACACGTACCTTCCGATCACGAAGCTCGTGCTCAACAACATCGAACAGATTGTGCGTGAAGAGATGAATGATATCGGCGGAGTGGAGATTCACATGCCGGTACTGCATCCTAAAGAACTTTGGGAAGAATCCGGAAGGTGGCAGGCGTATGGTTCTGAACTCATGCGCATGAAAGATCGCCACGAACGGGATTTTGCACTCGGACCGACCCACGAGGAAATCGTTACGGCGCTCCTCCGCGATGAGCTCAAAAGCTATAAGAAACTGCCGCTCACCCTCTTTCAGATACAGACTAAATTCCGCGATGAATTAAGGCCGCGCTTCGGGCTGCTCCGTGGACGCGAGTTCATCATGAAGGATGCGTATTCCTTCCACAGTGATGAAGCGTCGCTGGATGATACGTACAACGATATGTACCGGGCCTATTCGAACATATTCAGCCGCGTCGGCCTGAATTACCGGGCTGTGGAAGCAGATTCCGGTTCCATCGGCGGCAGCCACACCCATGAGTTCATGGCACTGTCGGAAATCGGAGAGGATATCATCGTCTACACCGACGAAAGCGGTTATGCATCTAATATCGAGAAGGCGGCATGTATTGTTCCGGAAGTGGTGGACATTACGGCACAGGACGAACTGGACAAAGTACCGACACCGGGTGTCGATTCCTGCCTGTCACTTGCTGAGCATCTGAACATCGGCCTGATGGATACGACCAAGACGATGGTGGTTAACATCGACGGTGAATTCGTCATGATTCTTATCCGCGGCGACCATGAACTGAATGACATCAAAGTGAGGGACTACTTCGATGCTGAAAATGCAGAATTCGCTTCAGATGCAGAAATCAGGGAAATAATGAACGCTTCACCTGGCAGTCTGGGACCGGTGGGGGCACCAATCCAGGTCTACCTCGATCATCAGGTGGATGTTATGTACAACTATCCGGCAGGTGCAAACACTGATGGATATCATTACATCAATGTCAATCACGGCCGTGACTTCGAAGTTGCGGGCACGGGTGACTTCCGCTTCATCACAGAAGGAGAGAAGGCCGAGGACGGAAGCGGTGAAGTGAAATTCATGAAAGGAATCGAAGTCGGACAAGTATTCAAACTCGGCACAAAATATTCCGAATCCATGAATCTCAACGTGCTGAATGAGAACGGCCGCAGTATTCCCGTCCTGATGGGGTGCTACGGCATAGGAATATCCCGTACGCTCTCAGCAATCATTGAGAGCCACCATGACGACCGCGGCATCATCTGGCCGAAGTCGGTGACTCCGTTCGATATCCACATCATTACAGCGAATCCGAAAGACCAATACGCCCGGGATGCGGCTGAAGAACTGTATGAAACACTCGGCCGTGAATACAGGGTGCTCTATGATGATAGAAAAGAACGCGCCGGCGTCAAATTCGCTGATTCCGATCTGATCGGGCTGCCGTACAGGGTCGTCATCGGCCGCGGCATCAAGGATGGCAGAGTGGAAATAAAGGCACGTGAGAGCGAAGAAACGGTTGAAGTGGAAATCGGCCAGGTTCTGGAATATTTTAAAGCAAACTATTAGTATAGAAATTTTCAGCGCGTAAATCATTGATTTGCGCGCTTTTACAGGAGTGTTGTCAGTGAAAGGGAAGGAACAGTTCAAAGTGCTGCTTGCACAGGCGGGCATCCAGGATAATGACCATTTATCCGGCGGCCGGCTTGAGAAGATAGTGGCCGACGACGATGAAAGAGTATGGGAATTCCATATCCATTTTGACAGAATGATACCAGCTTCCCTGAGGAACCTGATGGAAGGAAGTATCAGGGAAGCCTTCCATTCCATTGCAGAGGCGAAAATTTTCATCACCGCGGATTCCTATGATGATAAGGACATCATCGACTATCTTGAGTATGCGCTCGCAGAAGTGAAGGTGAATGATAATATACGATTTCAGCTGATGAACTGTGACAAGGAGTTCAAAGACGGGCTGCTCACCTTCTCGGTCCAGAACGACATAGAAGTGGCGCATTTCAACAAGCATATCAACGGCAACCTGACTTCAGTCTACAAATCCCTCGGGTTGCCGATAACAGCCATCGATTTCAGGGCAGATGCAAACCTTGACAGTGACAAGCGTACGAAGCTTGAAGCACGTCTGAAGGAAGAGAAGACCGAGCTCGTTCAGGGTTTCATCGAAAATCGCAAAGAGATGGAAGAAGAGAGGGAAAGCCGCAAGGAAGAGGTCGTCAAACAGATTGGGAAATCCATGGATCTGAATGGTGTGAGGCCGTTGCATGAAGTCGTTGATGAGGAGTTCAATGTCAAAGTGGAAGGTGTCATTTTCGACAGCGAAGTCAGGGAACTCAGAACCGGACGGAAAATACTGCAGCTCAAGATTACGGACTATACTGATTCCATTGCCGCCAAAATGTTCTCAAGGCACGGCAAGAACGACGAGGATGTCTTTGATGCACTTTCCAAAAATGACTGGGTCGTCATAGAAGGGAATGTGGAATATGACGAGTTTGCAAGGGATATGGTGCTCATGATCCGCAATCTCAACGTTATCCACAAACCGGCCAAAAAGGACACCATGGAGGACAAGCGGGTCGAACTGCATCTGCATACCGAAATGAGCCAGATGGATGCGCTCCGGAATATCGGGGACTATGTACAGCGTGCAAAGGATTACGGCCACAAGGCGATTGCCATTACGGATCACAGTAATGTCCAGGCATTTCCGGATGCGTTTCATGCCGCCCAGGCAGCAGGTATCAAGATGATCTACGGCATGGAAGGGATGCTCGTTGACGACGGCGCGCCGATTGCATACAAACCGCAGGACATCACTTTGGAAGAGCATGATTTCGTCGTATTCGATGTGGAGACCACCGGACTGTCATCCAAGTACGACCAAATCATCGAGCTTGCAGGTGCCAAGGTGAGGAACGGGGAGATCATCGACCGTTTCGAGCGTTTCAGCAATCCTGGTGAACCGCTGACAGAAACCATCAAGGAGATTACAGGCATCACCGACGACATGCTGGTCGGTGCGCCGCCGATCGATGAAGTGATCAGCGACTTCAAAGAATGGGTCGGGGACGCGATATTCGTCGCCCATAATGCAAGTTTCGATATGGGGTTCATCGAGGCCGCATATCAGCAGGTTGGCTTCGGATCGTATACGAACGGTGTCATCGATACACTTGAGCTGTCCCGCACGATAAACAAGGATTTCAAGAAGCATGGCCTGAACATACTCGCGAAGAAGTACAATGTTGAACTGACCCAGCACCACAGGGCCATCTACGATGCTGAGGCGACTGCCTACATCTTCATAAAGATGTTATCGCAGATCAGGAAACTCGGTGTTGAAAACCACAGGGAAATCAACAGCACTCTGGCGGATCCAGATTCCTACAAGCGCTCGATGCCGACGCATGTCACGATTCTGGTCAAGAACCAGACAGGCCTTAAAAACCTCTTCAAGATTGTTTCAGGGTCCCTTACGGACCATTTCTACAAATCCGCGCGCATCAAAAAACAGCTTCTCGAGGAATATCGTGAAGGACTGCTCATCGGTAGCGCCTGTGATTCAGGTGAAGTATTCACCGCCATGATGCAGAAGCCGTATGAAGAGGCGAAAAAAGCCGCGGAATTCTATGACTATCTTGAAGTGTTCCCGAAAGCCCTGTACAGGCGTCTTCTTGACAGGGAGATCATACGTGATGAAACGACGCTCGAGGAAATTTTAAAGAACATCATCAGGCTGGGCTCGGAGCTGGATAAGCCGGTTGTTGCGACAGGCAACGTCCATTATCTTGACGAGTCGGAAAAGCTGTGCCGGGATATTCTGGTCAAGAGTAATCCGGGTAACCCACTAAGCCGCGGCACACTGCCGGATGCCCAGTTCAGGACGACGTCTGAAATGTATGAGGAGTTTGCATTCCTTGATGAGGCGACCCGCCGCGAGATCGTCATTGACGCTCCAAACCGGGTGGCAGACAGCATCGATGAAGTCAGCCCAATCAAAGATGACCTCTATACACCGAATATCGACGGTGCGAATGAAGAGATGCGCAACCTCAGCTACACCAATGCCAAAGCGCTCTATGGCGATGATCTGCCGCAGATTGTGACGGACCGTCTGGAGACGGAGCTTGAAAGTATCATCGGCAACGGCTTTGCCGTCATATATCTGATCAGTCAGAAACTGGTGAAGAAATCCCTTGATGACGGATATCTCGTCGGTTCAAGGGGGTCGGTCGGCTCGAGTTTCGTTGCCACGATGACAGAAATCACAGAGGTGAATCCGCTGCCGCCGCATTATGTATGCCCTGATTGCAAAGAGTCTGAATTCTTCACGGACGGCAGTGTCAACTCGGGCTACGACCTGCCGGATAAAGAATGCGCCCGTTGCGGTGTCCCGCTGATCAAGGAAGGACAGGATATCCCGTTCGAAACCTTCCTCGGCTTCAAAGGCGATAAAGTACCGGATATCGACCTCAACTTCAGCGGTGACTACCAGGCGGAGGCGCACAACTATACAAAAGTGCTGTTTGGTGAGGACAAGGTGTTCCGTGCCGGAACAATTGGCACCGTTGCCGAGAAGACGGCATTCGGCTATGTCAAAGGCTATCTGAACGACAACGGTCTGCAGCGGAGGGGCGCTGAAATCGACAGGCTTGTACTGGGCTGCACAGGTGTCAAGCGGACAACGGGACAGCACCCGGGCGGTATCATCGTTGTTCCGGATGATATGGATATATATGATTTCACACCGATACAGTATCCTGCCAACGACACGGAAGCAGAATGGAAGACGACGCACTTCGACTTCCACTCGATTGACAGCAACCTGCTCAAGCTCGATATACTCGGCCACGATGATCCGACGATGATCCGCATGCTGCAGGACCTCTCGGGCATCGACCCGAAAACGCTGCCTGTGGATGACAGGGAAACCATGTCTTTATTCAGCTCGCCGGAAACGCTCGGTGTGACCGAGGAGGACATCGTCTGCCGTACAGGCACACTCGGTGTTCCAGAGTTCGGGACCGGATTTGTAAGACAGATGCTTGAAGATACAAGGCCGTCCACCTTCAGTGAACTGGTCCAGATATCCGGTCTGTCCCACGGGACGGACGTATGGCTCGGCAACGCACAGGATCTGATCAGAAGCGGAACGTGCGACCTTAAAAACGTGATCGGCTGCCGGGATGACATCATGGTCTTCCTCATGTACCAGGGTCTAGAGCCTTCCCTTGCGTTCAATATCATGGAGAAGGTGAGGAAAGGGAAAGGGCTCTCCGAGGAGCATGAAGCTGCGATGAAGGAGCAGGGTGTTCCGGACTGGTACATCGGTTCATGTAAAAAGATCAAGTACATGTTCCCCAAAGCCCACGCAGCGGCATATGTACTCATGGCTGTGCGGATTGCGTATTTCAAAGTGCATTATCCGTTGTATTATTACGCAAGCTACTTCAGCGTCCGCGCTTCGGATTTTGATCTGCTGACGATGGTCAAGGACAAGTCGACCATCCGCCACAGGGTGAAGGAGATGAACCAGAATTTCCAGGAGCTCACAAAGAAGGAGAAGGACACGCTGGTCGTGCTTGAAATCACCAATGAGATGGCACAGCGCGGCTACAGGGTGAAACCTGTATATGTGGAAAAATCCGACAGTTTCGATTTCAGGATCGAGGATGATGCTTTGATACCGCCGTTTGTTGCAGTGCCGGGACTCGGAGCGAACGTTGCAAAACGGATTGTGGAGACACGGGAGACGGAACCGTTCATCTCCAAGGAGGATCTGAACAAACGCGCAGGTGTCTCACAGAAAATCATCGATTACATGACCGAAATGGGGAGTCTGGATCACCTGCCGGACAAGGCACAGCTGTCTATATTCGACATGTAGCTTGATGTTGCGGCGATTTCAGCCGTATGGTATAATTATTATGATATTAAGACTCACGTCACACGGAGAAGAACGGGCCTGCCCCGTTCTTCTCTTAGTTTTGAAGGAGGCGAATGGACAATGAACCGCACTGAGCAAAACGTTATGGACAAAGCACAGCCGGTTGTCGAAACGTTGGGATACAAGCTTATAGAAGTGGAGTATGTCAAGGAAGGTCCTGATTTCTTCCTCAGGCTCTACCTGGACAAGAAGGGCGGTATCTCACTGGAAGACTGCGCTCAGGCAAGCGAAGTTCTAGGCGAAAAGCTTGATGAATGGGATCTCATCAAAGGAGGATACTTCCTGGATGTTTCTTCGCCGGGAGCCGAACGTCCCATCAAGGATGATGACGATCTTGAGATGACACTTGACCACGGGATCTATGTCAAAACCTACCAGCAGATTTCCGGCGAGAAGGAATGGACAGGCGTCCTGAAATCCTACGATGACAAATCGGTGACTGTGGAGTACAAGGTCAAAACACGCACTAAAACAATTACCATTGAAAGAGAAAAGATAGCCACTATTAGAAAGGCGGTCTTATTATGATTGGAGGCGCTGGACAGTGAACCAGGAATTATTGAATGCGATTGACTACCTTGAAAAGGAAAAGAGCATTCCGAGGGAAGTGCTGATTGAAACGATTGAAGCGGCACTCATGACGGCTTATAAGAAAAACTATACACAGCATAAGAATGTAAAGGTGGACCTGAACATCGAAAATGGTTCATATCGTGTAATCTCAAGGAAGGATGTCGTTGAGGAAGTTGAGGATCAAACAGCAGAAATCGATCTTGCGACTGCCCGCACAGTCAATCCGGCTTATGAAATCGGAGATCCGTACGATGAAGATGTGACACCGAAGGACTTCAACCGTGTCGGAGCCCAGGCTGCGAAGCAGGCGGTGATGCAGCGTCTGCGTGATGCTGAACGCGGCATATTGTACAATGAATTCATCGATAAGGAAGATGAAGTGATGACGGGTCTGATTGACCGGGTCGACAATCGATTTGTCCATATCCAGCTCGGCCGTACTGATGCTGTGCTCAGTGAGTCCGAAAGGATGCCGAATGAGACCTATACGCCGAATGAACGCATCAAAGTATATGTCAACAAGGTCGAACAGACGACCAAAGGCCCGCAGATCTTCGTCTCAAGGACACATCCCAACCTTCTGAAGCGTCTGTTTGAAAAAGAAGTTCCTGAAATCTATGACGGCACAGTGGAAATAATGAGTGTGGCGCGTGAAGCGGGCGAACGTTCCAAGATCAGTGTCCATGCCGGCAATCCGGATGTGGATGCTGTCGGTTCATGCGTGGGCGCGAGAGGGACACGCGTTGAAGCGATTGTCAATGAGCTTTCCGGAGAGAAAATCGACATCGTACTCTGGGATGAGGATCCCAAAGTGTTTGTCAAAAACGCCCTGAGCCCCTCCGAGGTCGTTGAAGTCATCGTTGATGAGGAAAACCAGTCGACACTGGTGATCGTCCCGGACAACCAGCTGTCGCTCGCCATCGGCAAGAAAGGTCAGAATGCACGTCTTGCCGCGAAGCTTACCGGCTGGAAGATCGACATTAAAAGCGAATCTGACGCTGCGGCAGAATCTGAAACTGCAGAAGAAGGCAACGAAGAATAAATTTTGGGGTGAATGACTGATGAAAAAGAAAGTGCCATTCAGGAAATGCATACTGACCCAGGAAATGCATCCCAAAAAAGACCTTCTCAGGATTGTGGTCAACAAAGAAAATGAAGTGTTTGCGGATGCCACCGGCAAGAAGAACGGGCGGGGCAGCTATGTTGTAAAAGACCTTGAAAAAGTGAAGAAGGCCCGCGAGGGCAAGGTGCTGGAATCCCGACTCGGTTTCGACACCGAAAAATTAGACCCTGTGTATGATGAAATCATCCGTCTGATCTACAGAGAGGATATTCCGAAGAGATGATGGATAAAATACTCAACCTGCTCGGGATTGCAAAACGTGCAGGCAGGCTGACGACGGGTGAGGAGAAGACGATGGAATCGGTCAGGAACCGGTCTGCGAAACTTGTTTTCCTCGCGTCCGATGCGGGTGCCAGCACAGCCAAGAAAATTAAAGATAAATGCAGCTATTATGATATACCGCTGATTGATGAGTATACCAACGCGGAGCTCAGTCAGGCGACAGGTGCCTCCAACAGGGTGGTGCTGTCAATCACGGACCCGGGCTTCAGTAAAAAGATGCTGGAGCTTCAGGAGAAAGGAAAGTGATTCAATGAGTAAGATCAGAATTCACGAATATGCAAAAGAAAACGGTGTTTCTTCCAAAGAGGTCATGGAATTCCTCCAGAACAAAGGAATTGAAGTGAATAGCCATATGAAGTCATTGGAAGATGAGGAAATCACCGTTCTGAATAAGAAGTTCAAAAAAAATTCAGCGAAACCTGAAGCTGGAAAAGAGAAAAAGCCGGCTCAGAGTAAATCCCAGGGGCAGAAGACTTCAAACACCTCCGGCAATAATCAGGGCCAGAACAAAGGGGCAAACAGCAAAGGCGCCCAGAACAAAGGCCAGGGCCAGAACAGAGGGCCTCAGAACAAAAAGAACCAGAAAAACAGGCGTCATAAGCCGGGACAAAAAGGGTTGAAAAAGAATCAGAGCCAAAAGCCTACTCCTAAAAAAGAAGTGGAACTGCCGAGAGAATTCAAATACCAGGAAGGCATCACCGTCGGTGAACTTGCTGAAAAAATCGGTGTAGATGCTTCCAAGATCGTGAAAGACTTGTTCATGGTAGGCGTCATGACAAACATCAACCAGTCGCTTGACAACGATTCAGTGGAACTGATTGCATCAGACCACGGCTTCACAGCCGAACTTGAAGTTGTTGTCGACAATACCGACCTTGAAAATTATTTCGAACTTGGTGACGACCTGGACGAAGAGAGACCGAGTGTCGTCACAATCATGGGTCACGTCGACCATGGTAAAACAACACTGCTCGACTCCATCCGACACACTAAAGTGACAGCGGGGGAAGCCGGCGGCATCACGCAGCACATTGGTGCATACCAGATTGAAAACAAAGGTAAAAAGATCACTTTCCTCGACACTCCGGGACACGCGGCATTTACTACGATGCGTTCCAGAGGTGCACAGGTAACGGATATTACAATCCTTGTTGTGGCAGCGGATGACGGCGTAATGCCCCAGACCATCGAAGCCATCAATCACGCCAAGGCGGCGGAAGTACCGATTATCGTGGCGGTGAACAAAGTGGATAAACCGACTGCAAATCCTGACCGTGTCATGACGGAACTGGGTGAACACGGCCTTTATCCCGAGGACTGGGGCGGCGACACCATCTTCGTACAGCTTTCTGCATTGAGCGGCGACGGTATCGAGGATCTTCTTGAGATGATTACACTTGTCGGTGAAGTCGAAGAGCTCAAGACGAAAAGCGACATGCCTGCAATCGGTACAGTGATTGAAGCGGAACTTGATAAATCACGCGGGCCGGCGGCATCGCTTCTTGTACAGCATGGCACCCTCCGTGTCGGTGATTCGATCGTCGTCGGAAATACATTCGGCAAGGTTCGTGCCATGGTAAATGATACCGGCAGCAGAATCCAGGAGGCGGGGCCGTCGATGCCTGTTGAAATTACAGGTCTCAATGATGTGCCGCTCGCCGGCGACCGGTTCGTCGTGTTCAAGGACGATAAGAAAGCACGCAGCATCGGTGAATCACGCTCCGAGCAGCAGGTGGTGAAAGACCGGGAGCAGACACAGAAAGTGAGCATCGATAATCTGTTCGAGCAGATGAAGGAAGGCGAGATGAAAGATCTCAACCTGATCATCAAAGGTGACGTCCAGGGCTCCGTGGAGGCACTCAGCGCATCACTGATGAAAATCGATGTAGAAGGTATCAATGTACGCATCATCCATACAGGGGTCGGTGCCATCAACGAATCTGACGTTACGCTCGCTTCTGCATCCAGCGCAATCATCATCGGCTTCAATGTCCGTCCGGATGTCAACGCCAAAAAAGCGGCCGACCGTGAAAAAGTGGATCTCAGGCTCCACAGCATCATCTACAAGGTGATTGAGGAAATTGAATCCGCGATGAAAGGTATGCTTGATCCTGAATATGAGGAAAAAGTGATCGGCAATGTCGAAGTGCGCCAGACATTCAAAGTGTCCAAGGTGGGTACGATTGCCGGTGCCTATGTGACAGACGGCAAGATCACACGCGATTCAAGTGTAAGAGTCATCAGGGAGGGTATAGTCATCTATGAAGGTGAACTGGACACCCTGAAACGCTTTAAGGATGATGCGAAGGAAGTCGCAGCGGGCTATGAGTGCGGCATAACCATCAAGAAATTCAATGACCTTAAAGAGGGAGACCAGATTGAGCCTTATATCATGGTCGAGATTGAAAGGTGATAATCTATGAGTAACAGACAGGAACGTGTCGCTGAAGAAATCAAGAAAGTGGTGAGTGAAGCGCTCAGGACAAAGGTCGATAACCCGGACATCGGCATGGTGACCGTCACTGATGTGGAACTGACCAAAGAGATGGAGACTGCGACAATCTATTACACTTCCCTTAATGACAACAAAGATGAAGTGGCAAATGCCCTGGAGAAATCAAAAGGGCTCATCCGTTCTGAAGTTGCCAGGGAGATCAGAATCAGGAAGGCACCGGAACTTGCTTTCAAATATGATAATTCCATCGAATACGGCAATAAGATCGAATCGTTGCTGAATGAGATCAAAGATCAATAAGCCTGTGGGGTCATCCCCCGGGCTTTTATTTTTACATAT
>Ga0079226_10000733_pt1 | contig 23901 bp, 26 predicted proteins | sample Poulit2014_FD_76345 | JGI IMG/M metagenome (GOLD analysis project Ga0079226, IMG submission 76345) | Agricultural soil microbial communities from Georgia to study Nitrogen management - Poultry litter 2014 | ecosystem: Environmental > Terrestrial > Soil > Agricultural land | place: USA: Georgia...
AAATTTTATTCATCAAGCCAAACGTTTGTACCTTGTGAATCAACAATCGTTAATGTTCCAGGGTTTGCTGAAACTTCGAATCCTTGAACTTTGTTGTCAATTCCTGCTGCGTTCTCTTGAACATCTAACTCAATTCTTGGAACTTCTTCTAAGATAATTTCCATCGCTTCGTGGTAAAGCTCTGTTCTTTCATCTTGGTCGGCTGTTTCTGATTTCGCTTGGTCTAATAATTTATCAACTTCTTCATTTTCAAATCCTTTACCGTTACCTAAAGAACCGACTTGGTTAGAGTGGTAAAGCTGGTTTAAGAAGAAGTACGGGTCTGGATACCAGTTCCAGCTTCCCATTGACATAGGAGCTTCGTTTTTAGAAACTGTATCACTGTAAGTACCCCACTCAACGACATTAATTTCAACATCAATATTTAAGTTTTCTTTCATTTGGTTTTGGAAAATAGTCGCATGTGGTACACGCGCTTCAGAAATTACAATTTCTGTTTCAAAACCGTCTTCATAGCCTGCTTCAGCTAATAATTCTTTTGCTTCTTCAGGGTTGTATTCAGGTACGAGTTCTTCAAGTGACTCATCATATCCCCATGAACCTGTTGGAACTGGTAAGTATGAAGGCACTGCACCACCGTATTGGTTTGCTCCTGAAACAATTTCTTCAATATCTGTCGCCATATAAATCGCACGACGTACGTCAACATCTGCTGTCGGCCCTTGAACGTTATTTAAATCTAAATAAGAGATTGAAAGTGCTGGAATAGACGCTAATTCTAAGCTATCTTCTTGCTCAATAACTTCTCTGTTTTGCCCTTTAACGTCAGTTGCGAGATCGATATCTCCAGAACGTAATGAGTTAGCCATCATATTCGGATCAGAAATGATTTTGAAGTTAACACCGTCTAAATGAGGTGTATCTCCCCAGTAATCATCGTGACGCTCAAGTGATACTTGTTGGTCATCTTGCCAATCAACAATTTTGAAAGGACCTGAACCGATAATGTTCGTACTGAAGCTATCCCCTTGTCCTTCAACTTCTTCTTCTGGCACAATACCATTTCCTGTATCTGTTAACATTGCCATTAATGTTGCGTTTGGTTCATCTAAAATAATTTTAGCTGTAAATTCATCGACAACTTCTACTTCTTTAACATCTGTAATACGATCCATAACAGATTCTTCTGAAGAACGTTCAATACTATACTTTACGTCCTCAGCTGTTACTTGTCTTCCGTCTTGGTGTTCACCAGGGTGGAAGTAAGCGTCTTCACGCAATGTGAACGTATATTCTAATAAATCATCTGAAACCTCCCAGTCTTCTGCTAATCCTGGTTGGAAATCTGAAAAGTCACTTTTGTACTCAACTAATGTATCTAAAACAGAACCCATAATTTGTGACTCGTAGATTCCTGTATAAAGAACGGGATCAAGAGTTTTCGGGTTAGCGACTAAACCGATGTTCAGTGTTCCGCCGTCTTGTGCTTCTCCTGATTCTGCATCAGATGATTCGCCATCATCATTTGCTGAATCGTCACTACCTGAACAAGCAGCTAGTGCTAAAACTAGGAATAGTGCAAAAATTGAAAATAAATACTTTTTGTAACTCGTTTTCATTAAAGTACCCTCCTGTTGTTTGATTCATATATTGAATCAATTAATCGTATATCGAAACTATCTGATTATAAAATAGCACACGTCTGTATGAAATGTAAACGTTTTTTTATAATAATTTTAATTTTTTAGATAAGTCTGCTCTTTCCGAACTTTATATTTACAAACGTAAAAAGGAGTGATAAAATAACTTTTAATTTCTTATATGTATTCACTGATTCGTATATTGAATCAAAAGGAGGCTTAAAATTGGGAAAATTTATACTATCAAGATTTTTAAACATGATTCCTACATTGCTTATTGTTGCAGTAATTGTCTTTTTAATTACGCGTATGATACCAGGTGATCCGGCGGCAGTTATGCTCGGGCCTCAAGCAAGTGTGGACGATGTGGAAGCGTTAACAGAGCAGTTAGGTCTTAATGAACCGCTTGTTAAACAGTTTACAACTTACGTTGGAGACATACTTAAAGGTGATTTTGGAACGTCAATTACTTACAATCGACCAATCGTCGATATTATTATGGACCGTTTTCCGAACACAGTTATTTTAGCGGCGAGTGCTTTGTTAATTGCTTTTTTAGTTGGAGTACCTGCAGGGATTATTTCTGCATCGCGTCACAACTCATTAATTGATTACTTCGTTATGCTCGTTTCTTTAGTAGGAGTATCTATGCCAGTGTTTTGGCTCGGAGTTATGCTCGTTCTATACTTCAGTGTTAATTTAGGATGGTTTCCAGCGACGGGAATGGGTTCAATGAATGATGGAATTGTTCCTTTTTTAAAGCATTTAATTTTACCGAGTATTACGTTAGCGACGATTCCGATGGCAGAATTTGCACGAATTACACGTTCGAGTATGCTTGAAGTCGTTTCGCAAGACTATATTAAATCGGCACGTGCGAAAGGTTTAAGTGAATGGATTGTTATCGTTAAGCACGCATTTAAAAATGCATTAACACCATTGTTAACAGTGTTAGGGCTTCAAGTATCAATGATGTTAGGTGGGGCAGTTTTAACGGAAACAATTTTCAGTTGGCCGGGAATGGGTCTATTGATTATCGATGCGATTGAAAAACGAGACTTCATCGTCGTGCAAAGTACAGTGTTATTCATTGCATTTATTTTCGTTGTCGTAAACTTAATTGTCGATATATTATATAAAATTGTTAATCCACGCGTTGATTATTCGAGTAAAGGAGGGTCCTAAAAGATGACTACAATGGATACGACAGAAAGTATGAATAATAAAAATAACAATAATAATGAAGATGATATGGAAAAAGCGCCGAATTTATTTATGCGTTTATTACGAAACCGTTTAGCAGCGATTGGTTTGTTCGTTGTTGCGTTAATGGTTATTACGGCTATTTTTGCTCCTTGGATTGCAACACATCCACCGTATGAAATGGATGTAACGAAAACACTACTCGGAATTGGTAGTGAAGGACATCTTTTAGGAACGGATAACTACGGTCGCGATATTTATAGTCGGCTTATTTATGGATCACGTGTTTCTTTAATCGTTGGTGTTTCTGCTGTTTTATTCGGAGCAATTATTGGAACGATTTTAGGTCTCGTTTCAGGGTACTTCGGAGGAACGCTTGATTCAGTCATTATGCGTTTTATGGATGGTTTGTTTGCTTTTCCATTTATTTTATTAGCGATTACATTAATGACCGTTTTAGGGCAAGGATTATTTAACGTAATTTTAGCTGTAGGTATTGCAAATATACCAGGATTTGCTCGTGTGATTCGGGGGCAAGTGTTAAGTGTGAAGGAAGAAGAATTTATTGAAGTTACGCGTTCACTTGGTGCGCGCCACGGAAGAATTATTTTCCAACATATTTTACCAAACAGTATCGCTCCATTAATTGTTTATGGAACGATGAGTGTTGCTGGTGCGATTATTTCAGAAGCTGCTTTAAGTTTCTTAGGTTTAGGCGTTCAGCCACCGACAGCATCATGGGGAAGTATGTTGAAAGAAGGTAAAGACTTTCTCGTTTTAAACCCTCACGTAGCTACAGTGTCAGGGTTAGCGATATTGATTTCAGTATTAGGTATTAACTTATTAGGTGACGGATTAAGAGACGCTTTAGATCCGAAAATGAAACTATAAATATGGGCGAAGGAGGAAAATAATGTGGGTGACGAACATTTACTAGAAGTAAATAATTTAAAAGTTCACTTTCGTTCTGGAAAGAAAACAGTTCGAGCAGTTGATGGTATAAGTTTTAAACTAGGTAAAAAGGAAAATCTTGGAATCGTCGGTGAATCAGGATCGGGAAAAAGTGTGACGGCGACAGCTTTAATGCGTTTAATTCCAAGTCCACCGGGAAAAATTGCCGATGGAGAAATTATTTTTGAAGGCGAAAATATATTAAAGTATTCAAATAGAAAAATGCGTGATATTCGTGGAAATGAAATTTCGATGATTTTCCAAGATCCGACGACGAGTTTAAATCCAGTGTATACAGTCGGTAATCAGTTGTTGGAAGCAATTCAAACACACCAGCAATTATCGAAAAAAGATGCCCAAGAGAAAGCTGTTGAAATGCTTGAACTTGTTGGTATACCAGAAGCAAGACGTCGACTAAAAATGTATCCGCATGAATTTTCAGGTGGTATGCGTCAACGTGTAATGATCGCAATCGCTTTATCATGTAATCCGAAATTGCTAATTGCGGATGAACCGACGACAGCACTTGACGTAACGGTGCAAGCGCAAATTTTAGAATTAATGAAGAAATTACAAGATGAAATAGATACATCAATTATTATGATTACGCACGACTTAGGTGTCGTATGGGAACTATGTGACAACGTACTCGTTATGTACGCAGGTCATATGGTTGAGTCAGGTCCTGTCCAGTCGCTTCATAGTAATCCATTGCACCCTTATACGTGGGGATTACTTGATTCACAAATTACGAGTGAGACGGAAAGTGATGAACTTCTGCGCACGGTTCCGGGGGCGCCGCCTAATTTAATGACGGAGTTACCAGGTTGTCCGTTTGCTGATCGTTGTGTGTACGCACAAGATATTTGTCGCGAAAAGAAACCAGAGATGTTAGAAGTTGAGGAAAATCATTTTGTCGCTTGTCATTTCCAAACAGAAGATAGCAGGTTAGAACGAAGAGGAGGCGATCATTCATGAAAGAACCTATTTTACAGGCGAAAGGACTAAAAAAGTTCTTCCCTCTTGATAGCCCGATCCCTTTTAAGAAAAGTAGTGATAGTGTTCGAGCGGTCGATGACGTTAGTTTTGAGTTATATCCAGGCGAAACGTTAGGTGTCGTTGGTGAATCAGGATGTGGGAAATCAACGGTCGCTAGGCTCGCAACAAGGCTCATTCAACCGACTGAAGGAACGGTTTATTTAGAAGGTCAAAATTTAATGACGATGAATGAAGAACAACTCCGCGTTGCAAGACGTGATATTCAGATGGTTTTCCAGAATCCATACGCATCACTTGATCCACGAAAAACGATTGAGCAATTGATAAGTGAACCTTTAGTTATTCATAAAATTGGTGATAAACGTTCACGTCGTAAACGTGTCCATGAGCTACTTGAAGTGGTTGGTTTACAAAGTCACCATGCGAATCGCCACCCGCACGAATTTTCAGGTGGACAGAGGCAACGAATTAATATCGCTCGAGCGTTAGCGCTAAATCCGAAAGTCGTCATTTGTGATGAGTCTGTTTCGGCATTAGACGTTTCCGTTCAAGCGCAAGTGATTAATTTATTAAAAGAATTACAAAAAGAATTCCAATTAACGTATATGTTTATTTCTCATGACTTAAATGTCGTTCGCTACATGTGTGATCGTATTTTAGTTATGTATTTAGGAGAAGTTGTTGAAGTTGGGACGTATAAAGATATTTATGAACGACCAGAACACCCGTATACGAAAGCTCTCTTATCAGCGATTCCACGTGAGAATCCGGAAGAAGAAAAAGAACGAATCATATTAACAGGAAATGTACCGAGTCCGATTCATCCACCTTCAGGGTGCTACTTCCATGAACGTTGTCCATTCGCAATGGATATATGTAAAACGAAGGCACCTGAAATGGTCACTGTGTCTGATTCACATGAAGCAGCATGTCATTTAATCAACAAAGGAGATTCAGAACATGTCATTTAAACACGTAATAGAATTATATGAAGTATTAGATAATAAATATGTTAGTGGTGACGATGTTAAAGCGTATATTGAAACAATTAATAAAGATGTAGCAGTTGAAGTGCAAACAGTTGAAGGGAAGTCAGGCTCAACAGATTTCTTTAAAGTAACGATTCCAGGGCAGAACGGAAAAATGTCAGGTGGTAACGCACCGACACTCGGAATTATCGGACGACTTGGTGGTATTGGCGCACGTCCGGAAATGAAAGGTTTTGTTTCTGATGGTGACGGCGCACTTGCTGCTGTTTCTATCGCAGCAAAATTAGCTGATATGCAACTCAAAGGTGATCAACTTGCTGGAGATGTTGTTATAACGACTCATATTTGCCCGACAGCTCCAACGTTACCTCATGATCCTGTACCATTTATGAATTCACCTGTAGATATTTTAACGATGAATCAATATGAAGTAACGGAAGAGATGGATGCTATTTTATCGATTGATACGACGAAGGGGAATATGATTTGTAATCACCGTGGCTTTGCGATTACGCCTACAGTGAAGGAAGGGTATATTTTAAAAGTAAGCGCAGACTTGCTTCATATATATACACAAGCGACGGGTACGATGCCAGTGACACTTCCAATTACGACACAAGACATTACGCCATATGGTAATGATGTTTATCATATTAATAGTATTTTACAACCATCTGTAGCAACAGATAAGCCAGTTGTCGGTGTTGCTTTAACGACAGAAACAGCTGTTGCAGGGTGTGCGACTGGAGCGACACATTTACCAGACGTCGAACAAGTCGTGCGTTATGCATTAGAGGTTGGTAAGTTATTTGGCGAAGATAAGTGTGAGTTTTATGACGAGAAAGAATTTGCACATTTAGAAAAACTATACGGAAAAATGACGCATTTACAAGGCTTTGGTGAGTAAGAACATTTGAGATATATCCGAGAGAAATAAAAAAGGTAATTCCCGTAAATTAATTTTATATGGGAATTACCTTTTCTTTATTTATTCATTTAAATAATCAAATGTAGCGCTAATAAGTAACGGGCCAACGACTTTCATTACTTCCTCGTCAACGTCAAACATTGGGTGATGGTGTGGGAACACTTTATTATCATCATCTAGTCGTGCACCGACCCAAACGAATGAACCTGGCACTTCTTTTAAATAATAAGCAAAATCTTCCATACCCATTTGTGCGCGAATGGTTCTTACGCGGTCCTCACCATATAATTGTTTGGCAACTTTTTCCATGCGATTCGTTTCTTTTTCATCATTGATGAGTGCTGGATACCCTCGCACATAATTAACATCTGCTGTCGCACCAGCTGCTTCAGCCGTCAATTTAGCAATATTCTCAATTTTCTCTTCGACCATATCTTGAATAGAATCTTTAAATGTACGAACAGTTCCTTTAAGTGTTGCTTGATCAGGAATAACGTTAAATCCATCGCCACCATTGAATGATGTGACAGATACGACAGCTGAGTCGATTGGGTCAACGTTTCTACTGACGATTGATTGCAAGTTCATCATGATTTGACTACCAACTAAAAGCGGGTCAACTGTCACGTGTGGTGTTGCAGCGTGGCCTCCGCTCCCTGTAATATTAATTTCAAATGTATCGCCATTTGCCATTGAATCACCGGATTTTACACCGATAAAACCGAGTTTATCAAATGAGCTCACGTGAGCACCAAAAATAGCATCTACGCCGTCTAGACATCCATCTTCAATCATTGCTTTAGCCCCGCCCGGGATAACTTCTTCCGCAAATTGATGAATAAATATGATTGTGCCCCGGATATCTTCTTTTCTTTCACTTAATACTTTGGCAATTCCGAGTAACGTTGCTGTATGAACGTCATGGCCACATGCGTGCATGACCCCAGGTACTTTTGATCGGTACGGAACGTCCTTTTCGTCTTGAATCGGTAAAGCATCGAAGTCAGCACGTAAAGCGACAGTTTTACCAGGCTGGCCACCTTTTAGTGTACCAACAACACCTCGTCCACCAACGCCTGTACGAACTTCAATTCCTAAATGCGTTAAAAAATTTGCGACTTTTTCTGGCGTATGTACTTCCGTATGAGATAATTCGGGATACATATGTAAGTCTCTTCTAAATTCTACTAACTCTGGAAATATTTCTGTAAATCTTGCTTTAATTTTATCCATGATGTGCCTCCAAAAGTTGTTATTTAATAAGTTTAATTATACCAAAAAATAGAAGTTGAACATACTAAAGTAAGATTGTTGATTATTTCATATTTAAAAAGTTAATGTCACTCAGTTATTTCATTCGATTTTCGTCACTATGTTTCACATATGGGTGGAAAATCTGTATAATTGTATAGACTTATGAAGAAGGGAAGTACGAGTATGAGCTATCAGGCACTGTACCGTTCATGGCGTCCGCGCACGTTTAAAGACGTTGTTGGACAAGGGCATATTACACAAACGTTGCAAAACGCAATCTCGCAAAAAAGGTTTTCACATGCGTATTTATTTTCTGGTCCACGTGGGACAGGAAAGACGAGTACAGCGAAAATATTTGCTCAGACGATTAATTGTGAGCAAATGCCTGCTTCTGAGCCGTGTAATGAATGTTCCGCATGTAAAGGTATTTTAGACGGTTCAATTTCAGATGTGATTGAAATTGACGCTGCTTCAAATACGAGTGTAGATGACATTCGAGAAATTCGTGATAAAATAAAATATGCTTCAAGCTCAGTTCCTTATAAAGTTTATATCATTGATGAGGTTCATATGATCTCAATCAATGCGTTTAATGCGTTGCTTAAAACATTAGAGGAACCGCCACCTCACGTCGTATTCATTTTAGCAACGACAGAGCCGCATAAAATTCCTCTGACAATTATTTCACGTTGTCAGCGATTTGACTTTAAACCAATTGGTAATCAAGTCATTATTGAACGGATGAAAGAAATTGTCGATGCAGAAACGATTGATATCGTTGAAGAAGCGTTAGAATCTATTGCATTAACGGCAGAAGGTGGTATGCGGGATGCCCTTAGTATTTTAGATCAAGCAATTTCTTACGGCGGAGAAACGATTCAATTAGAAGATGTGCTCGCTGTTACAGGGAGCGTCTCACAACATGTATTAACAGAAATGACGTCAATGATGTTAGCGAAAAACACTGAACAGGCGTTAACACTATTGGATGAAATGGTTCAAGAAGGAAAAGATCCTTCAAGATTCGTTTATGATTTTATTTATTTCTTAAGAGACTTGTTGTTATTTAAAGGATCTGCAGCGTTAGAGGTTATGTTAGAGCGAGCTGTTTTAAATGATGCATTTAAGCAGTTAGCAAATGACGTATCTGTTGATTGGATTCAAATGGCTATTATGGCATTAAACGAATGTCAACAAGAAATGCGTTGGTCAAATAGTCCGAAAGTATTTATAGAAGTATGTATCTTATCCATTAGCCAGTATAAAGGCGAAGGTGAAGGATCAGCAGCGCCGAATATTGAAGTTACACAATTAAAACAGCGCATTGACACGTTAGAAAAAGAGTTAGTTACAATGAAGGAACAAGCGCTCACGATTCAAGCTGAACGACCAGCTGTTAAACAGCCGAGACAACCTGCGAGACGGGCGAACAAAAATAGTTTCAACGTAGCAACAGAGAAAGTTCGCCAAGTCCTTGATGAAGCAGAGAAATCGGCATTGCAAGAAGTGATGTCGAACTGGGCGCAGTTTTTAACACAATTAAAGTCCACACATGCACCAGCCCACGCAAGTATTCAAGATAGTAAGCCCGTGGCAGCATCGGAAAAAGCCGTTGTTGTTGCGTTTGAATATGAAATACATTGTTCACTTTTCGCAGATAGTCAAGCGATTATTGAACCGATTTTAGCGACGACACTTGACCGTGAGATGACGATTATTCCAATTCCTAAGGAACAGTGGCAACCGCTTCGAGCAAGTTACGTGAAGCAAGCTAAAGGAAATAAAAGTGCAGATGACCAGCAAGAAGAACAAACAGACCCTCTCGTTGAAGAAGCGAGAAAGTTAGTTGGGGAAGACTTGTTGCACGTGCACGATTCATAAATACATTTAAATATTTCAAGGAGGATTTTTAAGATGAAAGGTATGGGAAATATGGGTAACATGATGAAACAAATGCAAAAGATGCAGAAGAAAATGATGAAAGCACAAGAGGAGCTTCATGAAATGACATTTGAAGCGACTGCTGGTGGCGGTGTTGTCACAGCTAAAGCGAATGGAAAGAAAGAAATTACTGACATTATTATTGAAGAAGAAGTCGTTGATCCAGAAGACGTTGATATGTTACAGGATTTAATTATCGCAGCAGTAAATGATGTTATTCGACAAGTAGATACGAAAACAGAAGAAACAATGGGGCAGTTTACGAAAGGTTTGAATATGCCAGGCATGTTCTAGGAGGCAAAAGAGATGTATTATCCAGAGCCAATATCAAAGTTAATTGACAGTTTTACAAAATTACCCGGTATTGGACCGAAAACAGCGACTCGACTCGCTTTTCACGTTTTGCAAATGAAAGATGATGACGTTCTTGACTTTGCGAATGCGCTTGTCAGTGCGAAACGTGAACTATTACATTGCTCGATATGTGGGCATATAACAGATTCAGATCCTTGTTCAATTTGCCAAGATACATCGCGAGATGAGTCTATTATTTGTGTTGTGGAAGATCCGAAAGATGTTATCGCCATTGAAAAAATGAAAGAGTTTCGAGGGAAATACCACGTATTAAATGGTGTTATTTCTCCGATGGATGGTATTGGACCAGAAGATATAAATGTAGCAGATTTGCTAAATCGCTTAAAAGACGAGAATGTTGAAGAACTTATTTTAGCAACGAATCCGAACATTGAAGGCGAAGCGACAGCGATGTATATTTCACGCCACGTTAAACCTTCAGGTATCCGTACGACTCGGTTAGCACATGGACTACCAGTCGGTGGCGACTTAGAGTATGCGGATGAAGTTACTTTAGCGAAGTCTTTAGAAGGGCGAACTGAACTTTAAAAGATGGTGATTACATGCGAAAGAAAAAAAGAAAGAAGTTAGCAGAACAACAATTGTTGGATAGTATTTTTGCGTTAGAAAGTGAATGGAAACATATTCAACAAATTGTTGAGCAAAGTATTGAACCGAGTGAAAACAGTTTGAATCATTTACGTCTAGCACAAGCGAAGTATATGTTCTTACTTGGTGAAGCGCGACATAAAAATTTAAGTGCTTTATCTTAATCATATGGTACATGAATGAATACACGATGGAATAAATCATCTTACAATGAAAAGGAAATGCTTATGTTTATCATGAAAAAAGATAAACATAAGCATTTTATTTATCTGAGGCTATTTCGTGTTGATCTCTTTACTTATGAAACAAACAGTACATATTTATTCGTAAATTTCGATGTCGTCTTTATATGCATTGTAAGCTTCTTCATATTCCATAATGCGAGCGACTTCTAAAACGAAATCTTCGTCATAACCTGCACGTCTTAATAAATGGAAGCCCATTTCCATGCCTGACGTTATCCCTCCAGCAGTAATGATTCTTCCAGAATCGACGACGCGAGCACGGCTAATTTTACATTTCGGTGCAATGTCGGCTAAGCGATCAATTGGTACTTTTCCTAAGTTAGAACTTTCTAAACGATCTGGTTCTTTTCGATTCGTTGCGTGAAGGCCGTCTAATAGCCCCATTTGTCCATAAATCCATGAACCAGTACATACACTCGTTAATAATGTTTCATTAGGAAGCGATTCGATAAAGCGATGGAGTCGTTTATTGTTCGTTTCTGGTCTCGTCCCAACGCCTCCAGGAATTAAGAATGCATCCATATGTGGTTCGTCTTGGAAAGAATAGTTCGGTTGAACAGTAAATCCTGCTTGGGTTTGTACAGGCCTCATAGCATCTGCAATTAAAAATGCTTCTAAATCAGGATCAAGTCGTCGTGCAACTGAAAAAACACCGTGAGGCGCAGCAAAATCAACAATTTCCGCATCTTTAAAAACATAAATACCTAATCTGAAACTCAAATATATTCCTCCTAAAAGACTTTTATTTATTTGATTAACAATAAGTGTACCATGAAATTGTTAAAATTGTCAGAATATACAATGTAAAGTAAGGACAAAACTTAACGCGGAATGCTTTATAGTTGAGTTATTTAGCTGATGTTATACATTTGAAAATGAAAAAAGGTGTTATTTGAACGGTCAAATGAAGGAGCTACAAATCCTTCACACAACCTTGTCAACAAAAACGGTAGAAACAACAGTGAAATTCATGATATAATGCAAAGTAGAATCTAAAATAGTTAGATTCTTATGAAGAGGAGAATGAAACAGTGACACGAAACTTTATTACGTTTGAAGGTGGAGAAGGGTCGGGAAAGACGACAATTATCCAACGACTTGCTGAACGTTTAAAAGAGAATAACTACGATGTCGTTACGACTCGCGAGCCTGGTGGCGTTAAAATCGCTGAACAAATAAGAGAAGTCATTTTAAATAAAGATAATCAGGCGATGGATGGTCGAACAGAAGCATTGTTATATGCTGCTGCTCGCAGGCAACATCTCGTTGAGACAGTTATTCCTCATTTACGAGCTGGTAAAGTCGTTTTATGTGACCGTTTTATTGATAGTAGTCTCGCTTATCAAGGGTATGCGAGAGGGTTAGGTGTCGATGAGGTGATGGCAGTAAACGCATTTGCGATTGATCATTGGATGCCATCATTAACGCTTTTTCTTGATATTGAACCAGAAAAAGGTTTGGAACGTATTCAACAAAATGAAACGCGAGAAATTAATCGCTTAGATTTAGAACATATAACATTTCATCATAAAGTTTATGAAGGATATAAAGCATTAGTCGAAACAAATAAGGATCGCATACAAGTCGTTCAAGCCGAGCAATCCATTGAAGCTGTTGAACGAGATGCTTTTAATATCATACTTTCACATATTCAACGAAAGAATTAAGGAGGACAAGATAATGAAGTTAGTTATTGCTGTTATTCAAGATAAAGATTCAAGTCGTCTTATTAATGCACTAAGTGAAGGGAACTTCCAGACGACGAAGTTAGCGACAACTGGTGGATTTCTAAAGGAAGGAAACACAACTTTAATGATTGGTTGTGACGACGAAAAAGTCGATCTCGTATTAGATACGATTCGTGATAACTGTTCGCAACGTGAACAAATGGTTGCACCTATTTCACCAATGGGTGGGAATGCAGATTCATACATTCCAAAACCAGTAAAAGTTGAAGTTGGTGGAGCAACAGTCTTTATTTTACCAATCGAGTCGTTCTTTCAATTTTAATGAATCATTAAACAGTGTTTAAATGAGAGATGGAGGTGAGTCTTGCTCAATGAAAATAACGAAAGAGATGCATTCTCAAGCTGTTCGCCAAGTGAGAACGGCGACGCATGACAAACAAACATTCGAGAAACTCGTTCAATCGCAACGATCAAGTATAAAAGAACAAGAGATGCAGCATTTGTTAAAGGAAATTACAGAGCAAGGGGAGAAACTCGCTCGTTTTCACTCGTTTCGTGATTTAGCAAGATATAAACGACTTGTGAAAGGTTTTTTAGAAAAAGCTGTTGATCAAGGGCTAGATTTAGATAAGTCTTATCATTTTAGCTTTGATGATCAAGCGAAACCGATGTCTATTGTTAAGAAAGTTGATGAGAAACTCGTTGAATTGACCGAAGAAGTGATGGATCAAGAGAAGAAGTCGATTCACTTACTTGATATTGTCGGCGAAATTAAAGGTTTACTCATTAATCTTTACACGTAAGGATGAAGTAGATGAATACATGGGATCAGGTAGCGACGATTCAACCGTTAGCGAGCCAAATGATTAGCCGAAGTATCGATAGACAAAGAATATCACATGCTTATCTTATTCAAGGTCAAAAAGGTGTCGGAAAAGAAGCAATTGCTCAATTGCTTGCCGCGCGTTTGTTTTGTGAACGAGCAGTTAGTGCCGACCCGTGTAATGATTGCATGAATTGTCGTCGGATTGAGTCACGTAACCATCCTGACGTACACTGGATTGAGCCAGATGGATTGTCTATAAAAAAGCAACAAATTGATGAGTTACAGAAAGAATTTATTTATTCAGGGCTAGAATCGAATAAAAAAGTTTATATTATAAAAGGTGCGGAGACATTAACGGTGAATGCATCTAACCGAATTTTAAAATTTTTAGAAGAACCGAGCAAGCAGACGACAGCTATTTTATTAACAGAAAATAGCCGAGCAATTATCTCGACGATTCGCTCACGTTGCCAAGTCATTGACTTACAACCATTACCCCAAAATCAATTGAGACATCAGTTGATAGAGGCTGGTTTAAATGAGAAAATGGCAAAAGTGACGAGTGCGCTTACGAACAATATTGATGAAGCAATTACGTGGAGCGAAGACGAGTGGTTTGTAAAAGCGCGAAAGATAGTGTTACAATTGTTTGATAAGTTCTTAAATAATGATTCAGATGTATATATTACTATGCATCAACAATGGCTCACACATTTTAAAAGCCGTGATGAACATGCACTAGGGCTTGATTTATTGTTGTTACATTTTAAAGATGTGTTATATACACAAATAAATAAACAATCATCACTCGTCGTGTTAGATGAACAAGATGAACGTTTAAATAGAGCTGTATTAGCTTACTCAAATGAGCGCTTGTTAGCTATTTTGCAAAGTATTATACGCGCAAAGCAGAAAATACGGCAACATGTACACGCGACATTAGTGATGGAGCAGTTAACACTTCATATACAGAGGTGAAAATGAATGATAGAAGTGATAGGAGTTCGATTTAAGAAAGCAGGAAAAATATATTATTTTGATCCTGCTGATCATAAAGTAACGCTTGATAGTTACGTCGTCGTAGAAACGGTCAGAGGTGTGGAATTTGGACAAGTCGTTATTCCTCATAAGAAAGTTGATGAGGAAGATGTCATTTTACCTTTAAAGAAAGTGATTCGTGTAGCGGCAGAAGAAGATAAAGAAAGAGTTCTGAGTAACGAAGAACAAGCGGAAAAGGCATTTGATATAGCGTCGGAAAAAATTACAGAGCATGAGCTCGAAATGAATCTTGTCGACGTTGATTATACATTAGACCGAAATAAAGTTATTTTTTACTTTACAGCTGACGGTCGGATTGATTTTAGAAATCTAGTAAAGGATCTCGCTTCCATTTTTAAAACGCGTATTGAATTACGACAAATTGGTGTGAGAGATGAAGCGAAAATGCTAGGTGGTATTGGCCCTTGTGGTCGTATGCTTTGCTGTTCAACATTTTTAGGTGATTTTGAACCTGTGTCGATAAAAATGGCAAAAGATCAAAATTTATCATTGAACCCAGCAAAAATTTCAGGACTTTGTGGCCGTTTAATGTGCTGCTTAAAGTATGAAAATGACGAGTATGAAGATGCGAAGAAATCTTTACCAGATATTGGGCAGTTCATTGATACGACAGAAGGTAAAGGAAAAGTTGTCGGATTAAATATTTTAGAAAGATTAATTAAAGTCGAGTTAAAAGAAAGTGAACATGTAGTAGAGTACACAGTGGATGAGTTATTAGACCAAGGACTTTTACAAGCGCAGGCCACAGAATAGTGGGGTGTATGAGGCGTGGGCAAGAAAAAAATTTTAGAACAAGTGTCTGATATGGCTGAGCAAATTGGTGGGTTGTATGAGCAACTAGGAGATTTAAAAAATCGTCTCGGAAGTTTACTGGAAGAAAATCATCGGCTGACGAGTGAAAATCGTCATTTGCGTAATCGTTTAGATGCGGAAACGAATGAAGATGGATCGACTGATGATGAAGAACAAGTAACAGATAAAACGCGAGATATACCTGGTGAAGGATACGACAACTTAGCTCGGTTATATGAAGAAGGCTTCCATATTTGTAACGTTCATTTCGGAAGTCCGCGAGAAGATGAAGACTGTTTATTTTGTTTGCTATTCTTAAATAAAACAAAGTAGGATTGTTAAATAGCTGCTCGTTCATCTAGTCAAATGTGCTAGATGGACGGCAGCTTTCTTCAAGTATATAGAGAAGGAGTTAAAGGGAAATGGTGCAGTTATATGAGGATGAGCGTTTTGATTACTTAGTGACGGATGAGCGAATGAAAATCATTCAAAGTCCGACCGTTTTTTCTTTTTCTCTTGATGCGCTTTTGTTAGCTCATTTTGTTCACGTACCGATAAAAAAAGGTGATATTTTAGATTTGTGTTCAGGAAATGGCGTTATTCCTCTCCTTTTATCACGACGAACGAATGCGCAAATAACAGGTGTAGAAATACAGGAACGATTAGCGAATATGGCGGAGCGAAGCGTTTCATATAATGAATTATCAACACAGATTGAGATTATTCATGGAGACTTAAAAGACATGCAACATGTTTTTGGTCATAGTCGATTTGACGTCATTACGTGTAATCCGCCATACTTTAATACGCCAGCTGAAAGTGAACATAATAAAAATGATTATTTGACGATTGCTCGTCACGAAGTGCTCTGTACGTTAGAAGACGTTGTAAAAGCTTGTAAGTTACACGTAAGACCTGGTGGAAAAGTTGCTATTGTTCATCGACCGGGTCGTCTCGTTGATTTACTTACACTTTTTAGAATGTACAATATTGAGCCGAAACGCCTTCAGTTCGTGCACCCGAAAGAAGGTCGGGATGCGAATATGATTTTGATTGAAGGGGTGCGTGACGGGAAGGCTGATTTAAAAGTATTACCGCCGATTTACATTTATAATGAAGATGATACATACACAGAACGAGCGAAAGAAATTATTTATAAATAAAAGTGATTGAAAGAAGTGTTTCTTGATGAACATTCAAAAAAGCTTTGAACAAACAGAAGGAGCAGCCATATATATCGTGCCGACGCCCATCGGGAACTTAGAAGATATTACTTTCCGTGCGTTAACGACTTTAAAAAATGTTGCCATCATTGGTGCAGAAGATACACGATTGACGAAAAAGTTGCTTAACCATTTTGACATATCAACCCGGTTACTAAGCTATCATGAACATAGTGAGGAATCGCGCATTGAGCAATTGTTGCAGTACGTTCGTGACGGAGAGTCGATTGCGATTGTTAGTGACGCGGGAATGCCGATTATTTCGGATCCAGGTCATGACCTCGTCAAGCAAGCAATCGCGGAAAACTTAGCTGTCATTCCGTTACCAGGGGCTAATGCGGCGTTATGTGCGCTCGTTTCGTCAGGTTTGCCAGCAGAGGAATTTTTGTTTTACGGCTTTTTACCTCGAAAGAAAAAAGCAAAAACGGAAGAGCTAGAGCGACTAGCAACGATGCGGGCAACGTTAATTATTTATGAGTCGCCGCATCGATTGAAGCAAACGATTGAGCAGATGAAAAGTGTTTTTGGAGAAAGGCAAGTTTCCATTGCGCGCGAATTAACGAAGCGATACGAAGAACATATACGCGGAACGTTTTCAGACGTACAAAAGTGGCTAGACACAGGAACTGTTAAAGGCGAATTTGTTATTGTTTGTGAAGGATGTCAAGCGGCGGAGAGCCATGAGGAATTGTGGTGGAGTCATTTGTCGATTGTTGAACACGTTGATCATTATGTCACGAATGAAAACATTCGTAGTAAAGAGGCGATTAAACGTGTTGCGAGTGAGCGGCAGATGAGTCGTCGAGATATTTATCAAGCGTATCACGTGGATGCATAATCGCTACGGATATTTAATGGAAAAAAATAAAAAATAAAAGTACAATGGATGATAGTTTGTACTTCGGCAAAGGAGATATGGTTCATGTCAAAAGATCAAAAAACGTTTTATTTAACGACACCAATTTATTATCCGAGTGGTCATTTACACATCGGTCATGCATATTCAACAGTTGCGGGTGACGCAATGGCGCGTTATAAGCGTTTACGTGGGTATGACGTGCATTATTTAACAGGAACGGATGAGCACGGTCAAAAGATTCAACAAGCAGCTGAAGAGGCAGGAAAGTCGCCACAAGCTTATGTTGATGAAATCGTTGCAAGTATTCAAGACTTATGGAAAAAGCTAAAAATTACGAATGATGATTTTATTCGTACGACAGAAAAGCGCCATACGAAAGTCGTACAAAAAATATTCTCGCGTTTATTAGAGCAAGGGGATATTTATTTAGACCAATATGAAGGTTGGTACTGTACACCGTGTGAGTCATTTTTCACGGAAACACAGTTAGTCGATGGTAAGTGTCCAGATTGTCATCGCGCGGTAGAGAAAGTGAAAGAAGAGTCATACTTTTTCCGAATGAGCAAATATGCTGATCGTTTAATTGCATATTATAAAGAACATCCACACTTCATCCAGCCAGAGAGTCGTATGAATGAAATGCTCAGTAACTTTTTAGAGCCTGGCCTTGAAGATTTAGCCGTTTCACGCATGACATTTGATTGGGGAATTCCGGTCGTTGAAGATCCGAAGCATGTCGTGTACGTATGGATTGATGCTTTGACAAACTATATTACAGCACTCGGATACGATACAGATGATGATGGGGACTTTAAAAAGTATTGGCCGGCAGACGTCCATTTAATGGCAAAAGAAATTGTTCGTTTCCATACGATTTATTGGCCAATTATATTAATGGCGTTAGATGTACCGCTTCCGAAGCAAGTATTTGCGCACGGATGGATTTTAATGAAAGACGGAAAAATGTCAAAGTCAAAAGGAAATGTGATTGATCCAGTCGTTTTAATTGAACATTACGGATTAGACGCATTACGTTACTACTTATTACGAGAAGTTCCGTTCGGTTCTGACGGTGTATTTACGCCTGAAGGATTCGTTGAACGAACGAACTATGACTTGGCAAATGATCTCGGTAACTTATTAAACCGTACAGTTGCAATGGTTGATCGTTACTTTGCTGGTGATGTTCAAGCGTATGTGGCGAAAGAAACATCTTTTGAAGAAAGTTTAGAAAAGCAAATGAACGACACAGTCAAACAAGTAGAAGAAGCGATGGATCATATGCAGTTTTCTGTTGCTTTATCATCTATTTGGCAATTAATTAGCCGAACGAATAAATATATTGATGAGACAGAGCCTTGGGTATTAGCAAAAGACGATGCACAAAAGGCGCGTTTAGGTAATGTGATGGCACATCTCGTTGAATCGTTGCGTATGACAGCGATTATGTTACAACCATTCTTAACAGAAGCTCCGGGTAAAATTTGGGAGCAGTTAGGCATTGCTGATGAATCATTACACGCTTGGGATAGCTTACTGACACACGACAATGTTCAGGCAGGAACGAAGATTCAAAAAGGCGATCCGATTTTCCCACGTTTAGACGTTGAAGAAGAGACGGAAAAAATAAAAGGCTTCATGCAAGGACCTGCTCAAGAAGAGGAAGAAGGGCTTGAAGTGAAAGAAGCGATTGACTTTAGTACGTTTGAAAGTATTGATTTACGTGTTGCAGAAGTCGTTGAAGCTGAGAAAATGGAAAATGCAGATAAATTATTAAAGTTACAGTTAGACTTCGGGGCGGAGCGTCGCCAAGTCATTTCAGGTATTGCTGAATACTATGCGCCAGAAGAATTAGTCGGCAGAAAAGTGATTTGTGTAGCGAACTTAAAGCCAGTGAAGTTACGTGGTGAAATGTCGAACGGAATGATTTTATCTGGTGAAGATGAGGACGGCAATTTATCACTAGCAGCTGTTGATCAGTCATTGCCGAACGGTTCAGTTGTTAAATAAATAACAGCGAAAGAAATGAGGGTTTTTCAATTGTTATTTGATACACATGTCCATTTAAATGCGCGTCAATATAAAGATGATCGCGATGAAGTAATTGCACGTGCTACAGTAGAAGGGGTCAATCAAATGGTCGTCGTCGGATTTGATCACGAAACGATCCCTTTAGCCATAGAGATTGCTGAAGAACACGAGCATATTTATGCGACAGTCGGTTGGCACCCGGTCGATGCGATAGACTGCACGGAGAAAGAGCTTGCTTGGATTGAGGAGTTGTCTGCCCATCCGAAAGTTGTTGCTTTAGGCGAAATGGGGTTGGATTACCACTGGGATAAGTCACCGCCAGAAGTCCAAATGGACGTTTTTCGCAAGCAAATTCGTCTAGCAAAAAAGCTCGATATGCCGATAGTTATTCATAACCGTAAAGCGACGGAAGATATTATGCGTATTTTACAAGAAGAAAATGCGCAAGAAGTTGGTGGTGTTATGCACTGTTATAATGATTCTGTTGAGTACGTGCAAGCATTTTTAGATATGAACTTTTATATTGGGTTAGGTGGCCCAGTAACGTTTAAAAATGCACCATTACCGAAAGAAGTAGCTAAGCAAGTCCCGATAGATAAGTTAGTGATTGAAACGGATGCACCTTTCTTAGCACCTCATCCATATCGCGGAAAGCGAAATGAGCCAGCTTACGTAAAACTAGTAGCAGAAGAAATTGCTCGTTTACGTGAAATGTCTTATGAAGATGTTTGTGAGCAAACGATGAACAACGGAAAACGATTGTTTCGTCTTGCGTAAATAAATATAAAACGCCCTATTTTCGTGAAATAATAGACGAAAAAAGGGCGTTCTTTATTACAAAAAAATATTTAAAAAACGTCTGTAACTACTGTTGCATCAACATTATTAGTTTATTGTAATCGTAACGTAACATATGTCATTAAGTTGTAAACACAACGTAACCGTAATAACTTTGACTTTACATATGCCTCTTAATATAATCGGATACGATATGAGGAGGCTATATGTAATGAATGTAACGAGTAAAGCAAATTTAACTTCGAAAAAGAAGTTAATCATTTCATGTATTGGAGGTTTAGCACTGATTGTCTTTGCAGCTATTGTATTTTTAGAAGTGACGAAAGCGACAGTCGTTTTTGCACAAGATGGCGAAGAACAAACAGTGAGAACTCATTCAAATACAGTTGAAGAATTGCTAAGCGAATTAGACGTTGATGTAGGAGAGCATGATCATTTATCAGCAGATCTTGGAGACTCTATTGAAGACGGCATGAATATAGAATATAAGGAAGCAAAAACAATACATGTAACAATTGATGAAGACGAAGAAACATTCCATACGACGGCATTTACGTTGGATGAATTTTTAGAAGAAGAATCAATTGAAGTGACGGATCATGATGAGGTGTCACAAGATTTAGATCAAGAAATTGAACATGGATTAGAGTTAGACATCGTTAAAGCATTTGAAGTAACAATTGCTGACGGTAAAGAAGATGAAGAAAAAGTTTGGACGACGGGAAGTTCTGTAGAAAGTTTATTAGCAGATCATGACGTTGAACTAAACAAAGATGATAAAGTTAAGCCAGCACTTGATAAAGATATCGAAGAAGAAACGACAGTAGCGATTACGCGTGTTGAGAAGAAGAAAGATGTTGTTGAAGAATCAGTGGCATTTTCTGTCGATAAAAAAGAAGACAACTCGTTAGAAAAAGGTAAAGAAAAAGTTGTCACAGATGGAAAAGAAGGCTTAGTTGAGAAAGAATATGAAATCATTTATGAAAATGGTAAAGAAGTCGATCGTAAAGTTTTAAATGAAACAGTTAAAAAGGAATCAAAAAATAAAGTAGTAGCTGTTGGAACGAAAGAAGCTCCGTCGAACTTACAAACATTAGGAAGTTCTTCAAATAAAGGATCTTCATCATCGTCATCATCATCGTCGAAACCATCAGGTGGTAAAGAGATGGTTATGCAAGCATCAGCATATACAGCTGATTGTAGTGGATGTTCAGGATATACAGCGACAGGTATTAACTTAAAAGCTAATCCGAACATGAAAGTCATTGCAGTTGACCCAAGTGTTATTCCACTCGGTTCACGTGTATGGGTTGAAGGATACGGTGAAGCTGTTGCAGGAGATACAGGTGGCGCTATTAAAGGTAATAGAATAGACGTTCACGTACCAAATCGCCAAGCGGCATTAAGTTTCGGAAGAAAGCAAGTACGTGTGAAAGTATTAAATTAACAAACAATAATCGGTTATACTTATCAATAAGAGGTAAGTATAGCCGATTTTTTTTACCAATTTTTGATATAATAACTACATGAAAGTAATTTATTCGATAGAAAGAAGTGCCATGATGAATGAAAATTAAAGAAGTTATCGTCGTTGAAGGGAAATCGGACACAGTAAAAGTCCAACAAGCCGTCACGTGTGATACGATTGAGACGAATGGTTCGGCGATTAATCAGGAAACGATTGAGCGCATTCGCCATGCAAAAGAGAAACGAGGGGTTATCATTTTTACAGATCCCGACTATCCTGGTAAACGGATTAGACATATCATTGATAAAGAAGTGCCAGGGTGTAAGCACGCCTTTTTAACACGTGCAGAAGCGAAAGATAATCGATCGACGATTAAAAATCTTGGGATTGAACATGCATCGCTGGAAACGATTAGACACGCATTAGAGAAAGTATACGAACTCGTAGCTGTGCAAGAAGCATCGATTACTAAAGCCGATTTAATTCATTACGGATTAATCGGTCAGGCGCATTCAAAGGAAAAGCGCGATGCTCTTGGCAACCTACTACGAATCGGCGAAACGAATGGAAAGCAATTGTTGAAGCGGCTTAATATGTTCCAAATAAGTAAAGAGCAATTAAGTGAAGCAATGGAACAATTGCGAGGAGGAAAGTAAATGAGTGGAAAATATATCGCAACACCGAACCGAACGAAAGAAATATTAAATAAATATAAATTTTCATTTAAAAAAAGTTTAGGGCAAAATTTCATTATAGATGTTAATGTATTAGAAAATATCGTTCACCATTCAGCCATTGATCAACGAACGAATGTGATTGAAATAGGCCCTGGGATCGGAGCGTTAACTGAGCAGTTAGCGTTACGAGCAAATAAAGTCGTAGCATTTGAAATTGATCAGCGACTCGTACCTGTCTTAGAAGATACATTAGCTAGTTATGATAACGTAGCGATTATTAATGAAGATATTTTAGAAGCAGATATTAATCAAGTCATTGCAGAGCACTTCACGTCAGGTGAAGATGTACATATTGTCGCAAATTTACCGTATTATATTACGACACCTATTTTAATGAAGTTGTTACTTGATGAACTACCTGTTAAGCGAATAACAGTGATGATTCAAAAAGAAGTAGCAGAACGTATTGCAGCTTCGCCAAATAGTAAAAGTTACGGGTCGCTTTCGTTAGCTGCACAATATTATGCATCAGCAGAAGTCGTCATGAATGTTCCAAAAACTGTGTTTAATCCTCAGCCGAATGTTGATTCGAGTATTTTACAACTGACGTTAAATGAAGAGCGTCCTGTTGATGTTCAGAATGAAGCTTACTTTTTCGAACTCGTTCGTGCGACGTTTGCTCATAGAAGGAAAACATTACGTAACAATTTAATGAGTTATTTTAAAGGTGTTTATGACAAGTCCATCGTGCAAGAAGCGATTGATCAATCAGGGATTGATTGTAGTAGGCGAGCAGAGTCATTATCGATGGAAGAATTTGCTCAATTAGCTAATTGTTTTTGGCAAGAACAATTAATAAAAAAGTCTGACAACTAGCCATGTGAAATGATTAAAAACTTAAGCGAAATATGTTGACATTGAAAATGTAATACTGTTATAATATATTGTTAAATTTGACTTAACTGCTTTTTCGTGGTATAGTAGTAGCAGTGAGGTGGAATGTAGTGAAAACATTAGTCGAGATTAAGCAAGGTCTAGAATCCCAAGTTGGTAAGCGATTAAAGCTAACTGCAAATGGTGGAAGAAGACGAACAGTGATTCGTTCAGGTGTGTTATCAGAAACATATCCATCTGTATTTGTAGTAGAACTAGATCAAGAAGAAAATGCTTTCGAACGTGTTTCATACAGCTATGCGGATGTCTTAACGGAAGCAGTGGAACTGAGCTTTTTAGAAGATAGTAAAATGGTTCCTGTAGAATAACATCATATGTTTGTAGCATATATAATAAGGAAGTTGATTATTGTTTATCAATAATCAATTTTTTTATGCTTATTTTTAAATAGATGACAAACATCAGAAAAAAAT
>Ga0079226_10000734_pt1 | contig 23888 bp, 19 predicted proteins | sample Poulit2014_FD_76345 | JGI IMG/M metagenome (GOLD analysis project Ga0079226, IMG submission 76345) | Agricultural soil microbial communities from Georgia to study Nitrogen management - Poultry litter 2014 | ecosystem: Environmental > Terrestrial > Soil > Agricultural land | place: USA: Georgia...
ATCAGTGAAAATTTCCACTTGATTATCTGTCGTAAGAATTGCATCGTTATTTCGTAAATGTAAATAATATAAGTCCTTATATTCAGCTAATCTCTCATCCTTAAATTGAAAGCGATTTTCATCTAGTTCACTTAGTTGTGATTGAACAGCTGCTTTAACACCAAGTTTACTTTTTGTATCCCAAGTGAAAATTTTACGGTTACTAATTGGCTTTCCAAAAATCAAGTAAAGAAAAAAACCAAGAACAGGGATAAATAAAAGTACCATTAGCCATGCCCATGCAGAGCTTGCATCTTTATGCTCCAGAAAAATAATGGAGAGCCCTAGAGCAATGTTAAAAATAAGAATAAATCCAAATAAATAACTCACAATCTCCATGCGCATATCCCCCTTCAGTCCATAAAAAAGAATTAAACCCTCAGATAAAATTAACTTATTCTACCTGTATACCCATTAATATGAAACACTCATCATAAACATAATCATAGCATATTAGCAGAAATTTCGTTACTAAGAGTGATGAGGTCGCAAATGTAATGATCTTCATACTATTCTCTAGGAATAAAAAACGAACTTACCAATTCTTCCTTTAGTATGAGTTATATTCTCTTTCCTACTACTAAAAAAACACATCCGCTTTTATGTCAGATGTGTTTAATAAATATATACGATTTTTGACGTGATTATACAAATAACTCTTCTCTCGTTTATTTCTGAACGGTGACGTCAGTTATTTTCAATGCTTGCTCGATATCCTCCCATATATCTTCCCATGCTTCAAGACCGACAGATAAGCGGATAAGCTGATCACTGATGCCCATTTTCTCTCTTTCATCTTCCGGTACAACTGCATGAGTCATGGTTGCAGGATGCTCGATTAATGTTTCGGCATCTCCTAGACTGACTGCAAGTTTTAAAAAGGATAAGTTATTTAAAAAGCGTTGGGCATCCTCTTTTGTTCCAGCAACTTCAAAGGAAATAAGTCCTCCGCCTCGCTTCATTTGTTTTTTCATAATTGGATAATCAGGGTGAGAGGCATCACCTGGATAATAGATGTTTTTAATCATCGGATGGCTTTTTAGTTTTTCAAATATATACTCCGCATTGTCAGAATGGCGGTCCATTCTTAAAGGCAAAGTTTTAAGCCCACGAGTTAATAACCATGCATCAAACGGTCCTAAAATACCTCCCATATCTTTTTGTGTCGTCATCTGAACTTCGTCTAGAAATTCTTTTGTTCCAACAACAAGACCAGCAATAACATCACCATGTCCGCCGATATATTTTGTTGCACTATGAAGTACTACATCACATCCAAGTTCTAATGGCCGCTGCAAATAAGGAGATGAAAATGTGTTATCAACAACTACCGGAATATCATATTCCTTTGCCACCTCAGCTACCATTTCTAAATCAATTAGTTTCATTGTCGGATTAATCGGTGTTTCTACATAAATACATGTGGTATTTGGCTTGATGAAAGAACGAATCTCTTCCTTTGTTTCCATCGCGGAAAAGTCATGTTCAATGTTATACTTTTCTTTCATCATCGTCAGTAACCCAAATGTACACCCATATAACCCTTCAGATGCTAAAATGTGGTCGTTCGCTTTTGTTAGGGCAACAAGAACAGCAGAAATAGCCGCCATACCTGAGCTAAATGCAAGGCCGCGCTCTCCTCCTTCAAGTGCAGCCATTCTTTCTTCAAGAACCGTTACCGTTGGGTTGCCAAGCCTTGAATACATGTAACCATCTTCTTTACCAGCAAATCGCCTTTCTCCTTGCTCCGCGGAATCAAAAGTATACGTCGAAGTCTGAAAAATTGGTGTAGAAAGACTGCCTAACATGTCTTTGGAGTCATAACCTTCATGGATAATGGCTGTTTCAAAACGCTTATCATCTCTTGTCATATAAAACGCCCCCCATATTTAAAGTTAGAATATTACCTATTATCTATCTTATGATATTTAACAGGTTTATGAAAGCGTTTTCTATATAAATTCACTTACTTGTAGTATCTTTTTTTCGCACTGAAATAGAGAATAACTCAAAATCCTCAAATTGTTATTTTCATATCGGATTCAGGATATCTTTTGAACACGATTGAATGCCGCTATCGGACATGGAACACAGGAAAAACGAAATTTGTGTCCAATTGAATGCCGCTATCGGACATGAAACACAGGGAAAACGAAATTCATGGCCAATTGAATTCCGCTATCGGACATGAAACACAGAAAAATAAAAAATGATGTCCGATTGAACTAATCAAACGGACATCAGGGCATTAAAATTTAATGGAAGTATTCAACTAAAACGGAGTTCGACCGATTAACGCACTCCTTTGTATGATTTATTCACTGGCTTTTCGAATGCAAAATAGGAATGTCTATAATTTTGAACGTAGACTAAATACTTTTTTAAGATCCTTCTGATTGTCCTGTTTGTTCGATTAAGAGCGCTCCATTCATGAATAATACTCGTTGTAATTTTTTTATTAGGAAATAGAAGATTAAACTCAAGAATACTACGCATTAAGGCGGAATCAATCGATTCAAAATAACCACAGTGCCGGCAATGCATTTTTCCTTTTTGTAATTCTTGCATTTGTCCACGACAGGAATAACAAAAAATACCTCTGCGTAATTTTAAAAAGTGATATTCAGGTAATTTCTCATAAGGAGAAGTTGTTATATGTGCAGCAATTAATCGATTAGCTAATTTACGATGCTTGGAAGTTATTAATGATGGTGTCTGATTCAGTTTTTGAATGAAGCGATTGATTTGTGTTGGGAAAATAATTGAGGAATATCGTGGAGCATGGTAAAGAGTGAATTCATTGTTGATAAAAACAACATATGGATTTACTCGATATTTTAATCCGTATGTGGAAAGGAACTCCCGAAGTAAATATGCACTTCGTTCAAGTTGATGAAGAGGATTTTTGATTTCCTTATCAGAGGAACAAACATACCATTTCTCATCTTGAACGTAAAAATCACCAATATAATTTTTGATTTCAATCAAGAAAATTTCATTTCGATAAATAAGTAAACAATCAACTTGAAATAAGTTATTTTTGCTTTCTAATAGTAAACCGAATAAAACGATACAATGGCTTTTAAGCTTTTTATCAAGTACTTTAGAAAACTTTCTTTCCCCTAAGTACCCCTTATAAAGATTGTTATAAGTAATTGCTTGATCCTGTGTAAATTTCATCCTTCCCTTTAGATATTGAAACGTCTGTAATTGGGCTGATACTTGGACATATTTAAGCATGTGTTTCCCCCTTATTTTCATAATTAATAATTCACTGAAAAACAATAGTATTAATAACTATTATATTAAATTTAATTACTTTATCAAAAAATTCACTGTTGACAATCAACTTCCATTCAGTATATAATACTCTTTAAATTCAAAATTTAATCTCTTATCGAGAGCGGTGGAGGGACTAGGCCCTATGAAACCCGGCAACCGAAAAGTGAGGTGAAACTCACTTTAAAAGGTGCTAAATCCTACAGGTCAATGCTTGAACTGGAAGATAAGAGGAGGAACGCTTACATAAGTTAAAGCCCTCTTCTTAGGAAGAGGGCTTTTTATATTCCCCTCTTCCACCAGATTATCAGAAAAGCGTAAGCACCTTGTTCAGCTCCGACAAGCTTAAGCAGGAAATCGTAGTGGCGTGACCTTTGCCACGTAGATTTATTACTAACCTCGAGGGGCTAGGTGCTGAAGCTGGACACTCAGAAAATCAACTATCATTTAGGAGGATTTAAAACATGTCAAATTTTCAAAACGACGAAACAACTTTATTGCATGCAGGTCAAATAGCTGATCCAACCACAGGATCAAGGGCTGTGCCTATTTATCAAACAACATCTTATGAGTTTCGTGACACAGAACATGCACAAAATCTATTCGGATTAAAAGAACCAGGCAATATCTATACACGGATTGGAAACCCGACGGTTGCTGTTTTTGAAGAACGTATTGCTGCACTTGAAGATGGCGTGGCAGCTGTAGCAACTTCATCTGGCATGGCTGCGATTACGTTAGCTATTTTAAATCTCGCTGGGGCTGGCGATGAAGTTATTGCCGACAGCAATCTATATGGCGGCACATATACCTTATTTGATAAAACCCTGCCTAAGTATGGAATTGACGTTAAATTTGTAGACGGTACAGACCCTAGTGCCATTGAACAAGCAATTACCGCAAAAACAAAAGCTATTTTTGGAGAAATCATTACAAATCCAAGTCTGCATGTCTTTGATGTGGAAACGGTCGGAGCGATTGCACGTAAACATGGAGTTCCGTTAATTATTGACAATACTTTTGCAGCTTACACAACCAAGCCGCTCACATGGGGCGCAGATATTATCGTTCATTCAGCAACAAAATGGATTGGCGGGCATGGTACCACGATTGGTGGAATAGTTGTAGATGGTGGTCGATTTAATTGGCAAAATGAACGATTCCCAGAATTCACTACACCTGACGAAAGTTATCATGGATTAATTTACGCAAATCTTGGTCCTGCTGCATTTGCAACGAAACTGCGCGTGCAACTTTTGCGTGATATTGGTGCCTGCCTCAGTCCACAAAATGCATTCCTCTTATTACAAGGACTTGAAACATTGCATCTGCGCATTGAACAACATAATGAAAACGCAGAAAAGGTCGCAGCATTTTTAAAAGACCACCCTGCAGTTGAATGGATCAATTATCCAGGTTTGAATAATCACAAATCCTATACATTAGCAAACAAATATTTTAAACATGGAGCAGGCTCTGTTATTACTTTTGGTATCAAAGGTGGGCGTGAGGCTGGACGTAAATTGATTGACTCCGTTCATCTTTTCTCACATGTTGCAAATGTGGGTGATGCGAAATCACTCATTATTCATCCAGCTTCCACAACTCATCAGCAATTGAGTGCAGATGATCTTAAGAAAAGTGGTACACCCGAGGAGTTGGTTCGTCTATCCATCGGTTTAGAAGGTATTGAGGATATCATCGCAGACCTTGATCAGGCGATTGCTGAAGCAACCGGAGAAAAACAACTTGTTCAACAAACGGAAAGTGACCTCATCAAATCACTGCTAAGTTCTCCTTTCAGCCGAGAGGGAGAAACTGTACGACAAAAAGCAATTGCGATTATTGGTTCACATCAAGAAACTGATAATCTTGAAACACTCCAAACGCTTGGATTTCAAGTCATTACTTTTGACGAGCAAGAAAGCTCAGAAAAGCTAAATGATGTCCCTTATCAAATTGACGCTGTTTTAACTTATGAAAAACTACCGAAAGGCCTTGTGGAACAATTAATTAATAATCAAGTTAGAGTATTATGGGCTGAAAATCCGAATACAGAAAATGATATTTTAAGTCACGCCAAAGCAGCAGGTATTGAAATCATCTCCAATCGTTCACTATGTGAGGAAGCACTTCGACTGCGTGGCCAGCAAGCAGTACCGGCGACTGTATAAACTATTTACCAAAGGAACGGTGTCATGATTAATAAAAAGGAATTAATCAAAGAAGTGAATGATATTTCCATTGGACCACTCATTTTAACCTCAGGACAAAGACTGGAGCATGTTTCACTGCGTTATGAACGCATCGGTCCTGCCGATGCTCCAGTCATTCTTGTTTGCCATGCATTAACGGGAAATCATCTTACAGTTGGAACGGGAAAGGAGCCTGGCTGGTGGAGTGGTCTCATTGGAAATGAAAATGATATTGATACAGAAAAATTCCAAATCATCACTTTTAATGTGCTTGGTGGATGTGACGGATCAACTGGGCCGACCACAATTAACCCATTAACCGAAAGAGCATATCAGGCTTCTTTTCCTAATATTACAGTCCGGGATATGGTTTATGCTCAACATCAGGCATTAGAACAATTAAATATTAACGAGCTTTACGCTGTTATTGGAGGGTCACTTGGTGGGATGCAAGCCTTGGAATGGGGGCTTATGTATCCTGAACAAACCGAAAAGTTAATCCTTCTGGCAACAACACCTTATCTGTCTGATTACGGAATTGCTTTTAACCATATTGCTGAAACAGCCATCAAACAAGACCCAAACTGGAAGGATGGATTTTATGATAAAAAAGCGATGATACCTGGACTTGAGATCGCCCGCATGGTCGGAATGGTAACATACCGTAGCCCCCAATTATTTGCAGAGCGATTTAACCGTGAAAAAGCAGGTGACATGTATGAAGTAACTTCTTACCTTAATTACCAGGGGGAAAAACTACGAAAAAGATTTGATGCAAACAGTTATCTTCGCTTGCTTCATGCCATGAACCATCATGACATTGGAAAGGACCGGGGAGGAATAAAAAATGCTTGTAAATCTTTAGCTATACCTGTCCTTGCATTAAGTTATGATAAAGATTTAATCTATGAACCTGGGTTGATTAAAGAATTTGTCCATCAACTCCCTAATGCTAGGCACCACCATATAAAAACAAAATTCGGACATGATGGCTTTTTGGTGGAATTTGAAAAATGGGGATATTTTATTAAGCAATTTTTAGAACAAAAATGAGGAGCACAAATTGGTGTCAGCTATCACACGGATGAATGTCATATTGGAGGTTTTCCATTGAAAAAAATTCAAATCGGCCTTTTTGGGTTTGGCACAGTAGGTAAAGGGGTATTTCAAACGATTCAAACCCATCAAGAAACATTAATAAAAAGACTTGGCAAACCTGTTGAAATTTCTAAAATTGTTGTAGAAAACATGGATAAACACGAGGACAGTGTGAATAAAGAAATATTAACAACGAATTTTCGGGAAGTTTTAAATGACCCAGAAATTGATATCGTTATTGAAGCGATTGTTGGGATAGAACCAGCTGCAACCTATTTGAAAAAGGCACTTCAAGCTGGGAAACATGTAATAACAGCAAATAAAGAAATGTTTGCCCATCATGGAAAAGAATTAAAAAGTCTTGCTGAAGAAGCGGATTTGGATATAGGATATGAAGCAACAACTGGGGGCGGAATCCCCATCATCCAAACGATCAATCAACTTTTACAAGTGAATAAAATTCGTAAAGTATCCGCTATTTTAAATGGAACATCGAATTATATTTTAACTGAAATGAGAATAAATGGACTATCTTTTAATGAAGCATTAACCCAAGCTCAAAAACTTGGATTTGCTGAAACAGATCCAACAAATGATGTGAATGGTTGGGATAGCTTTTATAAATTAATGATCTTAAGTGAACTCCTATTTGCTAAACAACCAGATTGGGAGACAGTAAAACGAGTTGGAATTGATAAAATAACCACCACACGAATAAACAAATTACAAGAAAAGAACAAGCGTATGAAGTTATTAGCCACATTGGAACTAAATGATGGTAAACTGCATGCGTACGTAGAACCTGTTGTTTTATCAGAAACACACTCCCTTTTTGCTGTTGAAGGGGTTGAAAATGCAATTGCTTTAGAAACGGATCTTCTAGGGAACCTAACATTAACAGGTCCTGGTGCTGGTGCACTCCCAACAGCAAGCGCTATAATCGAGGACTTATCCATCATTTTTAAAAATAAATGGAGGTCTGAATTAAAATCACAAGCAACAGTTATCGGTTCATAATAAATTCATTTGAAAGACTTTCATATTATAGAATAGGATTGGGCTGGCCAAAATACGAACTCAGGATTTGGCCAGCCCTTCTTTTTGATTGGATAATCTAAGCGACTTTATGAAGGCGAAACCCATGTTTAATGTAGCTTTGAACGCTTCTAGGTTAACTGAGTTACCAGCCGCCTCTGATGCACGAAGTATATTTCCGAAAGGGATGATATGTAGCTGTTTATATGAAAGGAAATGTGATTATCACCGACCTTTTTAAATATCCTTTTCTAGACAGTTGAAGGAGCAATACGATATACTTATACACCAAATCCTCTTTTAAAAGCGTATAATAATGGGTAGAGGTATAGAAAATACGAATACAAATAGCTTCCAAACCTATTATCCTCATTAACCCTTCATATTATTTAACTTTTAAAATAATTTAAACGTACATGGAATATATTAGCATAGGTGTGGTTATTATGAAGAGAAAGGCACTAATTATTATAGGTTTTCTCATCATTATTACGAGTGTTTTTTTTATTTTTATTTTATCATCAAACGAAACACAAACTACCCATTATAGGGATACTTCAGGTATAGAAGAAAATAAAGAAGAAAATGAACCTGAATCTTCTGTTACAGAAAATAACACGGAATCAACAGAAGAAGATTCAGAAGAAGAAATGGAACAAAAAGAAAATCCAGAGAGCAAAGTATCAAATATTATTGTAGAGGTCGTTCAAAATACAATAGACTTTTTTTCAGAGAAAGATTTAAATATTGTAGCAGTTGGGGATTCACTTACCCAAGGTGTTGGTGATAGTCAGAATCAAGGAGGTTATGTCGGTATTATTGATCGAACGATTAATAAAGATAGGAAACACGCTAGTATCCAAAACTTTGGAAAAAGGGGAGATCGCACAGATCAGTTGTTACTGAGGTTAGATGACCCTAAAGTAGCTACATCAGTTAGTGAAGCAGATATTATTTTAATTACCATTGGAGCAAATGATATCATGCATGTAGTAAAGGAAAACTTTACCCATTTAACCTATAGCCAATTTGCGGATGCACGCAGCGATTACGAAGAGCGCTTACGGACGGTATTTGAGCGAGTCCAATCATTAAATGATGAAGCGAAGATTTATTTGATTGGATTTTACAACCCATTTGCTAAGTATTTCCCGGAAATTGAAGAGCTCGGAATGATTGTTGATGACTGGAATGAAGTTGGAGAAAAAATGACTGGAGATTATCCAAACACTACTTATATCCCTACGAAAGATTTGTTTGCCGATGAAGATATTGATTTGTTTGCAGAGGATCACTTTCATCCAAATGACAGAGGATATGAACGAATGGCTAGAAGGGTGTTAAATTATATTACAGAAGAAACGGAAGGGTGAGCATGTTGACTGAAAAAAAGGTAAAAAAAAAATGGAAACGATATTTTTTCTTCTTGCTCACAGCGAATATAGCAATTATCGCTATTTTATTAACACTTATTTTTTGGCCAATACCAGAAAAAAACTTACCTGATAAAAAGGAGCCTTTCGAACAAAAAAGTTCTGAATTCACCATTCGAACCACGAAAGAAAACGTAAATGAATTAATCAATGCCTATCTTAGTGAATGGTTAAAAAATACGAAACACCAATATCGCGTATCACTTGAAGATGATGTTCATCTAATCGGAGAATTGCCCGTTTTTTCCACAACGGTGCCACTTTCTGTTCATTTAGAACCGATTGTTCAAGAAAATGGAGATGTTGTGTTAAGACAGAATTCGATTTCTCTAGGTCGCCTGGAACTTCCAAATCAAAAGATTATGGAATATATGGATAAATATTTACCTACTCCCGAATGGGTGATTATCGACCCAAAAGAGGAAGAAATATATATAGCAGTGACCGAAATGGATATTCGAAGTAATTTTGAAGTAGCTGTTGAACATATTGATTTAGAAGTAAATCATCTTGCAATTAAAATAAAAGTACCTTATGAAACACTAGGTATTGATCCTGCTGAGGACTTAGAAATAATAGAATAGAAGAGCCTAGTGATGGGTCAGTTTTCCTTTCCGCTTATGGGAAAAGAATCTGACCCATTTATTCATATAGAGCCATGAGATTTTTTACTTCTTTTTTAACACGGCTTTTTAGATAGTCTGGCGAGATAACTTTTGCTTGATCACCCCAAGTTAGTATCCAATTAACTAGCCCGTCCGAAAGTTTTGCTTTCGTTGATAAAACAAAGTGGCTATCTCCATCTTTTCGAATATCTGCATCAAGTCCGAAACGATCAAGTACTACATTAATTAACTCATTGTCGAAACAAATCTTAATCCGTATTTCCTCACCCGCAAACATCATAAAGCTTTGATCCACGTATTCTTGTAAATGAAATTGCTGACGAACAAAAGACTTTTCACTGATCTTTGCTCCTCTAATCCGGTCCAGGCGATAATGACGCATTTCATTCGTTTCTTGAAAACGTCCAATTAAATAATAATTATCATTTTGCCATATTAGTGCATAAGGTTCCACGTAATAAAGATTCCCATTACGCCCATATACAAATTCTTTATCCACATTATAGCGACCATATTGATAGGTTAGGACCTTTTTCTCTGAAATTGCTCTGTGTACTTGATCAATATTATATTTCACACGTTCATAGTCTTCATTAGAGGATTGACTAAACATAACAGGCCCGGGAAAAGTTTTTGCAATATGTTTACTTGTCAGCTGCTTTACTTTTTCAATTAGATTTTGTTTCTCATTTGTCGTTATAAATCGTGCAGATAAAATCGCGTCAATGATTAAACGGAGTTGATACGTTTCAAAGAGTCTTTCTTGGTGACTGTATAATATTTTTCCATACTTCCCTTTATTTTCTTGAATTTCAAAGTCCATCGAATTAAGAGTTTCCATATCACTTTTTATCGTTCGTTTATCATACTTTTCGTCTGAAAAATCCTTTAGCTTACTAATTATTTGCTCCATATCTAATTGATTCATTGCATCGGTTTCTTGAAACAATATTTCCATCAATTTTAATAATCGATAACCATTACCTCGCTCCATCGTAAACCTCCTTATTTAAGCATAAAAAAAGAGTCTATACGATATAGTTTAAGACTCTTTTTAACGAATCACAAATTGTTTTACTATTTTTGTAATAGTAAACAGAACGGGGTGTTTGGCGGAGTCCTCATTTACAATAACACGTTCTACTTGAACACTAGTTTTCTTATAATCCCCAAGCTTTCCCTCGTAGATTTTTATCATCCCGGGATGATTTCGAATGTCTGAAGGGGTAACAAAACAGGCCGGCTTTTCTATCCGAAACGATGGCACATCTCTCATAACGGTCGCTGCAAACTGCGAACAAAACAAAGCTCGTTTTCGATGAATCTCAATATTTAATAATACACCTATAAGTCCGATAAAATTATATTTATAATACTCCTTTTCACTTTCAAATTGTTTTATATAATTTGTTAGACAGCGAAATTCCGATTCAGATAGATTAAAAGAATAGATAACACAAGCTGCATCTTTTAGGAAAATTCCCCTTATATCTTCTTTTACAAATCCACCACTAAATGGATTTTTTGGGTTCTTTCGTCCAAAACTATACAAATCAGTCAGCGTAGAATCCAAACTAATGGACACGTGATTTAGCGTCTTATTTGTAAAGAAATTAATGATCCTTGACAAGAATGTTCCCGTATCCGTAAAAACAAAATAAATCGTACGCTGTTTTTTCCCCATTACACTCCCCCCTTATGCAAAAAAATGATTAGCGTATTAAAAGCTTACCTAATTAAACACGAAGTCACAAGTGATTATTTAAATTTTAAAAATTATTCAGATAGCACATTCCTGAAAATCCCAAGATTCCTCTCAACAAAGCATTCATCCACCTTGAAGAATGAAGGTACATTTTTTGAATTCCAATTTCATTTGTTGAAGTTCTAACTAAATACAAGAAGAAACCTAAGATTAATTTTATAACTTAAGATTGACCTCATCCCCGAAATAATTTAAGCTTACTTTAGTGGTTTATGTAATGGAGGAAAAATACGATGATTACAGTATCTAATGTTAGTTTACGTTTTGGAGATAAAAAGTTATTTGAAGATGTGAATTTAAAATTTACCCCAGGGCATTGTTATGGTGTTATTGGTGCGAATGGTGCAGGAAAATCCACATTTTTAAAAATATTATCAGGAGAAATTGAACCCCAGACTGGTGACGTATCCATGGCACCTGATAGCCGACTCACTGTACTAAAACAAGATCACTTTGCATATGAAGACCACCAAGTTCTTGATACTGTTTTAATGGGACATGAAAAACTTTATCAGGTGAAAGAGGAAAAAGATGCAATATATATGAAAGCTGATTTTTCCGAAGAAGATGGAATGAGAGCAGCTGAACTTGAAGGTGAATTTGCAGAAATGAATGGCTGGGAAGCTGAATCAGATGCTGCTGTTTTATTAAAAGGACTTGGAATTGATGAATCACTGCACATGAAAAAAATGGCTGACTTATCAGGTGATGAGAAAGTAAAAGTCTTATTAGCTCAAGCGTTATTTGGAAATCCAGACATCCTTTTACTGGACGAGCCTACAAACGGGCTTGATATTCAAGCAATCCAATGGCTAGAAGAATTTCTTATTAACTTTGAAAATACCGTCATTGTTGTTTCCCATGATCGTCACTTTTTAAATAAAGTATGCACCCATATCGCGGATGTTGACTATGGAAAAATTGAAATTTATATTGGAAATTATGATTTTTGGTATGAATCAAGTGAGCTAGCGAAAAAAATGGCTCAAGAAGAGAACAAGAAAAAAGAAGAGAAAATAAAAGACCTGCAAGCGTTTATTGCAAGATTTAGTGCCAATGCATCTAAATCACGGCAGGCAACGTCACGGAAAAAGTTGCTTGATAGTATTACGCTAGACGATATCAAACCATCATCCCGAAAATACCCTTATATTGCTTTTACAGCAGAACGAGAAATTGGCAATGACTTATTGCGTGTGGAAGGACTAACGAAAACAATCGGAGGTGAAAAAGTCCTCGACAATGTTAGTTTCGTAATGAATAAAGATGATAAAATTGCATTTGTAGGCCAAGACGATATTGCGAAAACGACATTATTTAAGATTTTAATGGGTGAAATGGAACCAGATGCTGGCACCTATAAATGGGGAATCACTACATCCCAATCTTACTTCCCGAAAGATAATTCCGCTTATTTTGATGGGGTGGACTTAACGCTTGTTGACTGGTTACGTCAATATTCACCAGAAGATGAAACTGAAACATTTTTACGAAGCTTTTTAGGACGGATGTTGTTTTCCGGAGAAGAAGCATTGAAGAAGGCAAATGTTCTTTCAGGTGGAGAAAAAGTCCGCTGCATGCTTTCTAAAATGATGTTAAGTCAAGCGAACGTACTGCTTTTAGATGAACCGACAAACCACTTGGACCTGGAATCAATAACCGCATTAAATAATGGGTTAATTAAATTTAAGGGATCGATTCTCTTTTCATCCCATGACCATGAGTTTATTAATAGTATTGCGAACCGTTTAATTGAAATTACACCGAATGGGCTGATTGATAAACAAATCAGTTATGATGAATATGTTCGCGACCAAGAATTACAGAAAAAAGTTAAGGAAATGTATGCTTAAAAAAATTAGCAAGACTCAGGGCGCTTTACCCGAGTCTTGCTTTTTTTGTTTGGTGGAATTCTACTTAATAATCCGACCCTTCAATGCTTCCTTTCTTGAGGCCCGGAACACCCCTCACTTCCCTCTCAAAGAAAGCTAGACTAACGACTTTTGATAACTCCTTGAGTGTTACCTAGTATTCAGGGCGATTAACGATAAGAGGGGGAAGCTGCTATCGGACAAAGTTCAAAAGATTTAATGAATAATGTCCGTGTGAGAGATGCTATCGGACAAAGTTCACAGGATTTAATAAATACTGTCCGTGAGAGAGATGCTATCGGACAAAGTTCACAGGATTTAATAAATACTGTCCGTGAGAGAGATGCTGTCGGACAAAGTTCACAGGATTTAATGAATAATGTCCGTGTGAGAGCTACTCTCGGACAAAGTTCACAAGATTTAATGAATAATGTCCGTGTGAGAGCTACTCTCGGACAAAGTTCACAGGATTTAATGAATAATGTCCGTGTGAGAGCTACTCTCGGACAAAATTCACAGGATTTAATAAATACTGTCCGTGAGAGAGCGTTTCTCCAACAAAAATAGTTCCAATCATCTTTTTTTGATGACCGGAACTATTTTTGTTGTGTCCTTACCTCTTATAAACTATTAAACTGTTTCCTTTTCCTTAATCTTTTCCAACATATCTTTCGTCATTTTATCTAAATCGTAATCCGCTTTAAAACGCCATTCGTTCTCAGCTTCTGTCGAGTCAATGTGATTTGGCCAACTTTCAGCAATAGCTTGACGTACAGGATCGACGTCATAAGATAAGGTAAACTCTGGGATATACTTTTGATTGGCGGCAGCAAAATCTTCAGGTGCTGCGGAAAAGGATGTGATATTAAATGCATTACGATGAGGGTCAGCTTCCATTAAGTCTATGATTGCATTGATCGCATCAGGCATATACATCATGTCCATCTTTGTATTTTTTCCGATGAATGAAGTATAGGCCTTATTTTTGATTGCTTCATAATAAATTTCTATAGCGTAATCCGTCGTTCCTCCACCAGGTGGAGTTTTATACGAAATAAGACCTGGAAAACGTACTCCTCTCGTTTCAACACCGAAACGTTCATAATAATAATCACAAAGGAGTTCGCCTGATACTTTGTTTACACCATACATCGTTGTTGGACGCATCAATGTATCTTGAGGCGTATTATCTTTTGGTGTCGATGGACCAAATGCACCAATGGAACTCGGAGTAAAAAACTGCAAGTCTAGTTCACGTGAAACTTCCAGGGCGTTGATAAGTCCGCCTATGTTAATATTCCATGCTTTCACGGGATCTTTTTCAGCAGTCGCTGATAAAAGAGCAGCCATATGCATAATGGTATCTACTTCATAGTTTTTCGCCACTTCATATAACTGTTTTTGATCGGTCACATCAACATTTTCAAATGGGCCTTCGGTAGCCTTTTATGAGCTTGTCGGTTCAAATCATACCGTAATGATTGGTTCTTTTAAAAATACTTATTATATAAAATGGAGTTTTGACCACTATTTACCTGCAGAAAAATAGTGGTATATAAACTGAAATTTAATTATACTATTCTATGTAATATGCGTTCAGGGGGAACTGTCTATGAAAAAGTTACTTATCGTCCTGTTTATCATTTTTATTTTAAGTTTTAGTATCGTCGGTTATAGCCAAATAACGAATGGATTTGAACAAAAAGTATATAAAAAACAAGAACTATCCATTGAAGGTAGTGGATCGTTATATAATAACTATATAAGTTTCATTTAAATTAAAAAAAGGAAAGCATCATAGTAGAGATGCTTTCCTTTTTATATACTATTTACTTTATTCAACGATTGTTACGTTAACTGTTTTTACACCCCAGCTGTTAGCTTCTGCTTTTGTCGGGACATGAACATCAATTTTATTACCTTTTATAGCACCGCCAACATCAGCAGCAGTTGCGTAGCCATATCCTTCAACAAAAACTTCTGTACCTAGTGGTATGACAGATGGGTCAACTGCAATTACTTTTGCATTTGGATTGGCATTCAAGTCAACACCTGTGGATGTAACACCTGAACAGCCATCACATTTTGCAGTATACGCTGTTGCAGATACCGTGATTGTTTTTCCTTCTGGTGCTTTGCTGGAATCAGCTGATTTTGAAGCTTCTTGAGATTTTGTTTCCTGCTTCTTTTTTCCTTCAGCTTTTTCTTGTTTAGATGATGTTACCTGTTTCGCATCACTTTTATTATCTTTTGAAACATGAACACCTTTTATTTCTAATTCTTGCCCAATAACGATTAGACTCGAATCTAACTCATTCCATTTTTTAACATCTGATACAGACACATCAAATTCTTTAGCTATTTTACTTAGTGTATCGCCTTTTTCAACGATGTACGTGTTATTAATGACTAATTCTTGTTTTGGATGTATTGTTGTTGTATCTAATTCATTTATATCTACTAAATCTTTAACAGTTGTATTGTATTCTTCGGCGATTTTCCAAAGGTTGTCTCCTTTTTCAACCTCATATGTTTCTGCTGATGCAGTAGTTATGCTTGCGCCAGCAATCATGACACCTGTAGCTAAAGCTGCTACAAACTTCTTCATAGGTAGTCCCTCCTTGATTTCTAACATTGCCTATCGTACCACAGGAATAGGGGCAATGCAGTTACAACTTTTTTAAAAGTCTATTACAAGGATTACCAAGACTACTGAAAAATATTACAAATATAATAGATTTATGACAAAAGAATTAGTTTTTAATATAAACCAGTCTTTTAGCCTAGTTTTATTACAATATATAGTTCTTTGTAATTATTTCACTAATCCAAATTAACTTAAGGTAAACATAAAAAAAGAAGCCTGCACCTAAAATGCAGACTTCTTCTTTAACTCAACTTATTCATTTGCCATAGGTTCTTCTTGTGTAACAGCAATTTCATGTTTATACAATCCAGTACCGTCACCAATCGCATAGTTAAGGACTCTATTATTAACAGGTGCTAGCTCAGCACGATAAACAGTTGGGAAGACAGGTACTTCTTCTACCATATACTCTTGCCACTCGTTATATACTTCTTGACGGTATTCAACATCAAATGCATCATCACTCACACCTTCTTCAAGTAAGCGATCATTTTCTTCATCTGCCCAACGAGTATAGTTTGATACAGAATAACGGCCCCACAAACTACGAGGATCAACGTCAATACCTACACCCCAAGCACCTTGGAAAATATCGATTTCTGGATCGTCTTCTTCAACGCGGTCGTAGAACGTATTAAATTCTTGTAAGCGACCATCTAGAAGTTCAACTTTTAGACCAACTTCTTCCCAAGCTTGCATGTAATATTTTGCAATTGGTTCTGCTGTATCTCCACCAGACATAGATGCAAAGTTGATGACTAATTCATTGCCATCTGGATCTGTTCTAAATCCATCGTCACCCATTTCATATCCTGCCTCATCTAGCAATTCATTTGCTTTTTCAGGATCATATTGACGACCTTCATTTGAGTCATCGTGGAACTCCGGATGAGATGGTGGAATTAATGTTGTTGCATTCCAACGCAAGCCATGATAGAAACGGTCACCGACGGCATCATTGTCTACAGCATGCCACATCGCTTGACGTAAATTTTTGTTTGCCATCTTAGCATCTGGGTCAGGAACGTTTTCTCCAGCTTCTTCGTCCCATTTACCAAGTTTAAATCCAATATACGTAAAGGCACGATCTGTAATTCCTAGGAATTCAACGTTAGACAAATCGGCATTATCCGGATATTGATCTGTAGGGAATGAATCTACCATATCAACCCCACCAGATTCTAATTCGTTAACTACAACGGATGGGTCAATCACTTTGATTGTTACGCCATCTAGGTTTGGTTCACCACGCCAGTAATCTTCGTTCTTTGTTAATGTGACTGACTCACCAGGAGTAATCGATTCTACTTTAAATGGACCAAACCCAATTGGGTTTTCTCTTACTTCTGGAGAAGATGACATGTCAGCAACTTCCATATCACCGAAGATATGTTTAGCTAGTGGATATGTCCAAATACTACCCGTCACTAAAGAAGGAGTTACTTCTTTATACGTAACTTTCATTGTCTTATCATCAACAACTTCAATTCCTTCAATTGGTTCAGCATCTTCAATACTTAAACCTTCATTATCTACAAATTGCTCTCTATACTCTTCTACACCAACAATATTGGTAAAGTCTGAACCATAACGAATGCCATCATAATCAGGATGTGAAATCACTTCATGAGCAAATAACCAATCTTCAGCTGTTACCGGTTCACCATCATGCCAGTTAACGTTATCATGGATGGTAAAAATAAATGTATTTTCATCTTCTTCATCCTGCTCATATGTTGCAGCGCCATCATTCGTATAAACATAGTTTTCATCCCATGTCAGCATACCTTCATCAAACCAATTTAAAATTTCAGCATCGAAAGTTCCAGAGTAAAAGTTCCAGTTCAATGTCCCTTCAAAAGGCGTGTCTGTTACGAGACCATACTGAAGTGTCCCTCCATCGATCGCTTCTCCTTCATTTGTCTTGAAGTTATCAAAGTCATCGATGGAATACAGCCCATCATCTTCTTCCTCTCCCTCGGCATCTTCACCATTATCTTGCTCTTCTCCATTATCATCAGAGCCTGCTGAAGCATCGCCATCCCCATCGGTGTTATCGCTACAAGCGACAAGTGCTAGCATTAAAATAAGCATTAATGCGAAAAATAACTTACTTAATGTTGCCTTTCTCATTCACTGTACCCTCCCTTTTATTTTGAACACTCGTCAGTAATACATATCTATGTATATTACTGATATTTATACTCAACATTAGCAAAAGAGCTAATGTAAGTATCGTCTTTCTATTTACTAGACCTCTAGCCTAGAGTAGCACCGCTATATTGTCACTCTTCTGAAAATATAGCGAATAATTTGGAGGCTAGATTAGACATTTAGCGTTAAACCTCACCTCCTTAAAGTGATTTGTTTATTAAAACCTTTTATTATCCTCGACGTTGTCTTGCATCTGTCGCACGTTTTAGTGCCTCACCAACATTTCGGATACTTAACATTAATACAAGAATAAGTATAGCTGCAGGTAACCAAATCCACCATCTGAATTCTAACGTTTGTGGATTTCTCGCATAACTAAGCAAAGTCCCTAGACTTGGTGTGCTTTCAGGAAAACCAAATCCTAAAAACGAAAGACCCGATTCAAGACCTATATTAGATGCTAGATTTAAGGTCATAGTTACAATAATTAGTGAACTTACATTTGGAAGTAAATGTGTAAAAATTATTTTAAAATTAGAAGTTCCAAGTGTCCTTGACGCTTGAACATAATCGAGTTCAGCTTCTTGTAATGCCTTCGACCTGATTAATCTAGCAATTCCCATCCAGAGAAAGCTTGTCATAATTAATGAGAATGAAATAACACTGTATTTAGGCACAATCGCTACAAAAACAATAACAATCATTAAAAAAGGAAGTACCTGGAAAAAATCTAAAATACGCATTAAAACATTATCAACATGTCCGCCAAAGTAACCAGCCACAAGACCAAATACAATACCAATGATTCCTGTCATGAGTGTTACAAGAATACCAATTGATAGAGAATTCCTTGTTCCGATAATCAATTGTCCGAAAACGTCACGTCCGCCATAATCCGTTCCAAGCCAAAATTCCTCTGACGGTGGTTCGTGTATCGCAAATAAATCAACTTTAACAATTTCATCTTGGTTCATAAATAGAGATATGCCATATACAAATGCAGTAATAAGTATCAGGAAAATCAGTGAAACTAAAGCAAGTTTATCTCGTACAATCTCTCGCCAAAAAATTTTAAAACCAGATGGACTTTCACTTGATTCTTGCGTTTCCATTTCTAATTCTGTATTTTTCGCTTCCATTTATCATCACCTCGGAGTCTATCAAGTTCTTATTTAATGCGAATACGCGGGTCAATAATACTTAAGATCATATCGGAGATCAGTGCACCTAACACAGCTGCAACACCAAATAATAATGTAGTTGCTGTGACGACACTATAGTCACGTAGACTAATGGATTCTATGAATAATTGTCCCATTCCAGGATAACTAAAAATCGTTTCGATAAATACCGTTCCTCCGATAAGTCCCGTTAATTCATATCCAAAAAACGCCGCAATAGGCAATAAAGAGTTTCTTAAAATATGACGGTTATAAACTCTAGACTCTGGTGCTCCTTTCGACCTAGCCGTAAGAATGAAGTCTTTTTGCTTTGTATCGATAATATCATTTCTCAAATACTGTACGGTATTAACTGTAGCAATCAAAGACATGGCTATAGCTGGTAAAAGCAAATGATAAAGTTTACTTAACACGTATTCAAATGTACCTGTTTCTAATCCTGGTTCAACACTACCTCCTGTCGGAAACCACCCAAAGTAAAACCCAAATATCCAGAGCATTAATAAACCAAAAATAAACAGCGGTGTAGCAAATCCGATATAAGTGTACCCTGTAATCATCTGGTCCGCCCATGTATCGTTGTAGCGACCACTAATAATTCCAAGTGGAATAGAGATAACATACGTTATAATTAAGGTAGCGAGAGAAAGCCAAAAGGTATTAACCATTCGGTCCCATAACAAGTCCGTCACAGGCATTTTAAAGCGAAACGATTGCCCAAAATCTCCTTGCATGACACCGGACACCCAATCAACATATTGAACATACCAAGGATTATTAAGCCCAAGTCTCTCCCGTTGTTGTTCCAGAGCTTCAGGGTCAATACTCGGATCAATTAAACCTGTCAATGCATCACCAGGCATCAATTGCGCCATGATGAAAATGATTAAACTTAATAAAATTAATTGCGGAATCATAATTAAAATTCGTCGAACAGTAAATTTCCACATATGATCAGCTCCTCTCCGGTAAAGCCACTGAGTGTGTATCTGAAATAGGTTGTAATGGGAAAGCTAACCCTTCCTCATCAAAGTAATCATTATAGGATCCTTCGTATTCAGCTGCTACTTCTTGACGGAATTGAAGCTGTTTTGCCCGATTTTTCGGATCAATGTCAGGTATTGCAGCAACGAGTCGTTTTGTATAAATATGCTGTGGATTATTAAAAATTGTTTCTGCCGTCCCCTCTTCTACAAAACGCCCTCGATACATAATTCCTATATGATCACACATATGTTTAATGACCCCAAGGTCATGACTTATAAAAAGATAAGTAAGGTCTAATTCGTCTTGAATTTCTTGCATAAAATTAAGCACCTGTGCTTGAACTGATACGTCCAGTGCTGACACTGGCTCATCCGCAATAATTAACTTTGGTTTTAAAGCGATTGCTCTCGCTACACCAATACGCTGTCTTTGACCTCCTGAGAATTGATGTGGGTATTTTATAATGCTCTCTGGACTTAGTCCTACGAGCTCCAACAATTCCTGAACACGTTTTTTCTCTTCTTGTTTTGATAATTTTTCGAAATTTTTGAGTGGCTCAGAGACAATATCAAGTACCCTTTTCTTCGGATTTAAGGAAGAATACGGGTCCTGAAAAATCATTTGTATATCGTTACGAAAATCCGCTTTTGATTTCCGTATCCCTGTAATATCCTGACCGTTAAAAGTAATTTTTCCTGATGTCACTTTATTCAACCCAACAATTGCCCGTCCTGTTGTGGTCTTTCCCGAGCCTGATTCACCTACTAGGCCATATGTCATCCCTTTTTCTAACGTAAGTGAAACACCATCAACCGCTTTAACAAAATCTACTGTTCTTCCAAAAATACCACCTTTAATGGGAAAATGAATTTTCAAGCCTTCTACTTCAAGAAACGCCATGATGCTGGTCCTCCTTGCTCTCATCAGGGAATTCAAAATCCTTATAACAAGTACACCTTACAAAATGACCAGGACTTACTTCATGTAACTTTGGATGCTCCTCATGAGCAGACTCAGGTATCCAAGGAATTCTAGCGCTAAACCTGCAACCTGTTCGAGGTAAATTCTGTAAGGATGGAACAATCCCTTGAATAACATGAAGCTTCTCTTTATCCTGTACAGTTGAAGGCATCGAGTTTAATAATGATTGTGTATAAGGATGCAGTGGCTGTTCGAATAACGTGTATACGTCCGTGATTTCAACAATCTGTCCAGCGTACATGACAGCAACACGGTCAGCCATTTCTGCAACTACACCTAGATCATGTGTAATAAGAACAATGCCAGCGTGCATATCTTCTTTAAGTTCATTTATTAAATCGAGAATCTGCGACTGAATGGTTGCATCTAAAGCCGTAGTCGGCTCATCAGCAATTAATAATTCAGGTTCATTTGCAATCGCCATAGCAATAATTACTCTCTGCCTCATCCCACCTGAAAGTTCATGTGGGAATTGATTGTATGTTTGCTCAGGACGAGGTATACCGACCTTTTCAAGCAGACCAATCACTTTTTCTTTTCGTTTATCCTTAGAAATTTGATTATTATGTAATAAAATCGTTTCACCAATTTGGTCCCCGACTATCATTAACGGATTTAGAGCTGTTAACGGGTCCTGAAAAATCATTGCCATGTCTTTTCCACGAAGCTTATTTAACTTTGTTGGATCAATATTGGCGATGTCCTGATCTTTAAATAAAATATTACCTTCAATTTTTGCTCGATTATGTAACCCCATTACTGAAAAAGCTAGAGCACTTTTTCCACAGCCTGATTCACCAACGATAGCTAATGTTTCATTTTTATTTAAAGTTAATGTCACATCATCTACGGCTGCATAGTAGTCGTCTTTAATTCTAAAAGATGTTTTTAAATTCTTGATCTGAAGCAATTCGTCAGCCAATTCCATCCCCCTAACTATAAATGATGTATATTTTTTATGTCTAAAGCCTCAATATTATATAACAGGGCATTACTTCAGAAGGCATAGTTATTTTTACCCGGAATTTTCATTTTTGGAAAATACATCCATAAATGAATCTTCGTAAAATTTAATTTAAATTATAAATATACCCTTCTTTCATATAACTTATGCGTTCGTAATGAAACTGTAATATAAATGTGTTTTTTAAATTATATATTATTTTCTGACTTTAAACAAGCCCTTTTTAAAAGTTTTTGAAAAATTATCAGTTTTAGCAACGAAGAAAGTCAGAGAATAAATGGTTTGTTTAGCCTATAAACTACTTTGTATAATGCTATAGTCACATCGGAAAATTTATATTTGAATGATATTCCGGCTAATTACGACGAGACAATAAAAAAAGAAGCTGTGCCAAAGATGCCAATTGGCAATCTTTTGGGACAGCTTCCCTCCGTTCATTTAAGTAAATAAATTTTTAAAGAAGTTAATGATACCTACGAAAAAGTCCTCCACCTTTTGCCAGAAACTTTCATCTTCCAAGATATCTCCAAATTCTTCTTTAACTTTAGCAGCGATATCATTTAACTGGTTTTTCACTTTATCAAAATCAATATTTAAATCACGCATTTTTTCAAATAAGTTAGTAAGCAATTGACGATCTTCCTCACTTAAAGAAATCTCTAGTTTATCCAATTGCTCTTTTACAATTCGTTCAACATCTTCTTTCGTTGCTGGATTTTGATCAGCAATTTCTTTTTTAATTTCAGCTAGCAGTTCACTAACCTTATTCTCGTCCATTCCTTCTTTATCTGATAGCTCTGTTGCAACATCTAATTCTTCACTTGCCAGTTCCATTCTTTCTTTATCGAGTTCTACGCCTTCTTCGTCATAGGCTTTATAAATGCCTGATAATGCAGAGGTTCCCGTTACTTGAACAGGTGAAGCCACATCAACCGTTGCATCTTCAACACCTGCAGTTAATAGGGCATTTGCATACATTTCATTTGTCACTTCGGTAATATTTTCAGGTGTGACAATATTAATCGTTAACCCTTGCCCTTCTTCCTGTCTTACTATTTTTGCAGAAGAGTACATATTGGAATTCGGATCTCCGCCTATATAGTGGGCAATGTCTTGTCCATTAACCGTATATTCTTTTACTTCATCTGGATTCGTTACCTCTAATAATCGTCTTGTTTGTTCCTTTTGATCCGCTGACAGTGTATCACCATAGATAACAATAGTTTCTCCAACATTTGAACCTTCTTGAACTGCAAGAGCAGGTTGACTCATACCAATAATTAAACCTACCACCAAAAAACTCATAATTACTCTTTTTATACATTGTTTCATCATTTATAACTCCTTTACATTCGACTTCATATAAGTTTATGCTTGTCCAAATGTATTTCATTCATTTTTCCTTTAATTATAGTATACCTTTTTCCATCCATTCTGAACATCTTTATTGTATTTTTTTATTTCATCCATCTAATTTCCTTCTTGAGCACAAAGCTTTTATTACCTCATTAAATTAGATATATTTAGAGTAACGAAATAATTCAACTGGAAAGAGGGCGTATTTTTATTAATGATCATCTAGGCGTTAAACGTAATTTGGTCATCATGTGGTTTGCAAACTTTTTTATTGCTA
>Ga0079226_10000736_pt1 | contig 23879 bp, 19 predicted proteins | sample Poulit2014_FD_76345 | JGI IMG/M metagenome (GOLD analysis project Ga0079226, IMG submission 76345) | Agricultural soil microbial communities from Georgia to study Nitrogen management - Poultry litter 2014 | ecosystem: Environmental > Terrestrial > Soil > Agricultural land | place: USA: Georgia...
AATTGTATCCGGCTTAGCTAGGGGAGCAGATGCAATGGCACACAAAAGAGCACTTTCAATGAATATGTCTACAGTTGGAGTGTTAGGTTTTGGTCATTTAGAACACTATCCAAAAGAGACAAGAATATTAAGACAACAAATCGAAGAGAAAGGTTTGGTCATAAGCGAGTATTTACCATATGAAAAACCTAAAAAGCATTATTTCCCTGAACGCAATAGGATTATAAGTGGATTATCAAAAGGTGTATTAATTACAGAATCCAAAGCACAAAGTGGCACATGTATAACTACGAATTGTGCTTTAGATCAAAACAGGGAAGTATATGTATTACCGGGTTCTATGTTTAATCCTATGACTGAAGGTAACTTATTAAATGCGCAAGAAGGTGCAAAAATCATCCTAAAAGCCAGTGATATTACAGTGGATTATAAATAAAATTTGATTAATTCAATGATATTGATTAATTATGAACTAATAATGACAATTGGTTGTTTTTTCTGCTGATATTGATGGAAATATCAGAAACATAAAATTAAAAACATTGACAAAAACAAAATAGACCGTTTATCATTTATCTTTGTAATTAGAAATGCAAGGGGGAAACTACTTTGGCAGAAAATTTAGTCATAGTTGAATCGCCTGCAAAAGCTAAAACCATTGAAAAATATTTAGGTAAAAAATATAAAGTTATCGCATCTATGGGACACGTTAGAGACTTGCCACGTAGTCAAATGGGTGTAGATGAGGAAAATGATTTTGAACCAAAATATATAACGATACGCGGCAAAGGTCCAGTTGTTAAAGAACTAAAAAAACATGCTAAGAAAGCCAAAAAAGTATTCTTAGCGAGTGACCCTGACCGTGAAGGTGAGGCAATTGCTTGGCATTTAGCAAATATATTAAACTTAGAAGAATCAGTAGAAAATAGAGTTGTATTTAATGAAATAACAAAAGATGCCGTAAAAGATAGTTTTAAACATCCAAGAGGCATAGAGATGGACCTTGTTGACGCACAGCAAGCAAGACGTATATTAGACCGATTAGTTGGTTATAATATTTCTCCAGTGTTGTGGAAAAAAGTCAAAAAAGGTTTGTCAGCCGGACGTGTACAATCTGTCGCATTAAGATTAGTTATTGATCGAGAGAATGAAATTAGAAACTTTAAACCAGAAGAATACTGGAAAATTGAAGGCGAATTTAGATATAAAAAATCTAAGTTTAGTGCAAAATTCCTACATTTAAAAAACAAGCCTTATAAATTAACGAATAAAGATGATGTTGAGAAAATTACGACACAACTTGATGGGGATCAGTTTGAAGTAACGAAAGTCACTAAAAAAGAAAAAACACGAAACCCTGCTAACCCATTTACAACTTCAACATTACAACAAGAAGCTGCACGCAAATTAAATTTCAAAGCAAGAAAGACAATGATGTTAGCACAGCAATTGTATGAAGGTATTGATTTGAAACGAAAAGGTACAATAGGTTTAATCACTTATATGCGTACAGATTCAACAAGAATTTCGGATCAGGCAAAATCTGAAGTTAAAAATTACATCGAAGAGACTTATGGGAAAGAATATACATCAAATCGAAAGCCTAAAGGACAAGGCGATCAAGATGCTCATGAAGCTATTAGACCTACTGGTACTTTACGTACGCCAAACGAAATGAAAGATTTCTTAACGCGTGATCAACATAGATTATACAAATTAATTTGGGAACGTTTCGTTGCAAGTCAAATGGCACCTGCAATACTTGATACAGTTGCAATGGATTTAACACAAAATGACTTAAAATTCCGTGCAAATGGACAAACAATCAAGTTCAAAGGATTCATGACGTTATACGTTGAAGCTAATGATGATAATGATGGTGGCAAAGAAAATAAATTACCTAAAATTGATGAAGGTGAAATGGTTACAGCAACAAATATCGAACCTTCTCAACACTTCACTCAACCACCGCCACGTTATACTGAGGCACGTTTAGTTAAAACAATGGAAGAAATGAAAATCGGGCGACCATCTACGTATGCACCAACGATTGATACAATTCAAAAGAGAAATTACGTAAAAAATGAAAGTAAACGATTTGTGCCAACTGAACTAGGTGAAATTGTTCATGAGCAAGTAAAAGATTACTTCCCTGAAATTATTGATGTCGATTTCACTGTAAATATGGAAACATTACTTGATAAAGTAGCTGAAGGAGATATTACTTGGAAAAAAGTAATTCGCGATTTTTATAGTAGTTTTAGCCAAGATGTGAAACGTGCAGAAGAAGAAATGGAAAAAATAGAAATTAAAGATGAACCAGCTGGAGAAGATTGTGAACTATGTGGTTCTCCAATGGTTATAAAAATGGGGCGCTATGGTAAATTCATGGCATGTTCTAACTTTCCAGACTGCCGCAATACAAAAGCAATTGTTAAAACAATTGGCGTGACTTGTCCTAAATGTAAAGAGGGCGATGTCGTTGAACGTAAATCTAAAAAGAACCGTGTCTTCTATGGTTGTTCTAAATATCCTGAATGTGAATTTGTGACGTGGGATAAACCTGTTGGACGTGATTGTCCTAAATGTGAACACTATCTTGTTGAGAAAAAACAAGGCCGTAAAAGTCAGGTCATTTGTTCTAACTGTGATTACAAAGAAGAAGAACAAAAATAAACAAAAAATATAATGTTTTAATAATAAGTAAATGACCTTGTTCATTATAAAACATTGTTAATTATTACTATCAGCAACTTGCGACACATATTTATAATGTAGACGACTATATTTATGATATGATGTCGTAGTTGCTATTTTTAATATATTGGAGGAAGTTAAATGACTCAAACTGTCAATGTTATTGGTGCTGGTTTAGCTGGCTCAGAAGCAGCATATCAATTAGCTCAAAGAGGAATTAAAGTTAATTTAATAGAGATGAGGCCAGTAAGACAAACACCAGCACACCATACAGATAAATTTGCTGAGTTAGTTTGTTCAAATTCATTACGTGGCAATGCATTAACTAATGCTGTCGGTGTCTTAAAAGAAGAAATGAGACGTCTCGACTCACTTATTATTACGGCAGCAGATAAAGCTAGAGTACCAGCAGGTGGTGCGTTAGCAGTGGATCGTCATGATTTTGCTGGCTATGTAACAGAAACTTTGAAAAATCATCCGAATGTTACAGTATTAAATGAAGAAATTCACAGTATTCCTGAGGGATATACAATCATTGCCACAGGTCCATTAACAACAGAAAATCTAGCTAAAGAAATAGTTGAAGCTACTGGTAAAGATCAATTGTATTTTTATGATGCAGCAGCTCCAATTATTGAAAAAGAAAGTATCAATATGGATAAAGTCTATCTGAAATCGCGCTATGATAAAGGTGAGGCAGCATATTTAAATTGTCCTATGACTGAAGAAGAATTTAACATATTTTATGATGCACTTATGGAAGCAGAAGTTGCCCCTGTAAATGAGTTTGAAAAAGAAAAATACTTTGAAGGTTGTATGCCGTTTGAAGTTATGGCAGGACGTGGGCGTAAAACATTATTATTTGGTCCCATGAAACCTGTAGGACTTGAAGATCCTAAGACAGGTGAGCGCCCATATGCAGTTGTACAATTAAGACAAGATGATGCAGCAGGCACACTTTATAATCTTGTTGGCTTCCAAACGCATTTAAAATGGGGAGCTCAAAAAGATGTTATTCGTTTAATCCCTGGACTAGAGGATGTTGAGATTGTAAGATACGGTGTGATGCATCGAAATACATTTATTAACTCACCAGATGTCTTAAATGAAATGTATGAACTGATAGGTAGAGAAGAAGTTCATTTTGCTGGCCAAATGACTGGTGTAGAAGGATATGTGGAAAGTGCAGCAAGTGGTTTAGTCGCTGGTATAAACGTAGCGCATAAAATAAAGAGTAAAGGCGGCGTCGTATTTCCTAGAGAAACAATGATTGGAAGTTTAGCTTATTATATTTCTCATGCTAAAAATGAGAAAAATTTCCAACCAATGAATGCGAATTTCGGTTTACTGCCTGTATTAGAAAATCGCATTAAAGATAAAAAACTTCGCTATGAGGCACTTGCTAATCGTGCATTATCTTATTTAGATAATTACAAACAGACTTTATAAAAACATATTAATTAATCCAATTTTCAAAAAGTTTTGTATGTTTGACTCAATTTAATAGTTATTTTTCGCAGACCCCTTCTTCAATATGCTACAATTCATACTGATGGAGGGGTTTTTATTGGAAGAAATCCAACACGCATATTTATATATGTTAAAAGTAGAACGACAGTTTTCAGATCATACTTTAAAGTCATATCATGATGATTTAGAACAGTTTAATGCATTTTTAAGTCAAGAACACTTAGTGTTATCTACGTTTGAATATAAAGATGCGAGAAACTATCTAAGTTATTTATATTCAAAAAACTTGAAAAGGACCTCAGTTTCTCGTAAAATTTCTACGCTGAGAAGTTTTTATGAATATTGGATGACCCAAGATGAACTAGTTGTCAATCCATTCGTTCAGTTAGTTCATCCAAAGAAGGAACAACATTTACCTCATTTTTTTTATGAAGAGGAAATGGAAGCTTTATTTGACACTGTTGAAAAAGATCCCAAAAAAGGTTTGAGAGATAGAGTGATTTTGGAATTACTTTATGCAACAGGTATAAGGGTTTCTGAATTAGTTCACATTAAAGCGTATGACTTAGATATGAAATTACCTGGTGTAAAAGTCTTAGGAAAAGGTGGAAAAGAACGCTTTATACCGTTCGGCGAATTTTGTAAGCAAAGTATAGAACGTTATTTAGAATTATTTAAACCTAAAAAAAACAGTAATCATGATTATTTATTAGTTAATATGAACGGTGCGCCTATTACAGAGCGTGGCGTTCGTTATGTGTTGAATGACGTTGTTAAACGCACTGCGGGTGTCACTGATATCCATCCACATAAATTACGTCACACGTTTGCCACGCATATGCTTAATCAAGGTGCTGATTTACGTACAGTGCAATCGTTGTTAGGTCATGTGAATTTATCCACCACAGGCCGTTACACTCACGTTACAAATGAACAATTAAGAAAAGTATATTTAAACGCACATCCTCGTGCAAAAAAGGAGAATTAGATTATGAGTACATCTATTCATGCAACAACAATCTTTGCAGTACAACATAATGGCCATTCAGCAATGGCTGGTGATGGTCAAGTAACACTTGGAGAACAAGTGATTATGAAGCAAACAGCTAGAAAAGTAAGACGTTTATATAATGATAAAGTGTTAGCAGGATTTGCAGGAAGCGTGGCAGATGCATTCACATTATTTGAAAAATTTGAAACTAAATTACAACAATTTGGCGGTAATTTAGAGAGAGCTGCAGTGGAATTAGCACAAGAATGGAGAGGTGACAAGCAATTACGTCAACTTGAAGCAATGCTTATCGTTATGGATAAGGACTCAATACTTGTAGTAAGTGGTACAGGTGAAGTTATTGCACCAGACGATGCTTTGATTGCAATTGGCTCAGGGGGAAATTATGCTTTAAGTGCTGGGAGAGCTTTGAAGCGACATGCGACAAATTTGACTGCAGAAGAAATGGCTTATGAAAGTTTAAAAGTGGCATCAGATATCTGTGTGTTTACAAATGATCAAATCGTAGTTGAAAAGTTATAGTAATAATAAAAAAGAAAAATGTATAACTGACAAAATTTAGGATATAGTAATAATAAATAAATTTAGAAAACTTTTACAAATTTGAAATCAAAATTACGGAGGTAATTTATTTTATGGAAACGGCGGGCATTAAATTAACACCAAAAGATATCGTTTCAAAACTAAATGAATATATTGTTGGACAAGATGATGCAAAGCGTAAAGTAGCAATTGCATTAAGAAATAGGTATAGAAGAAGTCTTTTATCAGAAGAGGCTAAACAAGAGATTGCACCTAAAAATATTTTAATGATTGGACCAACTGGTGTAGGTAAAACAGAGATTGCAAGAAGAATGGCAAAAGTAGTAGGAGCACCTTTTATAAAAGTAGAAGCAACTAAATTTACAGAAGTAGGTTATGTTGGTCGTGATGTTGAAAGCATGGTTAGGGATTTAGTTGACGTAGCTATCAGGCTCATTAAAGAGCAAAAAAAAGAGCTAGTGAAAGATGAAGCTGAACAAAAGGCAAATGAAAAGCTTGTGAAACTTTTAGTGCCTAGTATGAAAAAAAAAGCAAATAACAATGGTAATAACAGTAGTAATCCTTTAGAATCATTATTTGGTGGTGCAATGCCAAACTTTGGACAGAATAATGAAGAAGAGGAAGACAACCCAACTGATGAAATTAAGACGAAACGTTCAGAAATCAAACAGCAATTATTAAAAGGTGAACTGGAAGAAGAAAAAGTAAGGTTAAAAGTAGAACAGGATCCAGGTGCAATGGGCATGTTAGGTACAAACCAAAATGAACAAATGCAAGATATGATGAATCAGTTGATGCCTAAGAAAAAAGTTGAAAGAGAAGTTCCAGTTAAGACAGCACGTAAAATATTAACGGATCAATATGCTGATGAATTGATTGATCAAGAATCAGCAAATCAACAAGCAATCGAGCTAGCTGAACAAATGGGTATTATATTTATTGATGAGATAGATAAAGTTGCTACAAGTAGTCAAAATTCAGGGCAAGACGTCTCTCGACAAGGTGTACAGAGAGACATTTTACCAATACTTGAAGGTAGCATGGTACAAACAAAATATGGTACTGTTAATACTGAACATATGCTATTTATTGGTGCTGGAGCATTCCACGTGGCTAAACCAAGTGATTTAATTCCAGAGTTACAAGGTCGTTTTCCAATTCGCGTTGAATTAGAAAGTCTTTCAGTGGAAGATTTTGTACGAATCTTGACTGAACCGAAATTATCACTTATCAAACAATACGAAGCGTTACTTCACACAGAAGAAGTGACAGTCAACTTTACAGAGGACGCGATTAAGCGATTGGCAGAAATTGCGTTTCAAGTAAACCAAGATACTGATAACATTGGCGCACGTCGATTGCATACTATACTTGAAAAGATGCTAGAAGATTTATCGTTTGAAGCACCAAGTATGCCCAATGCGGTTGTAGACATTACACCACAATATGTTGATGATAAGTTGAAGACAATTTCAACAAACAAAGATTTAAGTGCATTTATTTTATAATATAAATAAAAAAGGAGAAGGAATATGAGCTTATTATCGAAAACTAGAGAATTAAATACACTTTTGCAAAAGCACAAAGGTATCGCTGTTGATTTTAAGGATGTAGCACAAACGATAAGTAGTGTAACAGTAACGAATGTATTTATAGTTTCTAGAAAAGGAAAAATTTTAGGATCAAGCCTAAATGAATTATTAAAAAATGACCGTATTATTCAAATGTTAGAAAACAGACATATACCTGTAGAATATACAGATAAATTGATGGATGTAAAAGAGACGCAATCTAATATTGATATCGATAATGTACTATCTGTATTCCCACCAGAAAATAAAGACTTATTTAAAATAAGTCGTACTACAATTTTCCCGATTTTAGGTGGCGGGGAAAGACTAGGAACTTTAGTGCTTGGCCGTGTACAAGAAGATTTTTCTGAGAATGATTTAGTTCTTGGTGAGTACGCAGCTACAGTAATTGGTATGGAAATTTTACGTGAGAAACATAATGAAGTTGAAAAAGAAGCCAGAGATAAAGCCTCAATAAGCATGGCTATTAATTCTTTATCATATTCTGAAAGTGAAGCAATTGAGCATATCTTTGAAGAATTAGGTGGTAATGAAGGGTTACTAATCGCATCGAAAGTTGCTGACAGAGTCGGCATTACGCGTTCAGTAATCGTTAATGCGCTACGTAAACTTGAAAGTGCAGGAGTTATCGAATCACGTTCATTAGGTATGAAGGGTACATTTATTAAAGTTAAAAAAGATAAATTCTTAGAAGAATTAGAAAGAATAAAATAACTTTAAATATGATTTTTAAAAACACATATGAGTAAAAGGAGCGTCTAAATCATAAGGTTTTTAGCCGTTCTTTTAATGTGCTAAATAGTAAAGTTAAACTATTGCTTTATAAATGCAAATATGATATATTTATTCACGGCTATTAAGCCAATACACACACATAAAAGTCAAAGTATAAACGGTGCGGTAATTAATTATCGTGTTTGTATGAGCTTTATGTGGAGGTAAAAACCAATAGGAGGATTTTAATTATGGCAGTAATTTCAATGAAACAATTACTAGAAGCAGGCGTTCATTTTGGTCACCAAACTCGTCGTTGGAACCCAAAAATGAAACGTTACATTTTTACTGAAAGAAACGGTATTTACATTATCGATTTACAAAAAACAGTAAAAAAAGTAGAAGAAGCTTATAACTTCATTAAACAAGTATCAGAAGATGGTGGAAAAGTTTTATTCGTTGGTACGAAAAAACAAGCACAAGATTCAGTTAAAGCTGAAGCAGAACGTGCTGGTCAATTCTACGTAAACCAAAGATGGTTAGGTGGAATTTTAACTAACTATAAAACAATTTCTAAACGTATCAAACGTATCTCTGAAATTGAAAAAATGGAAGAAGATGGCTTATTCGAAGTACTACCTAAAAAAGAAGTTGTAGAACTTAAAAAAGAATACGACCGTTTAATTAAATTCTTAGGCGGAATTCGTGATATGAAATCAATGCCTCAAGCATTATTTGTAGTTGACCCTCGTAAAGAGCGCAACGCAATTGCTGAAGCACGTAAATTAAACATCCCTATCGTAGGTATTGTGGATACTAACTGTGATCCAGATGAAATTGATTACGTTATCCCTGCAAACGATGATGCTATCCGTGCCGTTAAATTATTAACTGGTAAAATGGCAGATGCAATCTTAGAAGGTCAACAAGGTGTATCAAATGAAGAAGTAGCGGCAGAACAAAATATTGATTTAAATGAATCAAAAGAAGCTACTGAAGCAGAAACAACTGAAGAAAACACTTCTGTTGAATCAAACTAAGAATAATGTAAAATGGGTGATAAGATATTTAAGCTTATCACCCTTTTTTAAAATAAATATACTAAAATTCATTAAATAATGGAGGAATATGAAATGGCAATTTCAGCTAAACTTGTTAAAGAATTACGTGAAAAAACTGGCGCTGGTATGATGGACTGTAAAAAGGCGTTAACAGAAACTGATGGTGACATCGATAAAGCTATCGATTTTCTACGTGAAAAAGGTATTGCAAAAGCTGCCAAAAAATCTGACCGTATCGCAGCAGAAGGTCTAGTACATGTTGAAGAAAAAGGCAATGAAGCAGCAATTGTGGAAATTAATGCAGAAACAGACTTCGTAGCTCGTAACGAAGGCTTCCAAGAATTAGTTAAAGAAATTGCTAACCAAGTATTAGAAACAAAAGCAGAATCAGTAGAAGCGTTATTAGAAACTACTTTACCAAATGGTAAATCAGTAGATCAACACGTTAAAGAAACAATTTCAACAATCGGAGAAAAATTAAGTATCCGTCGTTTTGCTGTCAGAACTAAATCAGACAATGATGCTTTTGGTTCTTATTTACACATGGGTGGACGTATCGGTGTGTTAACTGTAGTTGAAGGTTCAACTGACGCAGAAGCTGCTAAAGATGTAGCGATGCACATTGCTGCAATTAGTCCTAAATACGTTTCATCAGAACAAGTAAGTGAAGATGAAATCAATCACGAAAGAGAAGTTTTAAAACAACAAGCATTAAATGAAGGTAAACCAGAAAAAATCGTTGAAAAAATGGTAGAAGGTCGTTTACGCAAATATTTACAAGAAATTTGTGCAGTTGACCAAAACTTTGTAAAAGATCCTGACCAAACAGTTGAAGCTTTCTTAAAATCAAAAGGTGGTAAACTTGTTGACTTCCTACGCTATGAAGTAGGCGAAGGCATGGAAAAACGTGAAGAAAACTTTGCTGACGAAGTAAAAGGACAAATGAAATAATATTTCATAGTTTAAACAAGAAAGAAGACACCTCTGTACTCCGTATAAAAGATATACTTTTGTATTGGAAGACCTATTGTGTCTTCTTTACTTGTATAAATTACATATTTTTACAATAGAGAGGAAAAGACAATGGCTCAAACTTCTAAATACGAACGTGTTGTTTTAAAATTAAGTGGTGAAGCACTAGCAGGTAACGATGGATTTGGAATTAATCCAATTACGATTAAAAGCGTGGCTGAACAAGTAGCCGAAGTTGCAAAAATGGACTGTGAAATTGCAGTTATAGTCGGTGGAGGCAATATTTGGAGAGGTAAAACTGGTAGTGATTTAGGTATGGATCGTGGCACAGCTGACTACATGGGTATGCTAGCTACAGTAATGAATGCTCTAGCATTGCAAGACAGTCTTGAACAGCTAGATTGTGATACACGTGTATTAACTTCAATTGAAATGAAGCAAGTTGCAGAACCATACATTCGCCGTCGTGCGATCAGACATTTAGAGAAAAAACGTGTAGTCATCTTTGCAGCGGGTATTGGTAATCCATACTTCTCAACTGATACAACAGCAGCTTTACGTGCAGCTGAAGTTGAAGCCGATGTTATCTTAATGGGTAAAAATAATGTTGATGGTGTCTATTCTGCTGATCCAAAAGTAGACTCAAACGCTATTAAATATGAACATTTAACTCATATCCAAATGTTGCAAGATGGTTTACAAGTTATGGACTCTACAGCGTCATCATTCTGTATGGATAATAATATTCCATTAAATGTATTTTCTATTACAGAAGAGGGTAATATTAAACGAGCTGTTATGGGCGAAAAAATAGGAACGTTAATTACAAAATAATTAGAGGTGTATGACAATGAGTGACATTATTAATGACACGAAAACAAAAATGCAAAAATCTATTGACAGTTTATCAAGAGAATTAGCGAATATTAGTGCCGGAAGAGCCAATTCAAATTTATTAAATGGTGTTAATGTTGATTATTATGGTGCGCCAACACCAGTACAACAACTTGCTAGTATCAATGTTCCGGAAGCACGTTTACTCGTAATTTCACCTTACGATAAATCATCAGTAGCTGATATTGAAAAAGCAATCAACGCTGCAAATTTAGGTGTGAACCCTTCAAGCGATGGAGAAGTCATTCGTATTATTATCCCTGCTTTAACTGAAGAACGCCGTAAAGAACTTGTGAAAGATGTTAAAAAATTGGGTGAAGATGCGAAAGTAGCAGTTAGAAATGTGCGCCGTGATTCTAACGATATACTTAAAAAACAAGAAAAAAATGGTGACATCACTGAAGATGATTTAAGATCACAAACAGACGATGTACAAAAAATAACTGACAATGCAATTAAAGATATTGATAGTTTACTAGAAGAAAAAGAAAAAGATATTATGTCAGTATAAACATGGTAATGATGATCATACTTCAATTCACTTATTAAAAAAGATAATTTTTGAAAAGAGAGCTTGAATTAGAGGTATATCATAAATTTATCTGAACTGTATCAAATCAGACTTTGGTACAGTTTTTTTATTTGTTTATTCAATGCGACTATCTATTATGATAAAATGGTAGATAATTGCATCTAGAATCTAATTATAATAAACAGAGATGACCAAGCTCGGAGGAAATACCATGTTTAAAAAGTTAAAAAAGAAGAAAGAAAATCAGCATAAGCATTCCGATATCAATTTGGATGTACATAACATACCCGAACATGTTGCTATAATAATGGATGGTAATGGTCGGTGGGCAAAACAAAGAAAATTGCCTAGAATTAAAGGTCACTACCAAGGTATGCAAACAGTTAAAAAAATCACTAAAGTAGCAAGTGATTTAGGAATTAAATATTTAACTTTGTATGCTTTCTCTACAGAAAATTGGACAAGGCCTGAAAATGAAGTCAATTATATAATGAACCTACCAGTTAACTTTTTAAAAACATTTCTACCAGAGTTGATAGAAAATAATGTAAAAGTAGAAACGATTGGTTTTATGGAGCATTTGCCAACTTCTACCCTCAAAGCGATAGATAAAGCAAAAGAAGAAACAAAAAATAATACGGGATTAAAATTAGTCTTTGCAATAAATTATGGTGGGCGAGCTGAAATTGTTAATAGTGTTAAAGCAATTTATGATAAATTGTCTACACAAGGTTTAACAAGTGAAGCAATCACAGAAAAAATGATTAATGACCATCTAATGACATATTGTTATCCCGATCCTGACCTTCTAATAAGAACATCAGGCGAACAACGTATTAGTAATTTTCTAATCTGGCAAGTATCTTATAGCGAATTTATATTCAATGAAAAATTATGGCCAGATTTCGATAAAGAAGAATTAATAAACTGTATTAAAATTTATCAATCTCGTCAACGGCGTTTTGGGGGATTATAAGTAGTTAGGAGAATAGTATGAAAGTTAGAACTTTGACGGCCATTATTGGACTTATCATTTTCCTCCCAGTATTACTGAAGGGTGGATTAATATTAATGCTGTTTTCGTATTTATTAGCGTTCATAGCATTAAAAGAATTGCTTAACATGAATATGATTAGATTCTTATCAGTACCAGGAATTATAAGTGCATTAGGGATTTTAATTATTATGTTACCTCAAGGTGCGGGTAACTGGGTTAGTGATTTACAATTAAAATCATTAATAGCTATGAGTTTTATTTTATTAAGTTATACAGTGCTTTCTAAAAATAGATTTAGCTTTATGGATGCTGCTTTCTGTCTAATGACGATTGCATATGTTGGTATCGGATTTATGTATCTTTATGAAACAAGATCTGAAGGTTTACATTACATACTATTTGCATTTCTCATCGTATGGTCGACAGATACTGGTGCCTATATATTTGGTCGTTTAATGGGCAAACATAAATTATGGCCTGTAATAAGTCCAAATAAAACAATAGAAGGTTTTATTGGCGGATTGATATGTAGCTTAATTATTCCACTTATTATGATAATGTTTGTAGATTTTAACATTGCTATATGGATACTACTTATAGTTACAGTTATACTTAGTATGTTTGGCCAACTTGGTGACCTTGTAGAATCAGGATTTAAACGTCATTTTGGTGTAAAAGATTCAGGGCGTATTTTACCAGGTCATGGTGGTATTTTAGACCGTTTTGATAGTTTCATGTTTGTATTACCTTTACTCAACATCTTGTTAATACAAGTGTAAATATTAAAATATGAGTTTCATTCTACAATTATATAAATAAAAAATAGGGAGTTAATGAAATTAAGTAACTGAGAGCAAAATTACAGTTGTTTAATTTCTTAACTCCTTTTGACAAGCAAAAATAATAGAAATAAGTATGATTGTAAGCTTATATAGTAAAATTCAATATAAACAATTATTCACATATTAAGATACGTGTGTCACTTACCATTGATGTGTTATACTTTTATAATCTAAAGTTAGTCACATACCATAATTACAATAACGTGAATTAATGTAACAATTACGAGTAATCAAATTTTTTCAAACATATGAGGTGTAGCAAAGTGAGTTTTCTAGTAACAATTTTCTCTTTTATAATCGTCTTTGGCGTTCTTGTCACAGTTCATGAGTATGGGCATATGTTTTTTGCAAAACGGGCTGGTATCATGTGCCCAGAATTTGCTATTGGCATGGGACCCAAAATATTTAGTTTCAGAAAAAATGAAACATTATATACAATTCGATTATTGCCAGTTGGTGGCTATGTTCGAATGGCTGGGGATGGTTTAGAAGAGCCACCTGTTCAACCAGGTATGCATGTAAAGGTTAAATTAAATGATAAAGATGAAATTACACATATTATTTTAGATGATCAACATAAATTTCAACAAATTGAAGCAATAGAAGTAAAGCAATGTGATTTTAAAGATGGTTTATATGTTGAAGGCGTAGCTTCATATGACCAAGAAAGACATCGTTATCCTATAGCTAAAAAAGCATATTTTGTAGAAAATGGGAGTTTAGTTCAAATTGCTCCTAGAGATCGTCAATTTACTTATAAGAAACCATACCAAAAATTCTTAACATTATTTGCGGGGCCATTGTTTAACTTCTTACTTACATTAGTATTATTTATCGGTCTAGCATATTATCAAGGTACACCTACCAATACAGTAGATGAAGTTATGAAAGATTCACCGGCTGCACAAGCAGGCTTGAAATCTGGAGATACAATTGAAAAAGTAGGTAAGTATAATATTGATAGTAAAGATGATATTGATCACGCTGTTAAAGAAGTTAAAGACAACAAAACTAAATTAATTGTTGAACGTGATGGCAATAAAGAATCTATTCATATTAAACCAAAAAAAATTGAACAACAAGTTACAAAAACACATTCTGAAACAAGATATTTATTAGGCTATAGTGCTGCCACAGAACATACTATATTCAAGCCAATTTCTGACGGTTTTGAACAAACACTGAGCGCAGGGAAAATGATTTTCACTGCGATTGTAAGTATGATAGCTAGTATTTTTACAGGTGAATTTTCATTCGATATGTTAAATGGACCAGTAGGTATATATCATTCTGTCGACTCTGTAGTTAAAACTGGTATAATTAACTTGATTTCATGGACTGCTTTATTAAGTGTTAACCTAGGATTAATGAATCTTTTACCAATACCCGCATTAGATGGTGGGAGAATTTTATTTGTATTATATGAAGCAATCTTTAGAAAACCAGTAAATAAAAAAGCCGAAACTACAATTATTGCTATTGGTGCAGTTTTTGTATTAGTTATTATGGTATTAGTAACTTGGAACGATATTCAACGTTATTTCTTATAAGAGGGAGAGAGTCATTTAAATGAAACAGTCAAAAGTATTTATACCAACCATGAAAGAAGTACCTGCAGGTGCAGAAGCATTAAGCCATCGTTTATTACTAAAAGCAGGTTTAATTAAACAAAGTACAAGTGGAATATATAGCTATTTGCCACTTGCTGCTAGAGTGCTAAATAATATTGAAAGCATTGTACGTGAAGAAATGGAACGCATTGATGCTGTTGAAATATTAATGCCAGCATTGCAACAAGCAGAATTGTGGGAAGAATCAGGACGTTGGAGTGCGTACGGCCCAGAACTTATGCGTTTACAAGACCGTAACGGACGCGAATTTGCGCTTGGTCCAACACATGAAGAGGTTGTGACTTCACTAGTTCGAGATGAATTGAAATCATATAAGCAATTGCCAATGACACTGTTCCAAATACAATCTAAATATAGAGATGAAAAACGTCCACGTTTCGGATTATTACGTGGTAGAGAATTTATAATGAAAGATGCTTATTCTTTCCATGCAGATGAAGAATCATTAGATGCATCATATGAAGATATGTACCATGCTTATGGACGTATTTTTAATCGTGTAGGTGTCAATGCGAGACCAGTAGTTGCTGATTCAGGTGCTATTGGAGGGAGCCATACACATGAATTTATGGCCTTAAGTGAAATTGGTGAAGATACGATTGTTTATAGTGAGCACAGTGAATATGCAGCAAATATTGAAAAAGCAGAAGTAGTTTACCATGCTAATAAAAAGCATGATGAAGTACAACCGCTTACGAAAATAGAAACACCTAACATTCATACCGCGCAAGAGCTAGCGACATTTTTAAATAAACCATTAGATGAAATTACTAAATCTATGATTTTTAATGTTGATGGAGAGTTTATTATGGTGTTAGTGCGAGGACATCATGAAATAAATGACATCAAACTAAAAGCTTACTTTGCTACTGACAATATTGAATTGGCAACTGAAGATGAAATTGTAAATATTTTAGGCGCAAAACCTGGCTCATTAGGTCCAATATTTGATAAAGACATTAAAGTTTACGCTGATAATTTCATTCAAGATTTGAATAATATTGTTGTAGGTGCAAATGAAGATGGCTATCATTTATTAAATGCAAATGTGGGCCGTGATTTTGAAGTAGAAGCATATGGTGACTTTAGGTTTATTTTAGAAGGTGAATTGCTTGCAGATAGCTCAGATGAAGCTCACTTTGCTGAAGGCATTGAAGTCGGCCAAGTTTTTAAACTTGGTACGAAATATTCTGAATCAATGAATGCGACATTCTTAAATAACCAAGGTAGAGCACAACCATTATTAATGGGTTGTTACGGTATTGGTGTTTCAAGAACGTTGAGTGCAATTGTTGAACAAAATCATGATGACAATGGTATTATTTGGCCAAAATCAGTTACACCATTTGAATTACATTTAATTTCAATTAATCCTAAAAAAGATGAACAACGTGCATTAGCCGACCAATTATATTCACAATTAAACGAAAATTATGATGTACTTTATGATGATCGTAAAGAACGTGCAGGTGTTAAATTCAATGATGCTGACTTAATTGGTTTACCTATACGTATTGTGGTAGGTAAAAATGCAGCAGAAGGAATTGTAGAAGTGAAACGTCGTGATACTGGAGAGAGTGAAGACGTACATGTTGATAATTTAATCAATTACGTAAATGAGTTATATGCGACAATATAATTTAAAATGAAAAAATGCATCATTGTAGTGAATACAATGGTGCATTTATTATTGGTAATAATAGCAGTTATTGAAATAATTAAGTTTAACTATTAGAAATTCATAAATATCCGTTATAATATAGAGAAGGTAAAAATAATACATACACGGTCATTTAATGTAAGTAATCTTACACAAGTAAAGCAGTGTAATTAATAGTAAGGTGGTTATCGTCATGGCAATGACAAATCAGGAAAAATTTAAAATCCTAGCTGACCAAATTAAAATAACAGATCATTTGGAACCAGAAATATTGGAGCAAAGTGAATTAACACGTGTGGATGTTAAAACAACAGATCGCACATGGGTGTTTCAACTTACATTACCATACTTTCTATCAACAGAAGATTATTTGCTTTTTACAGGAGCAATAAAAGAAGAATTTAAAACTATCGCTAATGTAGAATGTAATATCACAATAAATAATAAAGAAAATCAAGATGAATACGCATTAAAATATTTTAGCCATTGTATCGATCAAACGCACCTTTCACCAAAAGTAAAAGGGCAGTTAAAGCAAAAGCGTTTAATCATGTCAGGAGATGTGCTAAAAGTAACATGCCAAAATGATATTGAACGAGATCATTTTGATAAAGCTTGTAATGGAAGCTTAGTTAAAGCGTTTCAGCGCTGTGGTTTTGCTATTAGCAAAATTGTATTCGAAACAGATCAAGTTAGTAATCATGAAGACCTAGCATCATTGGAAGCACATATTCAAGAAGAAGATGAAAAAAGTGCGCGTGAAGCTACTGAGAAACTAGAAAAAATGAAAGCTGAGAAAGCAAAACAACAAGACAATAATGAAAGTACGGTATCTAAGTGTCAAATTGGCAAACCAATTCAAATTGAAAACATCAAACCGATTGAATCTATTATTGAGGAAGAATTTAAAGTAGCAATTGAAGGTGTTATTTTTGATATCAATTTAAAAGAATTAAAGAGTGGACGACATATTGTTGAGTTAAAAGTGACGGACTATACAGACTCGCTTGTATTGAAAATGTTCACACGTAAAAATAAAGACGATTTAGATCACTTTAAAGCTTTAAGTATTGGCAAATGGGTGCGTGCACAAGGTCGCATAGAAGAAGACACGTTTGTTAGAGATTTAGTAATGATGATGGCAGATATCGAAGAAATAAAAAAAGCTACTAAACAAGATAAAGCTGAAGAGAAGCGTGTAGAATTTCATTTACATTCGGCCATGAGTCAAATGGATGGTATTCCCAATATCTCAGCTTATGTAGAACAAGCCGCAAAATGGGGACATAAAGCAATTGCAGTTACAGATCATAATGGTGTTCAAGCATTTCCTGATGCTCATAATGCAGCAGAAAAGCATGGTGTTAAAATGATTTATGGGATGGAAGGCATGCTTGTCGATGATGGCGTACCTATTGCTTACAAACCTAAAGATAGAGACTTAAAGACAGCAACTTATGTCGTATTCGACGTTGAGACGACAGGCCTGTCCAATCAGTACGACAAAATTATTGAACTTGCAGCAGTCAAAGTGAAAGATGGGGAAATTATAGATAAATTCGAACGTTTTAGTAATCCACATGAACGTTTATCAGAAACTATTATTAATTTAACGCATATTACAGATGATATGTTAGTAGATGCCCCAGAGATTGAAGATGTACTTACTGAATTTAAAGCATGGGTAGGAGACGCTATATTCGTTGCGCATAATGCCTCTTTTGATATGGGATTCATTGATACGGGATACGAACATGTCGGTGTTGGTGCATCTACGAATGGTGTTATAGATACCTTAGAATTATCAAGAACAATCAATACAGAATATGGTAAACATGGTTTGAACTTTTTAGCGAAGAAGTATGGCGTAGAATTAACACAACACCACAGAGCGATTTATGATACAGAAGCTACAGCATATATATTTATTAAAATGTTGAAACAATTAGAAGAATTGGGTGTTAAAAACCATCAAGATATTAATACGTCACTAACGAATGAAGATGCTTATAAACGAGCACGTCCAAATCATGTGACGCTTATTGTTCAAAATCAAGAAGGACTGAAAAACTTATTTAAGATTGTTAGTGCATCGTTAGTAAAATATTATTACCGAACTCCAAGAATACCACGATCACTGTTAGACGAACATAGAGAAGGCATCCTTGTTGGATCAGCATGTGACGAAGGGGAAGTATTTACTGCAGTGATGCAAAAAGATCAATCTCAAGTTGAGCGTATTGCTAAATATTATGATTTTATTGAGTTACAACCACCTGCTTTATATCAAGATTTAATCGATAGAGAACTCGTACGTGATAATGAGACCTTACATGAAATTTATAATCGTTTAATTCGTGCAGGAGAAGTCAATAACATTCCAGTTATTGCCACAGGGAATGCACACTATTTGAATGAGCATGACGCTATAGCACGTAAAATTTTAATTGCTTCACAACCAGGAAATCCTTTGAACCGTTCTACATTACCAGAAGCTCACTTTAGAACAACAGATGAAATGCTAGATGAATTGCATTTCTTAGGAGAAGAAAAAGCACATGAATTAGTGGTTAAAAATACAAATGAATTAGCTGATCGTATTGAACGTGTAGTACCAATTAAAGATGAGTTATATACACCGAGAATGGAAGGCGCGAATGAAGAAATTCGAGAAATGAGTTATTCTAACGCAAAAGAACTTTACGGTGATGATTTACCACAAATTGTAATTGATAGACTAGAAAAAGAATTAGACAGTATTATTGGTAATGGCTTCTCGGTAATCTACCTCATTTCACAAAGACTTGTAAAAAAATCACTAATTGATGGATATTTAGTAGGTTCACGTGGTTCTGTTGGTTCGAGCTTTGTTGCTACTATGACAGAAATTACTGAGGTAAATCCATTGCCACCCCATTATATTTGTCCAAAATGTAAAACGAGTGAATTTTTTGACGATGGTTCTGTTGGTTCAGGATTTGACTTACCGGACAAAAAATGTGACGACTGTGGTAGTGAACTTATCAAAGAAGGACAAGATATACCTTTCGAAACTTTCCTAGGCTTTAAAGGTGATAAAGTGCCTGATATTGATTTGAACTTTAGTGGAGAATATCAACCAAATGCCCATAATTATACAAAAGAATTATTTGGTGAAGACAAAGTATTCCGGGCGGGAACAATAGGAACAGTTGCAGAAAAAACAGCATTTGGTTATGTGAAAGGTTATTTAAATGACCAAGGTATTCATAAACGTGGTGCAGAAATAGATAGATTGGTTAAAGGATGTACTGGTGTAAAAAGAACATCCGGACAACATCCAGGCGGTATTATTGTTGTCCCAGACTATATGGATATATATGACTTTACGCCTGTACAGTTCCCAGCTGATGATCAATCTTCGCCTTGGATGACAACACACTTTGACTTCCATTCAATACATGATAATGTCTTGAAGTTAGATATACTAGGGCACGATGACCCAACGATGATACGTATGTTGCAAGATTTATCTGGCATTGACCCTACAACTATTCCAGTTGATGATAAAGATACTATGGGTATTTTCAGTTCGCCTGAACCATTAGGTGTTACTCAAGAAGAAATTTTATGTAAGACTGGTACGTTTGGGGTGCCAGAGTTTGGAACTGGGTTTGTTAGACAAATGTTAGAAGATACAAAGCCAACTACATTTTCAGAACTTGTTAGAATTTCAGGATTATCGCACGGTACAGATGTGTGGTTAGGAAATGCTCAAGATTTAATTCGTTCAGGTAAATGTGATCTTGCAAGTGTTATTTGTTGTCGTGATGATATCATGGTTTACTTGATGTATAACGGTATAGAACCGTCGCTTGCCTTTAAGACAATGGAGTTTGTGCGTAAAGGTAAAGGACTAACTGATGATATGGTAGAAGCTATGGTAGATAATGAAGTGCCAGATTGGTACTTAGATTCATGTAGAAAAATTAAATACATGTTCCCTAAAGCCCATGCGGCAGCATATGTATTAATGGCAGTAAGAATTGCGTATTTCAAAGTACATTATCCACTCTATTATTATGCAAGTTACTTTACAGTACGTGCTACTGACTTTGATTTAATTACAATGATTAAAGATAAAGAAAGCATTAGAAATACTGTGAATGATATGTACTCACGTTATATGGATTTAGCGAAAAAAGAAAAAGATACATTAACAGTGCTTGAAATCATGAATGAAATGGCACAACGTGGTTTCCGCATGCAACCAATTAGTTTAGAGAAAAGCAAGGCTTTTGAGTTTATTATTGAAGGGGACACTTTAATTCCTCCATTCATATCTGTACCAGGCTTAGGTGAGAATGTTGCTCAAAGAATCGTAGAGTCGAGAGAAGAAGGGCCATTTTTATCAAAAGAAGATTTAAATAAAAAAGCTGGCTTATCTCAAAAAGTAATAGAATATTTAGATGAACTAGGATCCTTACCTAATTTACCTGATAAAGCTCAATTATCTATATTTGATATGTAATAGTTTAAAAGCTTTTATGAACTTGTCATTGTGGGCTTTAACAAATATAGTTATTTGTCTAGAAAATAAACATATGATATAATAATAATGCTTAAAAAATTAGACTCAGGCAGGAAGAGTGGGCATAATACCCGCTCTTTTCTATTTGCCAAAAAAGGAGGTCAGCATGAGTAAAATAACTGAGCAAGTTGAAGCAATAATTCAACCTGTCCTTGACGACTTAAATTTTGAATTAGTAGAAGTTGAGTTTACAAAAGAAGGAAACGATCACTTCTTAAGAGTATCTATCGATAAAGAAGGTGGCGTAGATTTAAACGATTGTGCGCTTGCTTCTGAAAAAATTAGTGAAGTAATGGACTCAGAAGATCCTATCAAACAGATGTACTATTTAGATGTTGCCTCACCTGGTGCTGAAAGACCAATTAAAAAAGAAAAAGATTATCAAAATGCTGTGACTAAACCTGTGTTCGTATCTTTATATGCTCCAATTGAAGGGGCAAAAGAATGGTTAGGCATATTACAGTCTGTTGATGAAGAAACGATTGTAATGGAAGTCAAAGATAAGTCAAAAACAAAACAAGTTGAAATTCCAAGAAAAAAAATAGCTAAAGCACGTCACGCCGTAATGATATAACGTGATAAGGAGGATGATAAACCGTGTCAAGTAATGAATTATTATTAGCTACTGAGTACTTAGAAAAAGAGAAAAAAATTCCTAGAGAAGTGTTAATTGATGCTATAGAAGCAGCATTAATCACGGCCTATAAAAAGAACTATGAAAGTGCAAGAAACGTGCGTGTTGAATTAAACATGGATGATGGTACTTTCAATGTTATCGCTCGTAAAGAAGTGGTTGAAGAATCATTCGATAACCGAGAAGAAATTGATTTAAGTACTGCGTTGATTAAAAATCCGGCATATGAAATTGGTGATATCTACGAAGAAGATGTTACGCCTAGTGATTTTGGTCGTGTGGGGGCGCAAGCAGCGAAACAAGCTGTAATGCAACGTTTACGTGATGCAGAACGTGAAATTTTATATGATGAATTTATCGATAAAGAAGAGGACATTGTTACTGGTCTTATCGATAGAGTGGACCACCGTTATGTCTATGTAAACTTGGGACGCACAGAAGCAGTATTATCTGAAGCCGAAAGAAGTCCAAACGAAAGTTATATTCCAAACGAAAGAATTAGAGTATATGTAAACAAAGTGGAACAAACGACAAAAGGACCACAAATTTATGTTTCACGTAGCCACCCAGGTTTGTTAAAGCGTTTATTTGAACAAGAAGTGCCAGAGATTTTTGATGGTACAGTGATTGTTAAATCAGTAGCGCGTGAAGCTGGTGATCGCTCTAAAATCAGTGTACACTCAGATAACCCTGATATAGATGCAGTTGGTGCATGTGTTGGTTCAAAAGGTAGTCGTGTGGAAGCAGTTGTGGAAGAACTCGGTGGCGAAAAAATTGATATCGTTCAATGGGATGAAGATCCTAAGGTATTTGTAAAAAATGCTTTAAGCCCCTCACAAGTATTGCAAGTTATTGTTGATGAAGAAAATCAATCAACAATAGTGGTAGTACCAGATTATCAATTATCTTTAGCCATAGGTAAACGTGGACAAAATGCACGTTTAGCTGCTAAATTGACTGGTTGGAAAATTGATATTAAATCAGAAACAGATGCAAGAGAAGCAGGTGTCTATCCAGCTGATATTACAGATGACATTGAGGATACGGAAGATCAACTTGATGATGTTATTGATGAAGGAAACGTAGATTCTGTAGAAACAGAGAACGAATTTTCTGAAACAAAAACTGAAGAAGACGCTGAAAAATAACTTGGAGTGATAACTTTATGAAAAAGAAAAAAATTCCAATGCGTAAATGTATACTTTCAAATGAAATGTACCCTAAGAATGACATGATTCGAGTTGTAATTAACAAAGACGGACAAATTTTTGCTGATGCAAGTGGCAAACAACAAGGCCGTGGTGCATACGTATCAAAAAATGTTAAATTAGTAGAAGAAGCACAGCAAAAAGAAATATTAGAAAGATATTTCAAATCTGATGTTGAGACATTAGAACCTGTTTATAAAGAGATTATACGCCTTATTTATCGCGAAGAGATTCCTAAATGACAAAAGGAAAAATCGTAAATTTCTTAGGTTTAGCAATGGCTGCGGGAAAAGTTAAAACAGGTGAATCAGTCATTTTAAATGATTTAAAGAACGGCAAATTGAAGCTCGTAATCATTGCAACAGACGCTTCTGATAACACAATTAAAGTGATGCAGAACAAGTGTGAAAGTTACCATATATCATTACGCATATTTGGAACAAGAGCTGAATTAGGACAAGCTTTAGGTAAAGCAGAACGTGTAAACATTGGAATCACTGATCAAGGCTTTGCTAAAAAGTTATTGTCAATGATTGATGAATATCGTAAGGAGTGACTTTATGAGTAAAAAAAGAATTTACGAATACGCTAAAGATTTAAAAATAAAAAGTAAAGAAATTATCGATGAATTGCAGAAAATGAACGTCGAGGTAACGAGTCATATGCAAACATTAGAAGACGATCAAATTAAAGCATTAGATAAAATTTACAAACCAGAACAAGCAAAACAAGCTGATAAGCCGCAACAAAAAACTGGTCAAAATAACAAGAATAACCAAAATAACAACAAAAATAATAAGCAAAATAATAAAAAACCTAAAAACAACAAAAATAATAAGAACAACAAAAA
>Ga0079226_10000737_pt1 | contig 23862 bp, 21 predicted proteins | sample Poulit2014_FD_76345 | JGI IMG/M metagenome (GOLD analysis project Ga0079226, IMG submission 76345) | Agricultural soil microbial communities from Georgia to study Nitrogen management - Poultry litter 2014 | ecosystem: Environmental > Terrestrial > Soil > Agricultural land | place: USA: Georgia...
CGTCTCCGGTTCCGAGCACCGGGAGCCGTTCTGGTTGTGCAAGTGCTGCCCCGATGGCTGTGTAGAGGCCAAGGCCGATGGCCTGGAATGCTTGCGTAAAACAAAAACCGAATTCATCCGGTACATCCAGGTATTGGCTTGGGTAGCCCATGAAATTTCCCGAATCTATGGCTACGATACGGTCTTTCGGCAGTATCTCGTTGACCTGTTTGGTCAATTCGCGTGGATCAATGACTACACCCGAGGTGCTGAGGTTTTCGGTTGGTGTTTGGTCCCATCGACTATGATCCCGGATCTGGGCGCGCACCTGGGCGGTTCTATATCTGGTGCCAGCATCGTCGGCGAGCAGCTCATAGAGGCGACTTGCGGTAGTTGCCGAACCGCCAAGCACCGGAATATCAATGGGGCGGTGTGCTCCCAGGGCGCTGTCTTCGATGTCGATTTGGGCGACCGTTGTCTGATCACCAATGAGTTTGCCGTGTCGCATGGTCCACATGTTTAACGCACTGCCAAAGGCCACAATGAGATCTGCTTGAGAGATGAAATCTGCGGTAGTGGGAGAGGAAAACCCACCGGAAATGCCCAGGTCGAAGGGATCGCCGTTGAATAAGCCCTTCGCGACGGCGCCGGTGGCGACTAACGCACCGGTATGTTCGGCCAGTTGTTGAATTTCGTGCTTGGCACCGCGACCACCACGGCCCGCGATGAATACCGGACGTTGACTGTGCCGTAGCGCGTCAGCAAGCATACGTACTTGGGTTTCGGCAGGTTGAATCTCGGGTTGACGATCCACGATCGTGGCGGGTATGTCGCCGATCGCCTCTTGGGCCTGAATATCAATGGGGAGATTGAGTACAACGGTTCGTCGGCCACGCAACGCAGTTCGGTAGGCTCGAAGGGTATCTTCTAGTGCGGTTTCAGCCGAATTGATACGCAATGGCGTTGCCAACAACGATCGCGCATAATCGCGCTGATCTATAGCGAAATTCGAATGGATGTGCTGGGCGGCGGCTTCGGCGGTGAGAACGATCATCGGTGTTCGGGATTTTGCGGCTTCAGTGATACCGGTGCCAGCATTCGTGAGACCGCAGCCCTGATGGACACTCACGAGACTGACTTTGCCGCTCATCCTGCTATAGGCATCTGCCATGGTGGCTGCACCGCCTTCGTGGCGGGTAGCCACAAATTGCACCCCTGCGGCACGGAGGGCATTTGTGATCTCGAAATTGCCGCTTCCGACCACACCGAAAACGTGCCCAACGCCAAGCTTTGCCAAGTATGTTCCGATTTGCTGTGCAACGGTTACCACGCAGATGCTCCTCAATTTTGCGGCGGTTTTAACTGACCGACCCCTCATAAGAATATGACGACGGTCACGTGTGCTCGATATTACATGTGTCGGAGCTCTTTCGGGAGTCTATGCCAGCGGGATATCAGAAAACTTATATGGGTTAGCTGTTTTGGCAATTGACCGGTGAGGTTGACAGCGACAGACTTGTAGTCATCATTCGTGACGCCAGTCACATTATTTGGAGGTAGCTCACATGAGTACAAAGACCACCAACACAACCGCCAGACCACGCAAGTATATTGTTGCCTCGCTCATCGGAAATTCGTTGGAATGGTACGACTTCTTCCTTTACGCTGTCGCCTCGTCGGTCGTTTTTGGAACAGTATTTTTCCCCGAAGGCACAGATCCGCTATTGGGCACTCTTGGAGCCTTCGCAGGATTTGCGGTCGGTTTTGCCGCAAGGCCCCTTGGCGGCATCATTTTCGGTCATATCGGTGACAGGGTGAGCCGTAAGACTGCCCTGGTGCTGACGTTGGTCATCATGGGTGCAGCCACCACAGGCATGGGACTATTGCCCACCTATAACCAGATCGGTTTGGCCGCACCCCTGTTGCTTGTGTTCTTACGCATTATTCAAGGCATTGCCGCCGGAGGCGAATGGGGCGGAGCCGTGCTCTTGATCAGTGAAAACTCGGATACTAAACGGCGAGGGTTCCTCTCTGCTTTCAGTCAAGGCGGCATCAGTATCGGCTTCGTCTTATCATCGCTAGTGTTCTTCTTGGTTCAGCTCATGCCCGAACAACACTTCATGGCTTGGGGCTGGCGTATTCCCTTCCTGATCAGTCTGATCCTGCTGATTGTCGGTATTTGGATCCGCATGCATTTACCGGAAGAAAATCGTCCCGTTGCTGGCCCGGGCGCACAGGATAGGTACCACAAGCTTCCAATACTCCAGGCGATCCGCACGTATCCGAAGGAAATTCTCACCGCGATGGGGCTGCGCGTTGCAGAAAACGGTGGCTCCTACATCTTCCTTTCGTTCTCCGTTGTGTACGGGGTGCACGTAGGTGTCGACCAAGGTCTGCTGTTGCTCGGTGTTGCCATATCTATGGCGTTCTCGTTCTTTACATACCTGTTCTTTGGGTACATGTCAGATCTGTTGGGCCGCGGGAAAGTCTATGGTGCAGGATCGGTCATGATGGCCTTGATGGCCTTCCCGTTCTTCTGGATGATCGATTCGCACTCACCATTTGTCATCATCGCGGCATTCATGATTGCCAACGGCATCTGTCACGGTGCGATGGTTGGCACCCAGCCGTCGTACTTTCACGAACTCTTCCCGGCCGAAGTGCGTTATTCTGCAATGTCGATTGCCCATGAAATTGCCGCCGTATTTGCCGGTGGTCTGGCACCGATGATCGCAACTGCACTGTTGATGCGCTTTGATTCTGCCACACCGATTGCCCTCTATCTCATCGGTCTCTGCACGATCACGCTGCTGGCAGTATTGGCGAGTAAAGGGCTTAAAAAAGACGCCAAAGCATCAACCGTCACGGTAATGAAGCAAGACGCCGCATCACAGTCAGTTGTTGTCACCCAGCATATTGGAGGAAAGTAGCTTTGACCGCATACATTATCGGCACCGGGCAATCTGCCTATGCCAGAAAAGCTCTCGCTGAGACGACCACCGAAAAGATCCTAGCTCAGGCGACCCAAGCCGCCCTGGCTGATGCTGATCTCACCGTGACAGACATTGATGGGTTGGGTGTGGCCAGTTTTACGTTGGACCCCGACCACGCCATTGATCTGGCATGGAAGCTCGGCATATCGGCGAACTGGCTCATGGAAGATACCAACGGTGGTGCAAGCGCAGGGACACTTCTGCAACACGCCGTACATGCGGTGGAGGCCGGAGAGGCAAAAAATATTCTACTCGTTGCAGGCGACCACATGCCGCCTGAAGCGTTCGCCAATCTGGTAGAACGCTACAACGTCGCAACATATCAACACCTGGCGCCCCTGCCTATGCAGGGCCCCAACTCATTGTTTGCCATGTTGACCCAACGGCAAATGGACCGTCTTGCTCTTGTCCCACAGGACTACGGAAATATTGCGATCGCCCAACGCAAGTGGGCTGCACTAAATCCGGGTGCAGTGTACCGCAGCGAATTGACCATGGGCGAGTACCTCGCTGCACCGCTGGTCTCCGAGCCGTTGCGTCGATACGACTGTGTGCCACCGGTCAGCGGCGGTGATGCCATCATCATCTCCGCTCACCCTGGAGGTTTACCAGCTGCCAGAGTTTTAACCAATAAGGCCTCATACAACTTTGACCAGCAAGCAGGCGATGGGACTACTACTGGGATCGCTACCATCGCCAATGAAGCGTGGAATACCGCGGGTATTGGTCCTGGAGACATCGGCGTGGTCAGCGTCTATGACGATTATCCTGCCATGGTGGTAAGCCAATTACGTGATTTGGGGCTTATATCGCCAAATGAAACAGTTTCGGATTTCATTTCGCAGCATATCGCCACCCACGCACTGCCGGTCAACACTTCGGGCGGGCAACTATCCGCCGGCCAGGCAGGGGCCGCAGGGGGTATGCACGGCATGGTTGAAACGGCACGACAACTTATGGGCAAGGCGGGGCTGCGGCAGGTCGATGCACGATTCGGTGTGGTCACCGGCTACGGCATGGTCCTCTATCGCTACGGCGCCTGCGCCACGGTCAGCGTTTTAGAAAGGGCATGATGAGCATCAACATCCAAGAATGTATCACCTGTTTGACAAGGTATTTTCCTGCAAGACTGCTCTGCAGAACCTGTTCGGATAACAATTTTCGCGCGGTCGATGTCGCCAAGGCCCGGGTCGAAAACCAGACAAGGCTTGCAGACGGTTCCACACTGGCAACACTTCGTGTCGGTAATGACCTGAGGGTGATCGCCCGGGTAGACCCAGCGACGCGAGTTGATGATCAGGTTGAGCTAATCGACCACGCCAATATCGCACCCGGTCAAGCCTATGTTCCGAAACGGGAACTACCCCAGTAATTCCAAAATTTTGCTACCGAGGAGACTCCGCGTGACACTAGAAATGCCAAGCCAAACTCTCATGACTACAGCAACGCTGCCTATGACAATCACAAATATGTTAATACAGCGCGCACATGAGCAGCCTTTTGACCGACTGGTCCAGTGCGGACAGATACAACGGAACGGTCAAGAGATGCTAGAGATCGTTGCCGCTACGGCAGATTTGCTTACATCCGAAGGCATCGAACCAGGAGATACAGTGGCGTTGATGTCGAATAATCGGTTAGAACTGCTCGACTATATCCTGGGGTGTGCCTGGATGGGTGCTGTTGCTGTGCCAATCAACACGGCCAGTCGAGGCGAACAACTCCGCCACGTTCTGCAAAACTGTGCGGCACACCTGGTCATCAGTGAGCCAGAGTTTGTGCCATATATTCTTGGTGTCGCTGATACCACCGCCGTGCACTACATATGGCTGCTCGACGGAGAAAACCCTAGGGGCTCCGGTGGTTCCGAGCAGGTCACTATTGCTGCTGCACCTGATAGGCCGTCCACTTGGCTGGAGCCGTATCGGTCTCAGCCCTCTGACACTGCCGCAATTCTCTATACTTCAGGGACCACCGGTGTATCGAAAGGCGTGGAATGTCCACACGGTCAGTTTTATTGGTGGGGTCGAAATATGTCGGAGCAGTTAGAACTGACAGAACACGACGTGTTGTATACCAATCTGCCACTCTTCCACACTAATGCGCTCAACGCGTTCATGCAGGCTGTCTATAGCGGGGGTTCCTATGTTCTAGGACCAAAGTTTTCGGCCTCTAAGTTTTGGCAAAACCTACACGAAGCTGGCGCGACCGTTACCTATCTGCTGGGTGCAATGGTCAGTATTCTCAATAAGCGCGAGCCAGGTTCATGGGATCGGCGACATAGTGTTCGAGTTGCTCTGTCTCCTGCGACACCGGAGATACTTCACCAGCAATTCAGAGAACGTTTCGGGGTCCTATTACTGGATGGCTATGGTTCAACGGAAACCAACTCTGTTATTGGATCAACCCCTCGGCAATGGAAAACCGGCACAATGGGTAAACTCCGCCCGGGTTTTGACATCCGGATCGTTGATGAAGCTGGGTTTGACGTACCAGTGGGAACACCCGGAGAGCTCTTAGTGCGCAGCACCCAACCGCACGCGGTGGCAACCGGTTATTATAAAATGCCCGAAGCTACGGTCAAGGCTTGGCAAGACCTCTGGTTTCACACCGGAGACCGGATCGTCGCCGACGATGACGGCTGGTACCGGTTTGTTGACCGAATTAAGGATGTTATTCGCCGCCGCGGTGAGAATATCTCTTCGGTCGAAGTTGAAAGTGCGCTACGCAAACATCCGAGTATCGCAGATGTTGCAGTGTACCCGGTGGAGTCTGAACTGGGGGAGGACGAAGTCATGGCCGCCTTGGTGGTTCGAGAAAGCGTCGATTTTGACGAACTCGTCCGGTTTTGTGAACCGTTGCTTGCCTCGTTTGCTATCCCGCGCTTCATACGCGTGATGGATGAACTGCCGTATACTGAAAATGGGAAAGTACGCAAAAGTGTACTCAAGGATGCGGGTCGCGACGCAGCCGATTGGGATCGTGAGAGCTAGATCACGCGCTAAACTAAGCGTTATGGATCTTGTTCTTTTGATGAACCGACATCTGAAATTTCGTCACCTTGTCATCATTTTGGTGATTGAGCAGCAAGGTAGCCTCATGCGTGCGGCTGAGAACCTCTATGTCACACAACCGGCTCTCAGCCGCACGTTACGGGAAGCAGAAACTGCTATCGGTGCTCCGTTGTTTGATCGAACAAGACACGGCATGATCCCTACCGAAGCTGGACGTGTGGCTCTTGAACATGCCGGAGCCATTATTGGCCACGTGGAGGTTCTTGATCGACGGGTGGCTGAAATTTCCAGCCAGCAAGCAGGTTCAATAAGCATCGGGGCGCACGTGACCGGTGCTAACACCATCGTGCCGATGGCTGTTGGGCATTTGCTGACGAAGTATCCGCACATGAATGTGACCATCAGCGAAGCTCCACCATCTGCCCTCATCCAGCAGTTAGAACAAGGTAGCTTGGATATGCTCGTAGGCCGAATGACGGATCACGAAAGCACAGCGCAATTAGATCTGATACCTCTGTATTCTGAGTCGTACCGGATTGTGGCCAGTGCAAGAGGTTCGTCATTTGACCCGGCTACGATTACCTTAGAAACACTGGTGGATCGCCCATGGGTCATACCGGTCAAGGGCACGCCATTACGGGACATGTGGGAAAAAGCCTTTGTACAAAGGGAGCTCCCATTGCCGAGGCAGGTTGTAGAATGCGGTTCGCCGGCGCCGACCAGTACTTTGATACGCCAGTATGGATTTTTCGGGGTCCTACCTGAATCGATGGTCCGTGATGATGAGCGTATGGAGCCTATCCCTGTCAAACTGTCTGACGATCTCGATCGAATAGGTCTTATGTTAATGCCAGAGCGACCGCTGACGGTGGCTGCTGAAATGATGTTAAAAGCATTCCATGAACAGGCACAACTGCTCAATGAATAGGGCTGTCTATCGACGTCCACTCCATATTCAATTTTATATTTCACTTTTGTGACGACGGTTGTATTTTCGTTATAGTGTTTGTAGGGTGAGACACACTAGCAGGTTCGAAAAGATACCTCTAATGTACTTTTCGATCACAAAAATCTGCTGCACCGCGCACCACCGCGGTTCGCATCTTGTGCCTACTAGTTGCTCGCCTCAGAGGTTGCGAAGGCCGCAACTCCAGAGCAATAAGAGTATCGTGAAAAGTTCTAAGGAGCGATCATGGGTGAAGGCACCAACCTTTCTAATACCTTGTTCTCAACGCCAATTCCCTGGCCCAGCGACACCAGTCTAGAGTTAGTGGTTCTTCCTTGGTCTGGTTGGGAGCTTAAGGTTCGGTGATATCAGAAACAGCAGAAAATGACATAGAGAAACTCAAAGACTGCCCCTGATAAATTTCAGTAGAAATCTCTCAGGGGCAGTTTTTCATGACAAAAACTAAGAAGAGTCACACTTCAAACATGCTGACGGTTGGAGGTCAAGCTATTGACTCCTATATCTATGCTTTAGCAACGTGCTTGTAACGATATGTTGTAATTTTTTCGGCAGTCTAAGATTGGAATGCAGATTCGAGCGCGCAGGCTAGCTTATCGGAATGGATGCTTGTGCTTACGCCGAAGAGACTAAGGAATTGCAGTGAAACTAGCTCAAGTAGCATCGGAACGCACTATATCGATTGACCGCACTGTGGAGTGGGTTGAAACAGATGCCTCAGGACATCAACACAATTCGGTGGTGGTTCGCTGGATTGAAGCTGCAGAAGCCGAACTAATGCGTATATTGGAACTAGAAGACTACTTTCCTAATGCACCCCGAGTTCAACACACTGTCAACTACACTGGGATGTTATGGTTCGGCCAGCGTGCACGCACAGATCTGTGGATCGAGCGCATCGGCAAAACGTCTTTGACCTTTGGTTTTCAAATAGTATCTTACGAACATAACTCATCTCTCGGCGCAGAAGTCGCAAATGGCGCAGTCACCACAGCGTATGTGCCACAAGGAACTACCGGTGCTCGACCATGGCCACCAGAAATGCGTCAAAAGTTCGAACAGGTAGCGCGATGACGGAAGACACACTGCAAGCCAGCTCAGGATTCTTGATCCCGCGGCCACAGATCTCGTACCAGCAGCTCATAATCAGTTTATTTGGCCTCTACAGCCGTACGCCGGGTATGGTTTTTCCAGTGGCTGCATTAGTCTCCCTGCTGGAAGACCTTGGATATGACGAGCCCGGTGTTCGTTCAGCTATCTCTCGTCTGAAGTCCAAAGGCACACTGCATGCTACACCGGTAAATAATGTGGCAGCGTATGAGTTAAACGACGCCCTGCGCTCTACTTTTATAGAAGGCGATGAGCGGATCTTCGCAGAACGCCTACCACAATATTACAGTTCTTGGGTGCTGGTTCTGTTTTCGGTGCCAGAATCCCAGCGCAGGCTGCGACATCAACTACGCAAAGTCTTATCCGGACTCGGCTTCGGTACGGTTGCCTCAGGGGTTTGGATCGCTAACGGACGGCTGATGGGTCGAGTCCAAGAGCGTTTAGAAGAACAAGGACTATTGCAATACGTACAGTTTTTTCGAGGGGATTACTTCCACGAAGGAAGCATTCGCGAACAAGTCCGGCAATGGTGGGACCTGGACAGTATCGAAGCCAACATTCTCGATTTTCTAGGTGTTTACGGTGACGCACTTGAGATATGGACTGCTGAGGTGGGCTCGGATCCGTCTACGGCATTTCGCGAAGCAACGTTTGATCAATGCCGCGATGCATTCCGGTATTACGTTCCGATGCTAACTCAATGGCGGCATATTCCCTACCAGGATCCGAATCTTCCTGACGAATATATGCCGGAAGACTGGAAAGGACCCAAAGCTCGAACCATATTTGTCCGAACTCATCGACTTATTTCGTCGCTGGCAGCCAGGCATGCTCGATTGGTTATACGTACACATTTGCCGGACCAACTCGTCTAAAGTCTGGCATAAAATCTACCGTGGTTTTGAAATGGATGGATACTGTCCTCGACGACGCAAAATATGCTGTCTGCAGTCATGGAAGGTTCTGTCGAAGAATAGGCTAAGCAAATGGCGGCTAGCTATGTCAGCTAGCCGCCATTTGAAGGCCTCAAAACTTTATTTCGCGTCTAATATCGCAAACTATCGGTCTTGGATGACTGCTACGGCGTCGATTTCAATGAGGGCTTCTTTTTGCCACAGGCGCGAGACGCCAAGCCCAGTAATGGCAGGGTATTTAGAGCCTGCCATTTCACGCCAGATTTTTCCGATTTCGCGTCCATTTGCCTGGTATTCGTCAACGTCTAAGAGATAGATGGTTACAGCCACCAGATCATCAGGTTGGCCACCTGCTTCACGGAGGGTTTCGAGCACATTGCCGAAGGCTTTTCGAAATTGTTCGATAAGTCCGCCTGGGATGATGTTTCGATTCTCATCTAGTGCAGTCTGTCCGCCCAAGTAAACCGTGTTGCCTGATTTAATGCCGTGTGAAAAACCAAGTGGCGGACCAAGAATTTCTGGATTAATGATTTCGTTTTTTACTGGTGATTGGTGACCGACCCTTTGTGCAGTCATGGTGTTCCTCCACAGTGTTTAGCTATAACCGATGCATATCATCGCGATGCGATGTATGCAGACTATCTGACGAGCGACAGAAATTCAATATATTGAATTTAAGTGTAGTTCTCGAATGTTTTCCGCAGATATGGGTCTTGGCGCTGTTTATCGGTAAAGCATTGTGTGAACCCTCAGGCGGTTCTTCTAATATCAGGTCGCCCCAACGCCAAGGCGCTTTGCACTGGGCAGGCAACTATCTCTAAATCCTATGCATAATTTTCAGTCTTACTTCGTGATTCGCTGATATGAACGTGGGCGTACCGCGCTCGTCTAGCAGCCCTATGGTGTGGGGTCGATTGCTTTGGGCTGCTCAGCTATGCGTGGCTGCGGGGAGGGCCGGAGTAGGCCATATCCGTTACAATTTGCGATCTGGGTGTAGTCAGGCGACAGGTTGGTTTCAATCTCTATCGCGGTTTTGTTGCGCTGATTGTTTAGGAATTAATTACAAAACCTCCTTTGTGGTCTAGCGCACAATTGATTCTCATGATATTCTCGTTTTCTGACGGTAGATAAAAAGACGTTATATTAACTCCTTGAATGGGCTATGGCGCATAAGGAGGTGGAGGATGAAATGCGATTGGCTACATTGCGTACCCAACAGGGCACCTCAGCTGCGGTGCAGGTTGACGGGGGATTTGCTCTTATTGATTCTCCCGATGTGAGCACCTTGCTTGCCGATCCAGAGAGCTTGGAGAAAGCCAGAAAAGCTCAGAGCCGGAATTACGCAGAGGTACTTATACACGACGTCGACTTCGCCGCCTTAGCCACTTCCCCAGTTAAAGTAATTTGCTGCGGCCTGAACTACGCGGACCACATTTTGGAGATGGGCCGTGAATTACCGGAACATCCCACACTATTCGCCAAGTTCTCTGATACTTTGTGTGGCGCACACGATGTAATACACAACAAAACCAGTCAAAAAGTAGATTGGGAAGCTGAACTTGCTGTAGTAGTGGGGACAGAACTGTCAAACGCAACCGCTGTCCAAGCAATAGCAGGAATTGCCGGTTACACCGTGGCCAATGACGTATCCATGCGGGATTGGCAGAAGCGGACCCTGCAGTGGCTACAAGGTAAAACCTTTGATGCTACCACCCCGATTGGGCCGATGCTCACAACCGCCGATGAGCTGCCAGAGTTCCCTACCTTTGAGGTATGGGGCTATGTCAATGACGAACTTATGCAGCAGGGCGACACTTCAGCCTTGGTATTTTCACCGGCGTCACTGTTGCAATATATTTCTCAATTTACAACCCTGCGTCCAGGCGATGTCGTGCTGACAGGTACACCTGGCGGGGTTGGTGTGGGTCAGACCCCGCCGCGCTTCTTACAAGACGGCGACATCCTCAGGACCGAAATCTCGGGTCTGGGCGTTCTAGAAAATCGTTTTAAATCCACCGTCGAGACGGCAGTGACCAGACAAGATTTTCAATTGAAGCATTAATTGTCGATTCTTCACTCAGATAGGAGTATCTAATGACAACCCAAAAAACAGACCAGAACCAGTATCAGTTTGAAGGTGACAACAGTCAGTACGCGGGCGCAGATGGACAGGTCGTACCCGTTGTTACTCGAGCAGGTGAGGAAGACCGCGGGACGAGTCAATCCGGTGGTGCGGTGCGTATTTCCGGGGTTTCGATTCAACATACTCCGGCTACCAAAATTTGGTATGGCCAAGTTTCCAATGTGCCCGGCTTCCGTTCGCTACCACATCACCATGCAGAAGCCGAAACTGGAGGCTACATACTCAGCGGCCACGGGCGTATCTATTTCGGCGAGGACTACAAAGAATTCGTCGACATGAAGGCCGGCGATTGGGTATTTGTCCCACCATTCATGCCGCACGTGGAGGCCAACATGTCAGTCACTGAAGATCTGGTGTGGCTGACCGCCCGCACACCAGAGAATCTCGTCGTCAACCTTCCAGATGTTGCCGATGAAGATCTTGAAGGATACAGGAGAGCTTAAGTGACTATTTCAGCTGAGCAGCTTACGAACCCGTTGACCACGCAAACGTTTTTGCGTGCGGTTGACCTTACAGAGGTCGACCCACCCGAAGCTCAAGATGGCCTGCCGGTCCGAAGTTTTATCGCTCGGACGCAATATGTTCCGTGGCCCAAAGCCTACGGTGGCGACCTGGTCGCCCAAGGTCTGGCAGCCATGATCGAAACCGCTGCACCGGAAAAAGTCGTGCATTCAACGCACTCGTATTTTATGCGCCCCGCCGATATTGGTGAGCTTGTACGGTATGACGTCGAAATTCTTCGTGATGGCCGGGGCTTTTCGACCCGACAGGTTCGTGGAATTCAGAACCATAAAGTCGTCTTTGTCAGCACAGCATCGTTCCAAGTACTTGTCGAGGAAGAACATTACGCCATCCAGGCGGATCCGAAGCTACTTAGCGTCGACCCAGAAACATTGCCCTCGGCAGCCGACACTCTGGTCGGTCGCGATGACGCCGCCGCCAAATACTGGGGGACCGGACGTAGCTTCGAGATGCGCCACGTTCCCGGACCGGTATACGAAGGCGCAGTCGGACAGCACACCGCACACCAGGGTGTTTGGATCAAAGCCTTTGAACCACTTCCGGTACAAAACAAACCAAAGGATCACGATAACCTTCACCGCATTGGTCTGACCTACGCCTGTGACTACACCATTCTGGAGACGCTCTTGCGCCAACGCGGTCTCACCTGGAGCAGTGAAGGTTTGGTAACCGCCAGCCTAGATCATTCCATGTGGTTCCACCGGGTGCCCAACGTTGATGAATGGATTTTGTACCAACAAGACGCGATCTCCTCCCGGTCGCAGCGAGGACTGGCCGAAGGGCACTTCTTTGACCGTGACGGAACGCTCCTAGCCACTGTACTTCAGGAGGGCATGCTTCGTATTTAGCGGACCATGCATAGAGAGAAAGCCGAATTATGCGATTAAAAACGTCTGCTCATATCGATACGTTTACCCGAGATAATCTTCCGCCAGAAGAACTCTGGCCAACTTTAGAATTCACGATTCCCGATGTGCAGTATCCGGATATTCTCAATGCCGGTCACGAGCTCATCGACCGTGCCATTGAAAAATATGGACCAGATAAGCCGGCATTCCACACCCCGGATGGGGGAGTGTGGACCTACGGCGAAGTTCAACGTCGGACCAATCAAATCGCTCAGGCTCTGACTGAGGATTACGGCGTAGTACCCGGCAACAGGGTGATGCTGCGCGGGCCAAATAACCCTTGGCAGGTGGTCGCGTGGTTGGCGGTGCTTAAAGCTGGTGCGGTGGTTGTCACCACGATGCCCATGCTTTGGGCCAAAGAAGTGCAACAGTTAGTCGATCTGACCAAACCCAAGGTACTAATTACTGATCACCGATTTGCCACCGGCCTTGATGAGATGCAGTTTGATCAGGCGACCCCGGCACCGGCCATTATCACCTATGGCTCGGAATCAACCGAGGATCTTGAGCAGCAGGCCGTCGCAAAACCCGGAGATTTCACCGCCGTTGAGACCGCATCCGATGATGTAGCGCTATTGGGACCGACCTCGGGTACCACGGGAACGCCAAAAGTCACGATGCATTTTCACCGCGACATATTGGCCAATGCCGATACATTCGCAAAACATCTACTGAAGGTGACACCCGATGACGTGTTAGTCTGTTCTGCTCCGTTTGCCTTCACTTTTGGCCTGGGCAGTTCTGTTGTCTTTCCATTGCGTTTCGGCGCATCGGCACTGCTGATCGAACAGGGCTCACCGGTTGAATTTGCCGAGGCCGCTGAGCGCGCCGGCGTGACCATCATGGCAACAGCACCTACCGCATATCGAGTCATATTAAAGGAAGGTCGGGCCGATCTGCTGGCGCGATTACGGCTTGGTGTTTCCGCGGGTGAAGCCCTACCAGAACAGGTCTTCCAAGCGGTCGAACAAGCCGCTGGGCTGCGGCTGATCGACGGCATCGGCGCAACGGAAATGCTGCACATTTTCATCTCAGCGGCCGGTGGTGACATCCGGCCGGGATGTGTTGGCAAACCTATTCCCGGCTTCCGCGCCACCATCCTCGATGAGGACGGAAATGAGGCCCCTGATGGTCAAATTGGTCGATTAGCTGTGATAGGACCAACGGGTTGTCGCTACCTGGCCGATGAACGCCAGGCCCTATACGTTCATCAGGGTTGGAACCTGACCGGCGACACTTTTTATCGCGATAGTGAAGGATACTTTATCTATCAGGCCCGCTCGGACAACATGATTATTTCGTCGGGATATAACATTGCGGCCCCCGACGTCGAGAACGCCATCAACCAACACCCAGATGTGTTAGAAAATGCCGTAGTTGCGCGACCGGATGAGGCCCGCGGCTCAGTTGTCTGCGCTTTCATAGTACTGCTCGACGGCGTAGAAAACGACGACGCAAAACGCAAGGAAATCCAATATTTTGTGAAACAAAATATTGCCCCTTATAAGTATCCCAGAGACATTCGTTTTGTTTCTGAGCTACCACGAAATCCAAGCGGCAAACTTCAGCACTTCAGGCTCCGCGAGCAACTAAAACAAGAGACCCGGCTTGAGGAACCATTGGAGCCTAAAGTCGCTGAACTAGACATGGAAGGATCTTAATGAAAATCGCAATCGTGGGCGGTGGCCCAGGCGGACTCTACTTCTCCGTTCTGATGAAGCAACTCGACCCGAACCACCAAATCACACTGTGGGAACGCAACGCCGCCACAGACACGTTTGGTTTTGGTGTGGTGTTCTCAGACGAGACCCTGGGCGGCATCGGAAATGCAGATCCCGTTGTAGCAGACTATATGGCGACCAGCTTTGCTCGCTGGGCTGATATTGATATTCATTATAAGGATGAACACATCACAGTCGGCGGCCAGGGTTTTGCTGCCCTGGGGCGCAAAGAACTACTGCAAATGTTGCAGCAGCGTGCCATCGAACTCGGTGTAGACGTGCGGTTTTCCACGTTGGCTCCTGACGTTGAAGATCTCTCCGAAAACTATGATCTGGTTCTTGCTGCCGATGGTATTAACTCCCAGATCCGCCAGAAGTATGCCGAGAGCTTCGGCCCAAGCCTTGATCCACGGCCTAATAAGTTCATGTGGTTGGGTACCGATAGGGTTTTTGAAGCATTCGAGTTCTTCATAAAGGAGACCCCTTGGGGCGTCATACAGGTCCACGGATACCCATACTCTGACCACGGTTCAACATTCATCGTCGAAATGCATGAAGAGGTGTGGCGTCGCGCAGGTTTTGACGCGACCGAAGACGAAGTCTTTCCGCCTGGCGTGTCCGATGAGCAAGCTGTTGACCGGCTGCGTGAGATCTTCGCAGATGAGCTAGACGGATACGAGCTGATCACCAATAACTCCAAGTGGATCAATTTCACTACGGTCCGTAACGAGTCATGGCGACACGACAACATTGTGTTGCTAGGCGATGCAGCTCATACTGCACATTTCTCGATCGGTTCGGGTACCAAACTTGCTATGGAAGATTCGCTCGCGCTCGCAGCATGCCTCCACGAGCACCAGAATCTCGAATCAGCGCTGGAAGCCTATGAAACAGAGCGCCGGTCCGTTGTGGAATCTACTCAGCGCGCAGCACAAGCATCTCTGGAATGGTTCGAATCCATCAACATGTACGCCGACCAGGAACCGGTGCAATTTGCATTCAATTTGCTGACCCGGTCACGCCGTATCACTCAAGAAAACCTGCGGTTGCGGGACCCAGAATTTGCCCACCGTGTCGAACAAGCCTTTGCTGAGAAGGCCGACCAAACCGAGGTCAAGCCCGCAATGTTCCAGCCGTATAAGCTAGGCCAGCTGGAACTCAAAAACCGTATTCTCTTATCGCCTATGAATATGTACACGGGTGATAACGGTATGCCAACAGACTTTCACCTGGTCCATCTTGGCTCGAAAGCCATGGGAGGGGCAGGATTGGTGATGGCCGAAATGACCTCGGTTTCCGAAGCCGGGCGCATCACCCCTAGTTGCGTGGGCATCTATACTGATGCACAACGCGATGCCTGGGGACGCGTTGTCGACTACGTCCACAACTACTCCAGCGCCAAAATTGGAATCCAGCTGGGGCACGCCGGACGTAAAGGCTCAACGAAAATCATGTGGGAAGGCATTGATCAACCGCTCGAATCGGGCAACTGGCCCGTCACCTCGGCCTCGGCATTGCCGTTTAGTCCCGAAAATCAAGTACCTTCGGAAATCGACCGTGCCGGTATGGGCGAAGTGGTCCAAGACTTCGTGGATGCCGCTCGCCGCGCCGATGAAGCAGGCTTTGATCTGATCGAAATACACGCGGCCCACGGTTATCTGCTGTCATCCTTCCTCTCTCCGGTATCGAATCAGCGCACCGATGAGTACGGTGGCAGCATGGAAAACCGGGCCAAGTTCCCACTTGAAGTCTTCGACGCGGTCCGTGAGGTCTGGCCGGCCCATAAACCGATATCGGTTCGGATCTCAGCGACCGATTGGATCGAAGACGGCAACACCGCAGAAGACGGCGTAGCAATCGCCCGACTCTTCGCGCAGCATGGTGCCGATGCCATCGACGTTTCAACTGGACAGGTCGACTCACAAGAGAAACCAGCTTTCGGACGCAGCTATCAGACTCCGTTTGCTGACCGTATTCGCCAAGAAGTTACTCAAGATACCGGTTGTGCTGTCATTGCGGTAGGCGCGATTTCATCCTTCGATGACGCCAACTCGATCTTGCTGGCAGGACGCGCCGATCTGATTGCGGTAGGTCGAACTCACCTATACAACCCACACTGGACACTCCACGCCGCAGCAGAACAAGAGTATCGACCAAACGGCGAAGAATGGGTCAAACCATTCCGCGCTGGTCGACGTAAACCACCGGCCGCACGCACAGATGCGGTACGACCACGACTCTCGCTACTGCGTGAAGAAGAGACAGAAAACCCACATCTGCGTTGGAAACCCCAACACCGAGTTCCCATTTCGTCCTGATTTCTAACCTCTCATAGTTTGGATTTTAACATTGGGCGGCTTGAACCGGATTCTGTATTTGTGAGCGCTCGTGCGTGAAGCAAATCATAGAACTTTTAACGTCATTTATGAATAAAACTAGACGGTCGCCGTATTTCCTCGAGGCATAGGGTGCGGTGGCTGTCTTATTTTCTTCAACTTTTGTCATTGAACTTCGTTGATAACGTCTTATGTGTTGCGCATTGGGTTCGATCTGGATTTGTTTCGCGTTAATTTAAATTGTGATCTAGAACATATTCGCAAATGGTGGTAATGTAGTTAACGTAACGGTCGCAAAAAAACCTATATGTATCAATATTAAGTCACTCGTTGCTGTACGGGTAGGTCAACTTAGCTCGTTCAAGTTTCCGCATGGTAATTGGCAACCAAGGGCCGGCTGGATTTTTGCGGATGCGACAATCTGAATATGCAATGCTCTTATGATGTCGCTACCTAAACGTTTGCTATCCACCTGTACTAAAGCACTTTCTAGGTTAGAAGGAAGTAGGCGGGACATATGGCGTCTCCGGAAACATCAAAGACCATCTCCGATTGGAAAATTCCCCGTCGCATCACTGCGCTTGTATTGGCTGCATGTTGGTTTTCCATTTTTGCCGAAGGATATGACATTGGCGTCCTCGGTTCGGTATTACCAACTCTGGGTGATTACGCTCCATGGAATCTATCCCCAGTACAGCTAGGAGGACTAGGTTCCTATGCACTCATTGGTATGCTGATCGGGGCGCTCTTTATTGGCCAACTTAGTGATCTTATGGGACGAAGACGGATCCTACTATTTGCCTTTGTCGTCTATAACATATGTGCTTTAGGTTCAGCTCTAGCGCCAACCCCCGAAATTTTTGGCCTATTTCGTTTTGTAGGGGGACTAGGTATGGGAGGGTTAATTCCCATTGCGGCAGCGATGACTATAGAATTTTCACCACCCTGGCGTCGATCTTTTAACTACACATTGATGTTCTCCGGGTATTCATTAGGAATAGTCGCTGCCGCGCTTGTTGCACTAGTTATTCTGACAAATAGTGACAATCCAGAGGCGTGGCGTTGGGTCGTTGGTATTGGCGCTATTCCAGTCGTGTTTCTCCCTCTTATCGCAAAGATGCTTCCTGAATCGTTGGAGTATCAGGTAAACAAAGGTCTTGAGGCAGAGGCACGAGAAAATGCGCGTCGCCTTGGGGTGGCCGACTTCAATCCAGACGAATTGCGTTTAGCAGATTCCGAAAAAGTAACTCAGGTTCCTTGGAAACAAGTGATAGCCGCGATATTCTCGCCACGATTTCTTCGCTCTACCATTCTGTTCTGGATCGGACTGTTTTGTGGGCTCATGCTGGTTTATGGGCTTAATACCTGGTTACCTTCGATCATGCGGGAAGCGGGCTATGATCTTGGTGGCTCACTCACCTTCTTGTTGGTCTTCAGTATTTCTGCTGCGATCGGCGGTATGGCCGTTGGTTGGGCTTCAGACCGATACGGGGCTAAGATTGTGCTTGTTGTTTTCTACGTCTTAGGCGGTCTAGGGACATTGTTGCTGATGGCTAACTTCCCTTTCGCAGTAAATATGATTTTAGTGGGGTTCGCCGGTGTCGGCGCCATTGGGACTTCAGCAATTTTGACTGGGTTTATCACCGATTTCTACCCTCCAAATGCCCGAGCGACTGCGTCGGGGTGGGCATTGAGCTTCGCGCGAATCGGCGCAATAATGGGGCCTATTGTGGGCGGCTGGATCGCAGGATCTACACTCGGATTTGCGTGGAACTTTTATATCTTTGCGGCAGTAGCATTTGTCGCAGCGTTATGTCTCTTGCTAATACCGCGTAAGAAACCTACTGTTACAGCGATTCAAGAGCAGATTAAAGTCTCGTCAGACGTTTAGACGGTGCCCACAACTGAGTTATTAGCTCTGGCGGATAGATTCTCCACGGGTATCTATTACCGACGAGCAGAGTACCACATCCGTGAGAGGAGTTGGTTAACCTCCTATGCCCGACAGTTTAGTTTATGGACCGCATCCGGATCAGGTAATTAACCTGTACCGCAACGTGCATGCTAAGGGCAAAGATATAGACAATTCAAACACGTACACGATCGTGCTGGTGCATGGAGGATACTGGAGAGAGCGGCTCACCTTTGAGCTGATGTTACCTTTGGTTCCGCTTTGGACCCGAGAAGGCGCTAATGTTGCTAACGTTGAGTACCGTCGTGGGCCAGCTGCACCGTGGCCGTTGCCGCTACAAGATGTGCAGGAAGCTATGTATACGATACGCGAACATGTCCCTGGAAAACTCATCGGCGTTGGCCACTCAGTTGGAGGGCAGCTTGCGCTCCTACTCAACACGGGTTTCGATGCTGTTGTCGCTTTGGCGCCAGTGACTGACGTTGTAAAAGTATATTATGCGGGCCTTGGGGAAGAGGCTGCAGCAGAGTACTTTCAAACTTCACCGGGAGCCCAGCCAGGGCTCTTTGCGTCCGCATCGCCGATTAATCATTCGCTCGGTCCGACTCCGGTGCTGATAGTACACGGTGAAAATGATGAGCGGGTTCCTCTCTGCCATTCATGGGACTACGCAAGAATTCAGTGGAGTAAGAAAGCCAATATAGACATGCAGTTGGTAGGGGACTTAAATCATATGGGCTGTATTGATCCGAGTCATGACATTTGGAAGTCCGTTCAGACGTGGCTTCGACAGAATTTGTAGGACTCGCGGGCATCGAGTTACGGTGCAGTAAGGTAATATTTCGACATTGAGGCCTCGGTCTGTCAACAGGATTAGCGTCGGACACGAACAGTTTGAAAATCATGAGCAAATCACCCAAAAATTTGGCAATTTGAAGCAAGATTTCCAGTGCGACGAATTCGTTTGGTATGTAACCAACAATTGCTTTTCACAGTTGTAGGTCCAGTGGAAAGCGGGAGTCATGGTTATCATGGCTCCCGCCACTGGATAAGATTTTATTTTTCATAACTGTTCCTCGGGTTTCTAGCGTTTCGCACCCAGGGACACAAGGCGACCGTGGCCGACTGATTTTATAGCATCCGATCAGAGTTTGATCGTCAACTTGATAATTACCTGGATGTAGCGTGTCACGATATTGCGGGAGACGCGCATATCAACCACAACTGTGCCTTTGGATTCGTCATCCACCCAAGCTTGCACCTGGTCTAGCTCATCCATAGTGTTCACTACGACTCCTTGGGCCCCGAAGCCTGTGGCGGTGGTGGCGAAATCGATCTGATCGGTTTCCATGATCCGTTCGTCCAAGCCATGAGAGCCATAGTGGTGGATTTCGGCACCGTAGCAGGCGGCGTCGTTGAACACCAAAACAGCTGCGCTGGAAGCTGTTTTTACTAGTGCGTGCAGATCCGGCAGACCCATGACGCCACCACCATCGCCGGTTGCGACCACGGTTGTGGCATCGGGTCGGGCCAGGGCAGCACCGAGCGCTGAAGGAAGACCAAGGCCAATGGCTTCTTAATACTGGGTCCCGATTAGCGTAAGACTAGCGGGTGCCGGCAGGTCAAGATAGTAACTAGACCAGCCAATGAAGTGACCGCCGTCGGATACAATCTGCTGGTTTGTCGGGAGGTGGTATAACCACCTCCAGTTGCCCACAAGGTTGCGCGCAACCTTGTGGTTTTTCTCTGCGCACCGTGGACCAGCGGTCGGCCATCGGCAAAGTTCGAGTGTGCTGAGTTTCCCAGGGCCAGGTCATGAGCGCCCACGCCACGGCGATAGTGATTGCCTCCCACAGGATGTAGATCGGCCATGGGCCGAGTAGGTCAAGTACCGAAGGGCCGACGGGACCGTGGTTCAAATGCGCGTAGTTGGTGCCGGTTATTGGGTTGACGCAGATGGCAATACCCGCCCAGTGCAGTGTTGCTGCATATGTAATTGCATAGCCGTGCCGCGTAGGCAGATAATCTAGGCCCCACATGAACATGATCGGCACAACCAGCGCGGTGATATGCAAAAACCAGTACATCCCGAATTCCATAGTCGGGAGCGTAAAGTAATTTAGATTCGGGATATCCACCGACTGTGCATTGAGTGTCAATTCCCAGAAATAACAGATAACGATTGCCCAACCCGACCGCACCAGTAACGCGATAGCCGTGATGAAGTGCAAGGCATCAGAAAATTGGACCGGCAAGGGCTGATCAATGTTCCACTGACCGGGCAACATACCCCAAAGCGTCCATACCAACGTGACCGTTAACATGACCCAGCCCAAGCCCCGCAGCAATCGCTCTTCGTGGATTGTTCCACGAATCCGTCGCGCTATAACAAGGAACGCTACCGTAACGACCATGGTGAAAGCCAGCATCACCAAATGTTCTGGACTGTACGGCATCATACGTCCGCTTGGTTCAACTGCGCTACCCATGATCCATATTGTATGTAATTTGCCAGTGTCATAAACGGTCATTGTGTAGGCAGCTTTGTCTCAGGCGCATAAAGTTTTAGCCATCCAATAACTCATCCAGAGCGACTAAGAGACCTGGCTCATTGACGTCGCAGCAACCACATTTTTTATGGATAGGTGCTACCGCCAGGATCGATGAAAGGTGGTATTACCTGTGTCTGCTTTGTCCCAGCACGACTATGATTATGCGATCAACCCCCGATATAGCGAAGCGCCTCGTCGTTCCTCTTCCAAGACTCTGCGCGCTGCAGGGACATGGAACGGTAGCCAACAGACGCAGTTGAAAATCCGGGATTTCGACGTCTTCGCTGATCAGCCAGAAGTCAAAGGCGGTCGCGATCAGGGGCCTTCTCCGATGGAGTATGTTGTTGGTGGAGTGAACGCCTGTATATCGGTGGTGATCGATCAACTGGCTCAGCGCCGCAAGCTACCTCTTACCGGGATCTCTACGTATACGTTAGCGCGTCAGGACACGCGTGGGCTTGCCGGCGAAGCCGATGTGCAACCCTATTTTTACACCTACCGACTGCAGGTGGTAGTTGAGACTTCCGAGCGTGAAGAATCTCTTCTGGGAGCCTTCGCCGCAGAGGCGGAACGCATATGTCCGGCAGTCAACCTTCTCCGCGATGCTCATATCGATCTGGAAGTTGCCTGGTCATTCGTTCCAACGTTGATTTCTGACCATGCGGAGATACTTGCCAATCGCGCATGGGGCTATCCCGTTGCAGAAGACCGCGTTCCCAGTGAGACTTCCCTGGAAGGAGTTGCGCTGTGACGGTTGTTGGAATTTGGACTCTGGGGCTAGCACTTGCCTACACTGCATGGTTAATCATCGGGAGCAGATATGTTGTGGCACGCTCGGGAGGCCGAGGCTTTTTCGTCAGCGGTCGCACATTCAGTCCGCTGACCGTTGCCTTCTGCATCACCGGGTTATTTTCTGGTTCTTCCTACATCGCCATTGTGGAGCTAAGTTACCGCACCGGCATTTCTGCGATATGGTACGGCGTAGCCGAAACCGTCCAAGTGTTGCTGATCGCGCTGCTTCTGGTTAAGCCTCTGCGTAAGAAGCTAGTTGTGACGGTGACGGGTATCATCGGCGATCGGTTTGGACGTGGCGCTCAAGCGATTGGTTCCGTGATTACTGGGATCACATTTCCAATGTATTCTGTAGCTACCAGTATTGCCTTTGCCTCAGCTCTGTTCGCAGTTACTGACATAGAATTATGGCGGTGCATTACGCTCACTGCAATCATTTTATTGGTCTTTTTGACCTTCGGTGGGATGCGTTCGGTTGCCTTTAGCCAGACCATGAATGTCTTTATGATCTTTGCGATGTTCGTGGTTGGTATCTGGGCATTTTTCGTCTCTCCGGGGGTCAGTGGTATTCAATCCCTGGCTGAGGACCAGCCCCAGATGTTTGAGGTCTCCAACGCTGGTGTGTCTTTGATTGTGGTCTGGTTCGGAACGTTCATCGTTAATGTGCCGCTGGCCCAAGCTGCCTTCCAGATGTCAATGTCGGCTCGAAACCCAGAGGATGGCCAAAAGGGGCTTTTCCTTGCAGCAATTATCGGTGCCCCATTGATATTGCTTGGGATCATCGTCGGGGTCGCCGCAGCGACAGTCGTTCCAGATGCAGCGTTACCACTAGTTGGCATTGCAGAATACATTTCAACGGCACTACCTTCTTGGGCAGCCGCCGTGTTCTTCGTGGGTTTATGGGCGTGTGCTCTTGGTTGGGCAGGACCGTGCCAGTTCTCAGGTGCTACTTCTTTGGGCCGGGACTTGGGCAGTGCTTTGCGGCCGCATGCGACTCAGGCGGAGCTGGTGCGTTACACACGCATCGCGCTGATCGGACTGACCGCGCTTATGGTGTTGTTCACTTTGCTGCGTGCTGAAGAGTCAGCCTGGTGGAACGTCATGGCATGGACCTTGCGCAACGGTGCAACTTTTGCTCCAGTTTTGGCGGCATTCTTCTGGCCTCTTGCTACGCGACCGGCTGCGTTGACGGCCCTGTTAGCAGGCTTCGGGGCCGGGCTTGGCTGGTATGCCCTATCTGGATTTAGTGCTACGGACTTTTATTTAGACACCCACCCAGTATGGGTTGGAATGATCGCGAACCTTGGAGGCATCGTGCTGGTCACCCTGGTGCAAACACGCTGGAAGGTAACTCGAAGCGCAGAAAGACGCGGGCGCGGCGGTTTTGCCTTGGCCGCGACTATCAGTGTGGGGGTTATGAGTTTTGTGTATTTAGATATACTTAACGCCTACGGCCTGACAGGGTTGGCTCTGTTTCTCGTTGCCCTCGGGGTATTCGCCGCAGCAGTTCTACTCACGGATTCAAACGACTCGGCCGATACTCCCGGTGAGTCCGTCAGCTCGCAGAAAGAGGCAGAGGCGCTTCGTGTGCTTTGATCCTTGGAAGAGTTCACGGTGGCATTTGCGCTGGCCACCGCAAGTGCGGCCTGGACAATCATCGGGGCGATGAACTTTCAGATTCGGTTTCCACAGAAGGACGCTAATATGTTCTCTCCAGGAGTGTCGGCGGCTAGGTTAGATGGCGTAGGGCACCATCATGGGGCACAATGGAGGTATGTACGTGTCAGCCGAAGTGATTTCGATTATCTTCGCTGCTGCCGGTGTTTTGACAACCCTCGGCGGTGGCTTCTTTGCTGGTTTGGCATGGTTGCTCCGACGCATGGACGAACGATTCGATAAGGTTGATGTCCGATTCGACAAAGTGGATGAACGCTTCGATAGGGTATATGAACGCTTCCACAAAGTGGATGAGCGTTTCGATAAAGTAGACGAGCGGTTCAAC
>Ga0079226_10000738_pt1 | contig 23857 bp, 18 predicted proteins | sample Poulit2014_FD_76345 | JGI IMG/M metagenome (GOLD analysis project Ga0079226, IMG submission 76345) | Agricultural soil microbial communities from Georgia to study Nitrogen management - Poultry litter 2014 | ecosystem: Environmental > Terrestrial > Soil > Agricultural land | place: USA: Georgia...
CGACAAGTGTTAGTTGCGGGGTATCTAAAAAAAGATATTGAACTTTATGGCGTGATTCAGCTCACTAAACGAGGTAGAGAATTTATGAAAAACCCTTCTGTTTTTATGATGACAAAAGATCACTCATATAGCGAAGAAGAACAAGGTGATTTTAATCTAATACAAAAAGCAAATGAAGTCATTGATAAGCAGTTGTTTGATTTGTTGAAGAAAGAAGTAAAGCGAATTTCGAAAAGAAAAAACCTTCCCCCGTACGTGATTTTTCAAGAAACATCTTTGGAAGATATGGCATTGAAATATCCAGTGACAATGGAAGAATTGGCAAATATAAATGGAGTTAGCGAAGGAAAAGCAAAGAAATTTGGAGCTAGTATTGTTCATTTAATAGCCAACTATGTTGAAGAAAATGATATTATAAAACCAGAAGATTTTGTAGTTAAAACTACAGGTAGTAACAGTGCTTTAAAATTATATATCATACAAAATGTTGATAGAAAACTGCCGCTTACTGTAATTGCCGAGGGGAAACATTTAAGCATGGAGGAATTGATTAAAGAGATGGAAGCGATTGTATATAGTGGCACTAAATTAGATATTTCATATTGGATTGATGAAATTTTAGAAGACTATCAACAAGAAGAAATTGAAGATTATTTTCTAGAATCTGATTCAGATAAAATCGATTTAGCTTTAGAAGAATTTGAAGATGAATATGAAGAAGAAGAATTGAGATTATATCGAATTCGTTTTATAAGTGAGAAAGCAAATTAATGATTTAATGATAATTTTGTAATAGAAATTAGGGAATTGAAGATTTTAATTGCCTATTTGCTGTTTTTTTTTAATAAGTCAGTAGTGGAAGGTGTAAAAGTGTTTTTATTACAAAAGCAATATGTACTTTTGCAATTCAAAAAATAAAAATAAAAATGAAAGAAGGTTTATATGCCAAATTTATAACTACCAAAGGAGAGATTATTACAACCTTAACTTATGAGGAAACCCCTGGAACTGTAGGTAATTTTGTAGGATTAGCTGAAGGTGAAATTGCAAATTCTGCAAAAGCGTTAGGAATACCATATTTTGATGGATTGATTTTCCATAGAGTAATTTCTGACTTTATGATTCAAGGTGGAGACCCTAAAGGTACAGGTACAGGAGGACCAGGTTATCAATTTGATGATGAGTTCCATCCTAAATTACGACATAATACTCCAGGAGTATTATCTATGGCAAATGCGGGACCGGGCACAAATGGAAGTCAATTTTTCATAACTCATGTGGAAACTCCGTGGTTGGACGATAAACATACAGTTTTTGGAAAAGTAATTGAAGGGCAAAAGGTAGTAGATGCAATCCAACAAGGTGATAAGATTGAACATTTAAAAATTATACGCATTGGGGAAAAAGCAAATCAATGGGATGGAGTAAAGGTGTTTAATGATTTTGTGAAATCTAAAAAAGAAAGAGAGGCCGCCACTTTAAAAAAACAAGAAGAACTTATGGTAAAACTTACAGAAGGTTTCGATAAGACAAAAAGTGGTTTATACTACAAAATGGTAAAAGCTGGTAATGGAAAACTACCCCAAAAAGGAAATACTGTTTCTGTTCATTATACAGGAATGCTTACAGACGGATCAGTATTTGATTCATCCTATCAAAGAAATCAACCTATCGAATTTCCTATTGGAATGGGTCAAGTAATCCCAGGCTGGGATGAAGGTATATTATTGTTAGAACAAGGGGCAAAAGCTAGATTGATAATACCTTCACATCTAGCATATGGCGAATTTGGTGCTGCTGGAGTAATACCTCCTAATGCTACATTGATATTTGATGTCGAGTTAGTTCAAATAAAAAGCAATTAATATGTAAAGTGGAAATAAAAGAATGAGTTATGTCGATTCATTCTTCTATTTCCACTTAATATTACAGCCCATACTAGGCTTCTGATATCGTATAGGAGGTTTGTTGTTCAATAAATCATCCATCGCTTGACGTAAATCCGCACCGTTTACTGGGATACTATTTCCTGGACGTGAGCTATCAAGTTGTCCTCTATAAAATAATTTCATCTCTGAATCGAATAGATAAAAATCTGGTGTACAGGCTGCATGATATGCCTTCGCTACTTGTTGTGTAGAATCGAATAAATAGGGAAATGGATAGCGATTTTCCATTGCAGTTTTTCGCATTTCTTCTGGCCCATCTTGTGGATACTTAAGAATATCATTACTACTAATCGCTACAAAGCCAATTCCAGTTACGCGATAATCATTACAGAGTCTAACTAGTTCTCTATTTACATGTTTCACATAAGGACAATGGTTGCAAATAAACATTACTAAAGTACCTTTCTTACCTTGTATGTCTTGTAAAGATATGATATGCTCATTTACAGTGTTTTGTAAAGTAAAATCAGGAGCTTGCGTGCCTAAAGGAAGCATTTTGGAAAGTGTTTCAGCCATAGAATATCTAATTATATCTCAAAAATTTTACTAGTTATTACATAAAAAATAAAAATACGAATTTTATATTATACTGTAATGTTTTTATTAGACTGAATATACGTGATTCAATATAAATATATTGTCTGTTAATTAAACGCTAATTGTTTGGATTAACGATATTGATTTGTGCTTATTCTGTATCTTATCATGGATAAATTTTAAATAAGAAGAAAATGAAAGCTATATCTTTAATTGCTTTACAAGAAGCAGGAGAAAATATTGAAAGATTACCATTTAGTATACGGATTTTATTGGAGAATGCACTTAGGAATAAAGATGATTTTAGTATTACACAAAAACATATCAATACATTGTTAAACTGGAAGTCTAAGGGAACCGAAGAAGAGGTTCCATTTAAGCCAGCTCGAGTTTTAATGCAAGATTTTACTGGCGTTCCTTCGGTCGTAGATATTGCTTCTATCCGAGATGAAGTAGAACGTCATGGAATGGATGGTTCAAAAATTAATCCTGCCATTCCAGTTGATTTAATCGTAGATCATTCTGTACAAGTAGATTTTTATGGTACAGATTATTCTTATCAACAAAATGTGTTGTATGAATATCAACGTAATAGTGAACGGTACCAATTGTTAAAATGGGCGCAAGGCGCTTTTGATAATTTTTCTGTGGTGCCACCAGGCATGGGAATTTGTCATCAAGTGAACTTGGAGTATTTAGCACAAGGTGTAATCGAAAGGGATGGATGGTGGTTCCCAGATTCTTTAGTTGGTACGGATTCTCATACACCTATGATTAACGGGATAGGTGTATTAGGATGGGGAGTTGGTGGTATAGAGGCTGAGGCTGCGCTTTTAGGACAAGCTATTTACTTTAGGTGCCCAAGAGTGATTGGATTAAAATTAGTTGGAAAATTACAAGAAGGGATTACAGCGACGGATATGGTATTAGCAATTACCAATGCTTTAAGAAAATATGGAGTAGTCGGTGATTTTGTAGAAGTTTTTGGAGAAGGTTTAAAAAATTTATCAGTCCCAGATCGAGCTACTATAGCAAATATGTCTCCTGAGTTTGGATGTACTGTAACTTACTTTCCAATAGATGATCGTACATTAGAATATATGAAAATGACGAATAGAAATGAAGAGGTAATTGATAGAGTAGAAAAATATTGTAAAGAAAATATGTTATGGAGGACGGGGAAAGAAAATATTGAATACACAGATATTATTGAATTAGATCTCGACAAGTTAGAGCCAGTAGTAGCTGGACCTAAACGTCCTCAAGATGAAATTAAAGTCAGGGATTTAGAAGCTTTTTTTCCTAAATTGTTGATGGAAGAGTCTAAACGTGAATACGTATCTATAGACGATAGACGCGAGCATGCGTGGTTTAATGAAGGAGGATCGGGAACTCAATACTTGCCTTTTGAAAATAGAAAAAGTGTAAAAGAAGTTACCGAATCACAGTTGCGAACAGTACGAATAAAAAATAAAAATGAAGAGTTTTTATTGCATGATGGTTCAATAGTGATTGCTGCTATTACGAGTTGCACCAACACTTCGAATCCGAGTGTAATGATAGGTGCCGGTTTAGTAGCAAAAAAGGCGGTAGAAAGAGGATTGACTACAAAACCTTGGGTAAAAACAAGTTTGGCCCCAGGTTCTAAAGTGGTTACGGATTATTTGGAAAGAAGTGGATTGTTGAATGAATTAAAATCATTGAAATTTCATACTGTAGGTTATGGGTGTACCTCTTGCATTGGTAACAGTGGACCTTTGCCTCCAGCTATCGCTGAAGCTGTTGCTAGGGAAGATTTAGTAGTTACTTCTATCTTGTCAGGTAATCGTAATTTTGAAGCAAGAGTTCATCCTCAAGTACGAATGAATTTTTTAGCTTCTCCAATGTTAGTAGTGGCTTATGCTTTAGTGGGAAGAATTGATGTGAATATATTGGATGAACCACTTGGTTATGATCCGAATGGTAAAGCTGTTTATCTTAAAGATATTTGGCCAACTCAAAGAGAAATTGAAGAAACAGTTAGGGCTGCCGTTCAGAAAAAAGATTTTAAAAAAGCTTATGATGTGATTTTTGATGGAGAGGAACAATGGCAATCTTTGCAGCTAAATGAAGGGAATTATTATCAATGGAGAAAAGACTCTTCATATATTAAAGAAGTATCTTTTTTTAAAAACTTGAGTAAAGAAGAACCTAAAGTGCAGAATATATTAAATGCTAGAGCACTTTTGAAATTAGGCGATTCAGTTACAACCGATCACATATCACCAGCAGGTTCTTTTAATAGACATTCGGCTGCAGGAAAATATTTAATATCATTAGGAGTAGAACCAAAAATGTTTAATTCTTATGGCTCTCGACGAGGAAATCAAGAAGTAATGGCTAGAGGAACATTTGCCAATGTCCGTATCAAAAATCAATTAACAGATAAACAAGGAGGCTATACTCTTCATTTACCATCAGGAGAAACGATGAGCATTTATGACGCAGCTATGAAGTATCAAAAAGAAGGAACACCTTTAATCGTTTTAGCAGGAAAAGAATACGGGAGTGGATCTTCTAGAGACTGGGCTGCAAAAGGACCTTCATTACTAGGAGTGAAAGTAGTATTAGCAGAAAGCTACGAACGTATACATAGAAGTAATTTAATAGGAATGGGCATTTTACCTCTTAAGTATAAAATAGGGGAAAATGCTGAAAGTATTGGCTTGACAGGGAAAGAAGTATTTAATTTTAAAGGAATCTCTGAAAATCTTACACCTAGCCAAATGATTCAGGTGTCCGCTTTAAATTTAGAAACAGGGGAGGAAATCCATTTCGAAGCGCAATCTCACTTGGATTCCGAAATCGAGATTGCTTATTATATAAATGGCGGTATATTACATTATGTAGTTCGAAAACATTTACAAGATGCAAATTAATTTTGCAGTAAATTTGTTGTAAGTAAAGGAAAGTGCAAGCTACTCTCGGGGTATTTTGCACTTTTTTCATTGGCCAAGATTACATTGTCTTTATTGTCTTTAATAGTTAAATTTAATTGCCATAGCCCTGAATCGGGAATCTCAATCTTTCCTTGATACATCTCAGTAATAGGACGAAAGTCTATCTCGAATGTTCTATCTTGAGTATAGTTTTCTGATGAGTTCCATGCTATAATATTTAAGTTGTTTAGATTAATATATTCAGAGGAACTAATTTTCTCATAAACTAGAATGGAACAATTATTATTACCTCTAATAGGAAAATAAGGATCTACAAGTGCTACTATATACTCTTTATTTTCTAATCCAATTTGGCTTTGTATATTGATTTGATTAGAATCAGGTCGCTGTGGCGTTAAAAAAGTCGTAGCAAAATAGGTGCTGCTTTGTATTTGATAGGAGATTTCTAAAGCCCAATTCTTGTCAGAAGTATTTGTTGGGAAAATCAAAAAACTAGTATAAACATCTGGATTGTCGATACTTCGAATAATTTTTGAAAAGGGGGAGTATATCGAATCACTTGAATAAGCTTTCCATTCTATTTCTGCATAAGAAATATAGTTTTCATCCTTATCTTTAATTCTTATTAATATATCATTATATCCTTCATACAAAATAGTGTCACGAGCATATAATTCTATTTGATGAAAGATGTTAGAGAAGGAATGAAATAAAACTCTATTTTTTAATGGATTGTTTTCAAAATTTATATCTCCTGATATGGTGTCTTTAGCACAAGAGAGAAAAAATATACTTATGCAAAGACATAAAAAGTAAAAACTGTTTTTCAACATACTGTAATTTAATATACCAAATATAATATATTCTTGTTAATTAGCTTCGTAGGTATGAAATATAAATATCCATCACCTATTTTTTTAGAAAATTATATGATGGAATACATCATATAAATTCTTAGCTTTTAATTATATTTCATGATTGCTTAAATTGAGTAGATGTGATATCTATTTACTGTTTTTATTTGTATAGTATTAGAAATTGTTGACATTTAGCTTGTTTGTTTTTTATATATACCTGTTAATCAGTGTGTTGTTTAGGGTATTTTGTTAACATTTTATCTTTTCGGAAATAAAATGTGAGTATAAAGTTTGTAACTATATTAATATAATTATCTTTGTTTGGTTCAAGATAAAATATTTACTCTCACATTTAATACTCAAATTTATGGCAGGAACATTAACTCTCGAGGAAAAAAAAACTTACACTTATGAAGAAGCACATGAAGCTTCTTTAGAATATTTTGGTGGCGATAATCTTGCAGCTACTGTGTGGATAAACAAATATGCATTAAAAGATTCTCAAGGAAATCTTTATGAAAAAACTCCTAATGATATGCATTGGCGAATTGCTAATGAAATCGCTAGAATAGAAAAAAAATATAAAAATCCGCTATCTGCAAAAGAAATATTTGAGTATATAAAAGATTTTCGGTATATCGTTCCGCAAGGGAGTCCAATGGCAGGAATAGGGAATCCATTTCAGGTTGCTTCTCTTTCTAATTGTTTTGTAATCGGTAATAAAGGAGAGTCTGACTCTTATGGAGGTATAATGAAAATAGATCAAGAACAAGTACAATTAATGAAGCGTAGAGGGGGAGTTGGCCATGATTTATCACATATTCGTCCTAAAAGTTCACCAGTTAAAAACTCTGCTTTAACCTCTACAGGTATTGTACCCTTTATGGAAAGATACTCTAACTCTACGAGAGAAGTAGCTCAAGATGGACGTCGAGGGGCATTAATGCTTTCTGTGTCTATTAATCATCCAGATGCAGAAGACTTTATTGACGCTAAGATGGAACAAGGGAAGGTGACAGGAGCAAATGTATCAGTGAGAATAGATGATGGGTTTATGCAGGCTGTGAAAGATAAAAAAAACTATACTCAATCGTATCCAATTTTTAGTGATAATCCAAAATATACGCAAGAAATTGAAGCTGAAAAACTTTGGAATAAGATTGTGCATAATGCCTGGAAATCTGCTGAACCAGGTATTTTATTTTGGGATACTATTATTCGAGAGTCGCTTCCTGATTGTTATGCTGATTTAGGATATAAAACTATATCTACCAACCCGTGTGGGGAAATTCCTTTATGTCCCTATGACTCTTGTAGATTGTTAGCTATAAATTTATTCTCCTATGTGGAAAATCCTTTTCAAGAGAATGCTAGTTTTGATTTCGAACTGTTTAAAAAACATATTGCAGTTGCTCAACGTATTATGGATGACATAATAGATTTAGAATTAGAGAAAATTGATGCAATATTAGAAAAAATACAAAGTGATCCAGAAGAAGAAGAAGTAAAAAATGTAGAACGAAATCTATGGCAAAATATTAGACATAAAGCAAAAGAAGGTCGTAGAACTGGAATTGGAATTACTGCTGAAGGCGATATGTTAGCTGCTTTAGGATATAAATATGGAACAGAAAAAGCTAATGAGTTTTCTGAAGAAATCCATAAAAACATTGCAATCGCTGCTTATCGTGCTTCTGTGGAAGCCGCAAAAGAACGTGGTGCATTCGAAATTTATGATGCAAATCGGGAGAAAAATAATCCGTTTATGCTACGTCTTAAAGAAGCAGATGAACAACTTTATAAAGATATGGTTCAATATGGACGTAGAAATATTGCATTGTTAACCATAGCTCCTACTGGAACAACAAGTTTAATGACTCAAACTACTTCTGGAATTGAGCCTGTATTCATGCCTGTTTATAAACGAAGAAGAAAAGTAAACCCAAATGATACTGATGTTAGGATTGATTTTGTAGATGAAGTGGGAGATTCTTGGGAAGAATACATTGTTTTTCATCATAGATTTAAACAATGGATGCAAGTAAAAGGTTACGATATTAATAAGAATTATAATCAAGAAGAGTTAGAGGAACTTATCAAGAAATCACCATATTATGGGGCTACTTCTAATGATGTAGATTGGTTAAGTAAGGTACGCATGCAAGGAGCTGTCCAAAAATGGGTAGATCATTCAATTAGTGTAACCATTAATTTACCTAATGATGTTAGTGAAGAGTTAGTAGGGAAGCTTTATCTAGAAGCCTGGGAGGTTGGATGTAAAGGAGTTACAGTGTATCGCGATGGTTCTAGGTCTGGTGTGTTGATTAGTAATGAAGATAAATCAGAGGAAGAAACTCTCACACCATTTCCTACTAAGAGGCCTGAAGTGTTGAATGCTGAGGTAGTTCGCTTTCAGAATAACCGAGAACGATGGATTGCAGTTATTGGTCTTATAGAAGGAAAACCTTATGAGATTTTTACTGGATTGATTGATGATGAAGATGGCTTAGTTTTACCTAGATGGGTAGAAACAGGATTGATTATCAAAAATAGAACTAGAAATGGAGGATCACGTTATGATTTTGAATATGAAAATAAACGTGGATATAAAACAAGGATAGAAGGATTATCTCATAAATTTGATCCTGAATATTGGAATTATGCTAAATTGATTTCTGGTACATTAAGACACGGAATGCCGATAGAAAAGGTGGTAGAATTAATCAATAGTTTACAATTAGATAGTGAATCTATAAATACTTGGAAAAATGGAGTAGCTCGTGCATTAAAACGATTTATAGCCGATGGAACGGAAGCAGGTAAAGAAAAGTGTTTAAATTGTAATTCTAAAAATTTAATTTACCAAGAAGGTTGTTTAACATGTAAAGATTGTGGCTCATCTAAATGCGGATGATGGAATTTCTAATTAAAAAGTGGATTAATGAAGATGACTCATTAATCCACTTTTTATTTATTAAATACTTTTAAACATATTAATACTACATTAGAATCACCACAAAAAAGGCTATTGAACACTACTACTTAAGGTCCACCTTTAAAAATTATAGATTTTTAATCTGAAAATCAAATTCATTTCAATAGATTCTTATAATGAAAAATGATGTAATAATTAATAAGAATTAATAGAGGATATCGAAATATTCTAGATAATATCCCGAATAGGATTTTGAGTAGGTTAACAGTTAATTCTGTGAAATATAAAATAAACACCATGCTATTATTTCCTTTTGCAATAAAATCACAGAAAATAAAAATCGACGACACTAGGTAGTTATAATAGAGGAGAAAGAAGCCCCGCAATTTTTTCAAATAAAACTCTAAACTTATTTCGATTAAGCCAATCTGTTAAATGAATCTGTTTTGAATCTTTTAAGTCTTCCATAAAATGAAATTTAAGTTCCTTGGCTATTTCAGAATTGTAAATAACTGTATTTACTTCAAAATTTAAATCAAAACTTCGATAATCGAGATTGGCCGTCCCCACAATTGATAGATTATCATCAATAACAAGTGTTTTAGCATGAATAAATCCTTTCTGATATTGGTATATTTTTACTCCAGCACCTAAAAGTTCTTTAAAATAAGATTGAGAAGCTGCATTTACCCATCTTGAATCAGATTTCTCAGGAACTAATAATTGAACGTTAACACCGCTTTTTGCCATTAGGCATAATGCATTTTGTAAGCTTTCATCGGGAATATAGTAAGGGGTGGTTGCATAGATATAATCTTTGGCATTATGTATTGCTTGCAATAATGAAAATAAAATTGTAGGCATTGCGTAATCAGGACCTCCTGCAGCAATTTGAACTAATTTTTCACCAACAGAACTATTTAATCCTTCGAAAAGATCGAGAGTAGGCTCAACTGGGTGATTCGTACAAAAATTCCAATCTGCCAAGAAAATAGCTTGTAAGTTGGCTACTATTGGTCCTGCAAGTCGCAAATGGGTATCGCGCCAGTAGACTCCTTTAGTTTCCAAATTACTATAGCGATCACTCCAGTTTATCCCACCTACGAAACCGATTTTGCCATCAATAATGATTATTTTTCTGTGATTTCTGTAGTTGATTCGATTGGCAAAAGGAATCCATTTTATTTTGTAAAAAGGATGAATCTCAATTCCAAATTCCTTCCAACGTGTGGTGATTTTATTTCGGATGGACCTACTACCAAAATCATCATAGATTACTCGAACAACAACTCCCTCTTTAACTTTTTGGATAAGTAGTTTCTCAAGTTTATTAGTAATATTCCCAGCTTCGATGATATAATATTCTATATGGATACTTTTTCTTGCCTTAGCGATTTCCCTAAGAACACATTCAAATTTTTCTTCTCCATTTTTTAAAATATCTATTTGATTGTTATTTGTAAGAGGGCTATTATTAGCACTTAATAAAAACTGAGGAACTCGTTTATCTAAAATTTGTTGATGCTCCTCTATGGACTGTAAACTACGTGAATGTGTCCAATTTATTACCATATTTTGAAAAGATTCACTTACTAATATCTTCTTGCTATAAATTTGTCTTTTTTTATAATTAATGCCAAAAGAAAAATAAATAATAATTCCAATGATGGGAAGAAAAAATACGGTTAATAAATACGCTAATGATTTAGTACTACTTCTAGTATCATGAAGAATACGGTAGCTAGTAAAAACAAGCAATGCAATATAGAAGACATCAATTACTATCCACCACCAATTCATCCCTTAAATAATATTATCCGAATGTATTAAAATACATCCTATATCTTGGAGTTCTTGTAGTGCATTTGCACCATCCTTAGGTTGTATATTTACGGCTTTTACTGCATCTGTTATAACGTAAGTGGTTAATCCTTCCTTTATAGCATCAATAGCTGATGCTTTTACACAGTAGTCAGTAGCGATACCTGTGACATATAGTTGATCTATGCCTTTTGCAGTAAGATAGTCTGATAGACTCTCGGTAGTAGCTTCAAATGCAGAATAACCGTCGTCTTTATTATCTGTGCCTTTATAGAATATTTTTTGTATCTTTTTGCTATTTAATGATTCAGGAAAAGCAGCTCCGTCAGTATCTGCTACACAATGAATAGGCCAAGAATCAAAATGAACAGTATTTACTGGATGCCAATCTTTTGAGGCAATTACAATAGGAAATACTTCCATTAATTGGTTTAAGATAGGAATGATTTTATTTCCGTCTTTTACACCTAATTTTCCATTTGGAAGAAAATCTTTTTGTACATCTACTATTAATAATGCTTTCATGTTGATATAAATTTTTTATAGGAAGTTTTCTAAACAAATATACGAAATGTCTCTAGTTATGTGTGAGAACTATTAACTTTTGGGTGATGAGAAATCAATTATAGATAAAAACTATTATTTTTGCAGAGAATAAAAGTTTATTTATAATTAATCTATCCCTTTTTATGCTGCAGAATATTGACAAAACTTTATTGCCTTCTATTTTAGATAATGATTTTTATAAATTTACTATGCAATGTGCGGTAGTAAAATTATTCCCAGATGTAAAAGCCAAATATCAATTTATAAACAGAGGAAAACATATTTTTCCTAAAGGTTTTGGAGATGCCTTGCGTCAATCAGTAGATGCTATGGCACAACTTAAATTAACAAAAGATGAAAAACAGTATTTGATAGAAACATGTCCTTATCTTAATCCTGCCTATATAGACTTTCTAGCAGGATACAGATATGATCCTTCAGAAGTAACTATACATCAAGATGGACATTATTTAGAAGTTTATGTTAGTGGTTATTGGTACCGAACTATTTTATGGGAGGTCCCATTATTAGCATTAATTAGTGAGTTGTTTTATAAGTACACTTATCAAGAACGTTGGCCTCATGATAAAGTTGTAGACAATACCAATCAAAAAACACAACTTTTCAATAAGCTGGGGGTAAGATATGCAGAGTTTGGAACTCGACGTAGGCATTCGTATAAAGTACATCGAGAAGTAGTGGAGGTTTTGTCAAAGTGTAATAAAAAAGGATTTATTGGTTCCAGTAATGTTCATATGGCAATGCTATATGGCGTGAAGCCTATAGGCACACATGCACATGAATGGTTTATGTTCCATGCTGCTCGTTATGGATTTAAAATGTCTAATGCTATGGGTTTGGAAAATTGGGTTGAAGTTTATAGAGGGGATTTAGGGGTAGCTCTTTCAGATACTTATACAACTGAAATATTTTTTAAACAATTCGATAAAAAATTTGCTAAGCTTTTTGATGGAGTAAGACACGATAGTGGTGATCCCATAGAATTTGCAAATAAAACTATTGAACATTATGAAAATCACGGGATAAATCCATTATATAAATTTATTATTTTTTCGGATGCTTTAAATCCTGAGAAAATTAAAAGTATTACTGAAGCTACTCAAGATAAAATTGGAATTTCTTTTGGGATAGGTACGAACTTGACTAATGATGTAGGTCTAGATCCGATGAATATAGTAATAAAACTTACTGATATTATGTATGATAATTCCGAGTGGATTCCTACTGTGAAATTATCTGATGAGCCTAATAAACATACAGGAAACCCTAATATGATTCGTTTAGCAAAAGAATTATTAAATATTTATTAGAGCTTTTGGGTAGATAGAAAATTAAAAAAGCCATTTCTTAAATAAGAAATGGCTTTTTTAATGATTTTATTTTTTATCAGATGTCATCAAAGCTGATATTAGTAAAATCACTGACATTTGAAGTGTTGTCGGTTACTTCTGAAGAATCTTTATCCTCTTTGTTGAAGTCTTTTTGATGACGTTCACTAATCACTTCTTCTCCCTTTTCTTCCACAATAAAGTTCATCATCTGTTCTAGATTTTCTTGGAAATCTTGAAAATCTTCTTTATACAGATAGATTTTGTGTTTCTTGTAATAGAACGATCCGTCCTCATTTGTAAATTTTTTACTTTCTGTTACGGTTAAGTAGTAATCGCCAGCTCGTGTCTCACGTACATCAAAAAAGTAAGTTCTCCTGCCTGCTCGCATTACTTTAGAATAAATCTCTTCTCTTTCCGCTGTTTGCTGCTCGCTCATAATGATTAATAAATTTAGTTTAATTAACGATGTGCCAAAAATCTAAAAAAAACTACAATTATGCTAGCTTAAAATCAGTTTTCTTTTTCTAAAAGTTGTTTGGCATATAGCTCTTTATAATATCCATCGCTCTCTATCAGTTGTTTATGAGTGCCTTGTTGTATGATTTCACCTTTATTCAATACTATTATTTTATCTGCATTTTTTGCAGTAGATACGCGATGACTTACTATTAGTGTGGTTTTATTTGTAGAAACAGCTCTAAGACTATTTAAAATTTTTTCTTCAGTCTCTGTATCCACTGCGGATAATGAATCATCTAAAAGTAAAATAGTAGGGTCTTTGATAAAAGCTCGTGCGATAGAAACTCTTTGTTTTTGTCCACCACTTAAAGTGATTCCTCTTTCACCTAAAATGGTTTCATACCCATTATCTAATCCTATAATGTTTTCATGTACTGCAGCTTGTTTTGCAGCCCTCTCGACCTCATTTTGTGTGGCATTGTCTTTTCCAAAACGGATATTATTAAAGATACTATCACTAAATAGGAAAGAATCTTGTGGAACATAACCAATGGATTGACGTAAAGATTTTAAATTTATTTCACGAAGATTTTTATCATCAATTTTGATGATACCTTTTGTTGGGTCATAAAGTCTTCCTATTAATTCTAATAGAGTAGATTTGCCTGAACCTGTATTACCCATAATAGCAATTGTCTCACCTTTTTTGATATTCAAATGGATGTTTTTTAAGGCTCGAATTCCAGTGTCAGGATAAATAAAGCTTACGTTTTCAAAAGTAATTTCACCTTTAATATAAGTTTCTTGTGTATTTGGACATTGAATATTTGGAATGACTTTGAGAAACTCATTTATTCGTTTTTGAGAAGCTTCCGCACGTTGAATCATTGAGGTGATCCACCCCACTGAAGCAACTGGCCAGCTAAGCATATTTACATATATTAAAAACTCAACTACTGTCCCTAAAGCTAATTTCCCGTCTATATATTGTTTGCCCCCTATATATACTACAAGAATATTGCTTAACCCGATAAGTAAGAGCATAAGTGGAAAAAAAAATGCTTGTACTTTTGCTAAATCAATATTTCTTTCCTTGCTATTTTCAGCAAGGTGTTTAAATGATTTGTAATGTCTATTTTCTATTCCATAAGCTTTAATAACTCGAATTCCACTAAAACTTTCTTGGGTAGCAGTGGTGAGTTTTGAAAGATATTGCTGGACTATAGTAGATTTATGATGTATCGAAATACTCAGTTTATAGATAGCATAAGATAATAATGGCAAAGGAGCAATTGTATATAGAGTAAGAATAGGAGCCTTAAATAGCATATATATAATCAAAACAATAAAAAGAGTTACAGTGCTTGTGCTATACATTAGTGCAGGACCAGCATACATTCTTACGCTAGAAACATCTTCACTTATACGGCTCATCAAGTCCCCTGTTCTATTTTGTTTATAAAAGTCTAGAGATAGCTTTTCGTATTGTTCGAAAATTTCGTTTTTTAAGTCGAATTCAATATATCTAGAAACAACAATAATGGTTTGTCGCATTAAAAATGTGAAAAAAGCAGAAAGAAGAGCTGCACCAACCACCATGAATATATTAGTTAACATAGTTGATTTAATATAATTAATGTCTGTTATTTCTTTTTCTAATCCAGCACGAATTATATCAACAGAATCTCCAATTTTCATCGGGACTAATAGCTTAAATAGAGTAGCCACTACAGTAATAAATAAACCAAAAAGTAGCTGCCATTTATATTTAAAGAAAAACCTATTTATATACTTTAATTCTTTCATAGATAATGTATAAAACTGTGGCGGATATTTTTACCTATTTTTTTAGTTGAAAAAAATTAGGAGACACAGGTTTTGAATAAAATATGTAAAGATACTTCAACTAGAATTGTTTTAAAAATGTCTGGGCTATTTTCACGTAAAATATTGTGTCTTTATAAAATACAAGTCATTATTAAATATCATCGAAAGAATGATGCAGTCTCACACTTAATTATAGTATATTTGCGCTCTCAAATATAGAGAAATAACTAAAATTTAAGTTCTTTAAAAATATGCTTACGCGACGTCATATCAGGGTTAAGGTTTTACAATCCATCTATTATTTCAATCAAAATAATCATCAAGACCTTGATATTCAAGAAAAATTCTTATGGTATAGTCTGGAACAACTTCGAGATTTATACTTACTACAATTACAATTGTTTATTGAAATACGAAAACATGCTGAAAAATATAGAAAACGTTCTAAAAATCGTTTTACACAATCCCATGATACATTTACAAATCGCACAAATTTTATAAACAATAAACTATTACTCCTCTTAGAGAACAGTGAAGAGCTTAACGAAACAATCGAAAATAAGCGTTTAAATTATTGGGAATTAGATGACGAGTTCGTACATTCTTTCTTTAATGATTTGCGTGAAAAAGATTGGTTTAAAGCATATCAGTCTATTGATAAACCTGTTTTTAAAGAAGACAGAGATATTGTAATCCGATTATTTACAGAAATTATTGCACCAAGTGAAAAGCTTTATCAATATCTTGAAGACAAGCGTTTGACATGGTTGGATGATTTTCCTTTGGTAAATACTACTATTGTCAGAGTTTTCAGAAAAATTAACCCTAATAATAGTGCAGCTATATTGATACCAGATTTGTATAAAAGCAGTGGAGATAAAGAATATGCATTGCAATTATTTAGAAAAGTAGTATTAAATGATGATGAACTATCTAAAGAGATCAAAGGCAAAACACCTAATTGGGATCAAGATAGAATCGCTTTAATGGATATGATTATTCTTAAAATGGGTATATCTGAATTTTTATACTTTTCTTCTATTCCAGTTAGAGTTACTATTAATGAATATCTGGAAATTGCTAAAGAATATTCGACTGCAAAAAGTAGTCTGTTTATTAATGGGATTCTTGATAAGCTAGTAAAAGATTATGAAAATGCGGGAAAATTAAATAAAATGGGGAGAGGGCTTAGATAAGTAAAAAATAATATTTATTTTTAGCGTTTGAATAAACTATAAAACTTAAATAAAATGAAGAAATCCTTATTTCTATTAGCTACTATTGTCGCTTTTGGTATATTTTCTTGTAAAGATAATGCCACTACGAAAGTAGCAGAAGAAAATGTAGCTGCTGCAGAACAGCGTGATGCTATTGATTCTAATTATCCCGTAATGTCTTTCGATGAAAGTCAATTTGATTTTGGTGAAATTGATCAAGGCACACATGTTGAACACACTTTTACATTTACTAATACTGGAGATGCTCCTTTAGTTATAACAAGAGCAACTAGTAGTTGTGGATGTACAGTTCCAGAATTTACTAAGGATCCCATTGCTCCAGGTGATTCAGGTGAATTATTAGTTAAATTTGATGGTAGTGGTAGAGGCACGGTAAATAAAAATGTTACTGTTTATACCAATACTGAGAAAGGCACGGAAATGCTTCGTATAAAGGCAACTATTAAGTCTAAACAATAAAATAAATTTAAAAAGTCAAATAAATATAAATTATGGAGGGATTAGGTAGTTTTTTACCATTAATATTGATGTTTTTAGTGGTGTATTTATTCATGATCAGACCACAAATGAAACGTCAAAAACAAGAAAAGAAATTTATAGAAGAACTGAAAGTTGGTGATAAAGTTGTCACTAAAAGTGGAATGCACGGGAGGTTGAAAGAACTTTTTGATGATGGCACATGTATTATAGAAACCAATGCAGGACGGATTAAGTTTGAAAGATCTTCTATTTCTATGGAAATGAGTATAAAAGATACCACTGCTAAGAAATAAAGCAAATTCCTTTAGAATAAAATATTATAAAGCCTTTTTTACTATAGTAAAAAAGGCTTTAATATTTTTATAAAACTACTTTTGAAGATTTGCTTGTAGTTTGGCTATTTGCACGATAACTTCTGCAGCTTTAACCATGCTTTCAACAGGGAGAAACTCATATCTTCCATGGAAATTATGCCCACCAGCAAAAATATTTGGACATGGAAGTCCCATAAAGCTCAATTGTGAACCATCAGTTCCACCTCTAATAGCCTGCACTATTGGATTAATTCCTAGATGTTGCATGGCTTCTTTTGCTAACTCTACAATATGAATAACTGGTTCTATTTTTTCGCCCATATTGTAATATTGATCTTGAATGTCAATTTTTATACGGACACTGCCAAGATTTTTATTTATCTGCTTAGCAATATCACGCATTTGAGTCTTTCTGTCTTCAAATATAGCGCTATCATGATCTCTAATTATATAGTGTAATTCGGTATAATCCACATTTCCGTCAAATCGGTGTAAATGAAAAAAACCCTGTCGCTCTTCTGTATGCTCAGGTCGCTCTTTTGAAGGTAAAGCATTAATAAAGTCTTCTGCGATGAATATACTATTAATCATTTTGTTTTTTGCAAAACCAGGATGTACTATTTTACCTTGGATTTTAACTATAGCACTTGCGGCGTTAAAACTTTCATACTCTAACTCACCCAAACGTCTTCCATCCATAGTATAGGCCCAATCTGCATTAAACTTTTTTACATCAAATTTATGAGCTCCACGACCAATTTCTTCATCTGGAGTGAAACCAACCCTAATTGTTCCATGCTTAACTTCTGGATTTTGGATAAGATATTCCATAGCTGCCATGATTTCTGCAATCCCTGCTTTATCGTCAGCACCTAATAAAGTAGTACCGTCTGTAGTAATTATGGTTTGTCCTTTATATAATAGTAGATCTTCAAATTCTAATGGAGATAAAATGATGTTCAGTTCTTTATTCAATATAATATCACCACCGTCATAATTTTTAATAATTTGTGGATTAACATTTTTACCGGTAAAATCAGGAGAAGTATCAAAATGTGAAATAAAACCTATTGTTGGTGTTTCATGGGATACATTGCTAGGAAGAGTAGCCATTACATATGCGTTTTCGTCAATACTTATATCCTCCATCCCCATCTCTTTTAGTTCTTTAACAAGTAGATTTGCTAAATCCCATTGGTTTTCAGTGCTAGGGGTAGTCTTACTACCTGAATTACTTTCTGTATCGATTTTGGCATAGCGAATAAACCTATCGACAATCTTTTTTTTATCAATCATGATTAAATTACTTATAAACAGTTGCTCTAAAGGTGGGTTTTATATTTTACACCTTTTTAATGGTACAAAGTAACATATTATCGTAGCAAATAATTAATTATTAAATGGTATTTTTGTCAAAATTCTTTATGCATTTTATCTTGTAAATATGTTCAAAAAAATAATCCGTCCTTTTTTATTTCGATTTGATCCAGAAAAAACACATTATTTTTCTTTTAGAATGATGCGTATCATACATTCTTTAGGACTTTTAAAACTATTATTCGGTAATAGAATTAATCATAACGAAAAGTTAGTTAAAGAGGTATTTGGAATACGTTTTCCAAACCGCGTAGGGCTCGCAGCAGGTTTTGATAAAAATGCTGTAGCCTACAATGAACTGTCACAATTAGGGTTTGGATTTATCGAAATAGGAACGGTGACTCCAAAACCACAAGAAGGGAATCCTAAAAAACGTTTGTTCCGCCTGATTGAAGATAAAGCAATAATTAATAGGATGGGATTCAATAACTTAGGGGTTGAGGAGGCGATAGTGAATCTTAAAAAGAATCAAAATAAAATATTGATTGGTGGAAATATCGGTAAAAATAAAACTACTACTAATAATCAAGCAGTCGAAGATTATTTGCTTTGTTTTGAAGCTCTTTTTCCATATGTTGATTATTTTGTAGTAAATGTTAGCTCACCCAATACTCCCAATTTACGAGACTTACAAGATAAAGAACCATTGACACGGTTATTGACTGTCTTGCAAAAAGAAAATGCAAAAAAAAGCTCTCGAAAACCTATTCTATTAAAGATAGCTCCCGATCTAAGTGAGGATCAATTGATGGATATAATCGAAATTGTAAAAATCACACATATTGATGGAGTGATAGCTACAAATACAACAATTAGTAGAACTGAACTAAAAAGTAATAAGCAAAATGAAGTGGGTGGATTGAGTGGTAAACCCTTAAAAAATAAATCTACAGAAGTTATTCGTTTTTTACACGAAAAAAGTAACGCAGGCTTTCCAATAATTGGTGTCGGTGGAATACACTCTGCTCAAGATGCACTTGATAAGTTGGAGGCGGGAGCATGTTTAATTCAGCTTTATACAGGATTAATATACGAAGGTCCTAAGTTGATAGCAGAAATAAACCAAGCTATTTTAGATCAAGAAAAAGGAAAATAAATAAAACTTTAATTTTTTCATAAAGAAAAATAGTATCTTTATAGTATGCAGCAAATTAAGATAATAGAATGCCCTCGTGATGCTATGCAAGGAATCAAAAGTTGGATACCTACCGAAAAAAAAATTCAATATATTCAAGCTTTGCTTCGCTGTGGATTTGATACTATTGATTTCGGAAGCTTTGTTTCACCTAAAGCTATTCCTCAAATGAGAGATACAGCAGAGGTCTTGGCTAAATTAGATTTATCAACAACAAGGAGTAAGTTATTGGCTATTGTAGCTAATTTACGAGGAGCTCAAGCAGCTATACAGTTTCAGGAGATAGATTATTTAGGTTATCCGTTTTCTATTTCAGAAAACTTTCAAATGCGCAATACACATAAAACCATTGCAGAATCGGTTGTGCTTATGCAAGAAATTTTGGATTTAGCTCATGCAAATAATAAAGAAGTAGTTGCTTATTTATCTATGGGGTTTGGAAACCCTTATGGAGATCCATGGAATGTTGAAATTGTGGCGAAATGGACAGAGAAATTAGCTGAAATGGGAGTACATATTATCTCACTTAGTGATACAATAGGAAGCTCTACACCTGAAACTATATCTTATCTGTTTTCTAATTTAATTCCTGCTTATCCTAATATAGAATTTGGAGCTCATTTACATACCAACCCCAGATCGTGGAAGGAGAAAGTACATGCAGCAGCAGCGGCTGGATGTAAACGATTCGATGGTGCTATTCAAGGTTATGGAGGTTGTCCGATGGCAAAAGACGAACTTATAGGGAATATGCCTACAGAAAAATTGTTGAGTTATTTCAATGAGAAGAAGTGCGATGTTCAAATCCACCCTATGGCATTTGAAAGTGCGTATAATGAGGCTTTAAAGATTTTTACAAAATATTTTTGATTATGAAAAACATACACTTTTGCTTTATAGCTGTTATTTTAATAATGTTTTTTTCATGCAAGTCTAAAAAAACTCATGTTGATTACGCTGAACCTGATTTAGCCAACATAGTAAAATTTAAATTAATACAAATCAATGATGTGTATGAAATTGCTCCAATTAGTGGTGGACTTCATGGAGGAATGGCTCGAGTTGCTCATATACGAGATTCTATTAAAGAAATAACACCAAATACCTATATGATGCTTGCAGGTGATTTTCTAAATCCTTCTTTATTAGGAAGTATTGAGTATAAAGGGAGGCAAATACAGGGTAAGCAAATGATTGAGGTGATGAATGCTATGAACTTTGACCTTGTAACTTTTGGAAATCATGAATTTGATCTAAGTGAAGAAGATTTATTATCAAGGTTGGAAGAGTCAAATTTTGCTTGGACTTCTGCGAATGTCGAACATATTACTCAAGATGGGGATACCCTCCCTTTTAATTATAATTTTGATGGAAGAAAAAAACCTATTCCGACTCAATATATTATTGATGTGCCTATCGATGAACAACATACTTTACCTGTAGGCTTTTTTTCTGTTACAATAAATTCTACACCAAAAGATTATGTACATTATAAAGATTATTTTGAATCGGCATACCAAGCCTATCATGAACTGGAAAATAAAGCAAAAATAATTATTGGCTTAACACATGTTTCTTTAGAACAAGATAAAAAAATAGCAGAAAGTATGGATAAGGTTCCACTAATAATGGGTGGACACGAACATTATAATATGCTTGTTTCTACAAGAAACGGAACTATTGCAAAAGCAGATGCTAATGTGAAAACTATATATGTACACACTATTCAGTATGATTTAGAAACCAAACAGACGAATATTCATTCGACTTTAATTCCCATAAATGATAAAATAGCCTTTCAAGCTAAAACACAACAAGTAGTGGATAAATGGCAACAAATTTTAGAGTCCGAATTAAAAAAATTTATTGATAAGCCCAATGAAATTATTTACTCTGCTAAAGAACCATTAGATGGAACTGATGAGGCTAGTAGAAGTAAACAAACTAATCTAGGTAAGCTTATAACGAAAGCAATGTCAACGTCGTATAAAGAAGTGGATGCAGCAATTGTAAATGGCGGGTCAATACGTATTGATGATAAATTAGAAGGTAACGTTAGCAGTACTGATATATTTAGGGTTTTACCTTTCGGTGGAACTGTCATTAAGGTAGCTATGACGGGAGAATTACTGAAAGAAACTTTAGAATATGCCGAAAGTAAATTAGGAACAGGAGCTTACCTACAACGAGATAATATTAAATTTGAGAAAGGAAGATGGTATGTCAATAAACAAATATTACAAAATAATAGAATATATCAAATTGCTATGACAGATTTTCTTATTACTGGATATGATATTCCATTCTTAACTTCTAAGAATAAAAATATAATAGAAGTGCATCATCCAGATGAAAAGGAGGTTGCTTCTGATATTCGAAAGGTCATTATTGCATATTTAAAAAAAAATCATAAATTAAATTAGTATTTATTATCCATAAAATTATTTCGTGTATCCTTTAATTTACTTTTATTCTTTTGAAATAAAATAAAATATATAAATAGTGGACATTATTCCATTATAAAAGGTCTATATTTGTATGCAATTAAACACTAAAACTACATTCGATTTCTTCGATAAAAAATTAATTGCCATGGACATACACAGCCAAAAAATATTACAAGAAGGGTTAACATACGATGATGTACTCTTAGTTCCTGCTTATTCTAATGTTTTACCTAGGGAAGTTTCTTTAAAAAGTAAGTTTTCAAAAAATATTGAATTAAATATTCCTATCATTTCTGCAGCAATGGATACGGTTACAGAGAGTGCCATGGCAATTGCAATAGCTAGAGAAGGAGGAATAGGGGTATTGCATAAAAATATGTCTATTGAAGAACAGGCTTTACAAGTTCGTAAGGTAAAACGTGCGGAGAGCGGAATGATTCAAGATCCTGTAACGTTAACTAAAGAGTCAACTGTTGAGGATGCACAAAAAACTATGCGTGAATATAGTATTGGTGGTATTCCTATTATTGATCGTAACAGGAAATTGGTAGGAATCGTGACAAACCGTGACTTACGATTCGAGAAGACTGCCCATCGTCCTTTATCCGAAGTTATGACTTCGAAAAACTTAATTACAGTAAAGAAAGGCACCTCATTACAAGATGCTGAAAAAGTATTACAAATACATAAAATAGAAAAACTGCCAGTTGTAGCAGAAGATAATACGCTTTTAGGATTAATTACATTTAGAGATATTGCTAAATTGACCCAAAAGCCTAACGCCAATAAAGATGCGTATGGACGATTGAGAGTGGCAGCAGCATTAGGAGTTACAGCAGATGTTATGGAACGTGCCGAAGCTCTGGTTGAAGCTCACGTGGATGCAGTAATCATTGATACTGCACATGGACACTCTGAAGGAGTAGTAAAAGTATTGAAGCAGATTAAACAAGCGTATCCAGAAATTGATGTAGTAGTAGGTAATATTGCAACTGCAGAGGCAGCGAAGTTTTTAGTAGAGGCAGGAGCGGATGCTGTGAAAGTAGGAATAGGTCCTGGATCCATTTGTACAACTCGAGTGGTGGCAGGTGTAGGATATCCTCAGTTTTCAGCTGTTATGGAAGTTGCAGCAGCAATAAAAGATTCTGGAATCCCAGTTATTGCAGATGGAGGTGTTCGATATACAGGTGATATTGCAAAAGCAATTGCAGCAGGCGCAGATAGTGTGATGCTAGGTTCATTGTTAGCGGGAACTAAAGAATCTCCAGGAGAAACTATCATCTATGAGGGAAGAAAATATAAATCTTATCGTGGAATGGGATCAGTGGAAGCCATGAGTAAAGGATCGAAAGATCGATATTTTCAAGATGTAGAAGATGACATTAAAAAATTAGTGCCAGAAGGAATTGTTGGAAGAGTGGCTTATAAAGGAAGCTTAGAAGAAAGTATGACACAATTTGTTGGAGGATTGAGAGCTAGTATGGGCTATTGTGGTTCCAAAGATATTGAGACTCTAAAACGTACAGGGAAATTTGTGAAAATTACTGCTTCTGGAATTAACGAGAGCCATCCACATAACGTTACAATAACAAAAGAAGCTCCTAATTATAGTAGATAAAAGAAGATTGATTTTGGAATAGATAG
>Ga0079226_10000739_pt1 | contig 23843 bp, 20 predicted proteins | sample Poulit2014_FD_76345 | JGI IMG/M metagenome (GOLD analysis project Ga0079226, IMG submission 76345) | Agricultural soil microbial communities from Georgia to study Nitrogen management - Poultry litter 2014 | ecosystem: Environmental > Terrestrial > Soil > Agricultural land | place: USA: Georgia...
GCTCTTCGAGCTGGCCCTCCAGGTAGGTCTTCAGGCGGGTGCGGTACTCGCGCTCGTAGGTGCGCAGCCAATCGATCTGAGACTCGAGCTCGGTGCGCTGCTCGTTGATCGTGCCCATGACCTCGGCGTGCTTCTGCTCCGCGTCGGCGGCCAGGGCTGCGGCCTTGTCCTCGGCCTGACGCAGCTGGCTCTCCGAGCGGTTGCGCGCATCGGCCAGCAGGGTCTCGGACTTCTGCCGCGCCTCGGCGAGCATGCCGTCGGACTTGGTGCGCGCATCGGCGACCAGCTCCTCGGCCGCGGCCCGGGCGTCGGCCAGGGTCTTCTGCGATTCGGCGCCGGCTTCCGCGGTGAGCCGGTCGGCCGTCTCCTGGGCCAGGCCCAGCAGGCGGGCGGCCTGCAGCTGCGCGGCCTCGGTGTCGGCGGCCGATGCCGCCGGAGCGGCCGCGGCGGCCTGCTGCGGGGCCGGGGTCGGCTCGGGCTCCGGTTCCGGGGTGGGCTCGGGGGTGGGTTCCGGCGCCACGGCGGCGGCCGGGACGACGGTGGTCTGCTCCTGCGCGGACACGGACTCGGCGGCCCGCGCCTCGGCGGCGGTGACGCGCTCGCCGGCCTGCGCCAGCTCGGCCTCCAGCTCGGACACCCGCTGGGTCAGGTCCGTGTTCTCCTCGATCAACCTGGCCAGTTCGAGCTCGACCAGGTCGAGGAACTGATCGACCTCGTCCTCGCTGTAGCCACGCTTACCGATCGGCGGCTTGTTGAACGCGACGTTGTGAACGTCGGCAGGAGTAAGCGCCATGGAGTTTTCCCCTATCGCAGTCGTCAGCGACCGGACTACGCCGATCACTCAGATCACTTCGGCCCATATTGTCACATCGGTATGAGCTTTCGCAGCCCCACCCGCCGACTACGGCCGGATGAATCCGGAGGCGACGATGATCACGATCATCACGATCATCACCGACAGATCCAGCCTTACCTGGCCCAACCGTAGAGGCGGGACCACACGGCGGACCAGCTTGACCGGCGGATCGGTGATGCTGAACACCACCTCCAGCAGCACGGCCACGATCCCCTTCGGATACCAGTCGCGCGCGAAGGACCGGATGAACTCGACCACTATGCGGCCGATCAGCAGGATCAGGAACAGCTGCAGGATCACGACGATCGCGATGCGCACATCGAACATGCAACCAGTCTCGCCCACGACCCGCAGACGCCGCCGCCCGGGTGCCGTGGGGCACCCGGGCGGCGGCTGTCGTGCCGAACTCCTCCGCTGGTCGGCGGCGCGCTCACGCGCTGCGCGAGGTCACTGTCCGTAGAAGCTGGTCTCGGCGATCCGACGACGGTCCTCGGCGGTGACGTCCACCTCGGCCGGCGACAGCAGGAACACCTTGGTGGCGACCTTGTCGAACGATCCGCGCAGCGCGAACGCCAGGCCGGCCGCGAAGTCCACCAGACGCTTGGCGTCGGCGTTGGACATCTCCACCAGGTCCATGATCACCGGGGTGCCGTCGCGGAAACGCTCACCGATGGTGCGGGCCTCGCTGTACTCGCGCGGGCGCAGCGTGGTGATCTTCGACATCCCGCCGGACTCGTCGAACAGCGAGGCACGCGGGCGCGGCGCGCTCTCGGCGCGGACCTCACGGTGCGGATCGACGGCCAGGGCCCCGCGGGTGGTCGGCAGCGAGGTCACGCGCGGACGCCCCCGGTAGGCCGGCTCGTCGTAGTCGTCGTACTCGTCGTCGTAGCCGCCGCGTGGGCCGGACCGGTACCCGCCGCCGCGCGGATCGCGGTCGTACGCGCTCTCCCGCCCGTCGAGGTCGTCGATGTAGTCGTCCTCGTAATCCTCCATCGGCACCATGCCGAAGTAGGCCTTGAACTTCTGCAGACCGCTCATCGATCGACCTTTCTGGGCTGCGGGTGGGACAGGTGTGGAGAGGTGTTCATGATCTCCGCCGTGCGGCGGAGGCGTTATCGGAAGGCTATCGGCCGGGGTCCGAGGATCGCTGTACCGACACGCACACAGGTCGAGCCGTGGGTCACGGCCGTCTCCAGGTCGGCGGACATGCCGGCGGACAGTTCGGTGGCGCCGGGGTGATCGGCGCGCAGCGCGGCGTGCACCTCGGCCAGTGCGGTGAAGGCGCGTGCGGGCTCCCAGCCCAGCGGCGGCACGCCCATCACTCCGCACAGCTGCAGCGACGGTGTCTGGGCGACCAGATCGGCCAGGGCCGGGATCTGGTCACGCGGTGCGCCGCCGCGATCCGGATCCCCGTCCAGGCTCACCTGGAGCAGCACCCGAAGCACACCCTCGCGCTCACCCTCGCCCCGGGCACGTTCTGCCGCGTTGCCCAGTGCGGTGATCAGTCGGTCGGAGTCGACCGAGTGGGCGCTGTGGGCCCAGCGGGCCACCGCGCGCGCCTTGTTGCGCTGGATCCGGCCGAGCATGTGCCAGCGCGGGGCCGGTTCGTCGTCGCCGAGCAGCTCGGCGACCTCGATCGTCTTCGGACCGGCCTCCTGAACCCGCGACTCCCCCAGGTCGGCGCAGCCGGCGCGCAGCACCGCCGCGGCGTCGGCCGCCGGGAAGAACTTGGTCACCGTGATCAGCGCGACCTCTGCCGGGTCGCGCCCGGCGTCACGTGCGGCCGAATCCAGCCGGGTGCGCACCGCGGCCAGCGCGGAGGCGAGCTCCGCCGCGCGGTCGGCATCGGTCGACGGGTTCATCGGTCGGTCCCCTCCTCACGGTCGTAGGCGCCGGTGTCCCGCCAGATCACCGAGGCGATCCGCCCGGTCGGGGCGCCGCGCCGGTGACTGAACAGGGTGCGCTCCTCCAGGGTGCAGCGGTGGTCGACGTCGATATCGGTCACCCCGGCCTCGGTCAGCGCGCGGGCCACGCCCGCGCGCACGTCCAACCCGGTGGTGCCGGCGCGGGTGCGCACCGCGCTGCCGGGCAGATGGGCCTCGACGTCGGCCTGCATGGCCGGGGGCACCTCGTAGCACCGACCGCACACCGCCGGGCCGAGCAGGGCGCCGATCCGCTGCGGCGCGGCGCCGAGCGAGACCATCGCCTCCAGGGCCTGGTCCACGATGCCGATGCGCGCACCGATCCGGCCCGCGTGCACCGCGCCGATCACCCCGGCCTGGTCGTCGGCCAGCAGGATCGGCACACAGTCGGCCGTGAGCACCACCAGCGCCAGGTCGGCGGCCGCGGTGACCAGTCCGTCGGTGACCTCCACCGGCTCGGGCTGCGGGGCGTCGACCACGGTGACGGTGCGCGAATGGACCTGCTCCATCCACACCAGCCGCTCGGCCGGCAGACCGATCCCGGCCGCCAGACGGGCGCGGTTGCGTGCCACCGCGCCCCGGTCGTCGCCGACGTGATCGCCGAGGTTGAACGAGTCGTAGGGCGCGGCCGAGACCCCGCCGGCGCGGGTGGTGGTCACCCGGCGCACCCGGCCCGGGACCGGGCCGGCGCCGCGCGTGCCGGTCACCGACGCATGAACGGCGGCACGTCGACGTCGTCCTCGAGATCGTCGACCGGCTCACCGCGGGACGGGGCGGGCGACGGGCGGGCCTCGCGGGCCGGTTCGGCGCGCTCGCCGATCACCGGCCGCTCGCCCTCGCCTGCGGATTCGCCGAGCGCCGCGGGCCGCTCACTGCGCCGCACGGCCGCCGGGTCGGTCTGACGGTGCTTGGGCGATCCGCCGTCGAAGCCGGCCGCGATCACCGTCACCCGCACCTCGTCGCCGAGCGAGTCGTCGATAACGGTGCCGAAGATGATGTTGGCGTCCACGTGCGCGGACTCCTGGACCAGGGAGGCGGCCTCGTTGATCTCGAACAGGCCCAGGTCCGAGCCGCCGGCGATCGACATCAGCACCCCGTAGGCGCCGTCCATCGAGGCCTCGAGCAGCGGCGAGTTGATCGCCGACTCGGCGGCCTTCATCGCCCGGCCTTCGCCCCGCGACGAGCCGATGCCCATCAGGGCGCTGCCCGCCCCCGACATGACCGATTTCACGTCCGCGAAGTCGACGTTGATCAGCCCCGGGGTGGTGATCAGGTCGGTGATGCCCTGGACACCGTTGAGCAGGACCTCATCGGCCGAGCGGAAGGCGTCCATCAGCGACACGGCAGCGTCGCCGAGCTGGAGCAGCCGGTCGTTGGGGATGACGATCAGGGTGTCGCAGGACTCGCGCAGCGCGGCGATGCCCTGCTCGGCCTGACCGCTGCGGCGCTTGCCCTCGAAGGAGAACGGGCGGGTGACCACACCGATGGTCAGCGCGCCGAGCTTGCGGGCGATCGAGGCCACCACCGGCGCGCCGCCGGTGCCTGTCCCGCCGCCCTCGCCGGCGGTGACGAACACCATGTCGGCGCCCTTGAGCAGCTCTTCGATCTCGTCCTTGGCGTCCTCGGCGGCCTTCCGGCCCACCTCGGGGTCGGCGCCGGCGCCCAGGCCGCGGGTCGAATCGCGACCCACGTCGAGCTTGACGTCGGCGTCGGACATCAGCAGGGCCTGGGCGTCGGTGTTGATCGCGATGAACTCGACACCTTTGAGTCCCTGTTCGATCATCCGGTTGACGGCGTTAACACCGCCGCCGCCGATGCCGACGACCTTGATGACAGCAAGGTAGTTGTGCGGGGGCGTCATGGGCTCTCGCCTTCCATTCGGGTCGGATACGGCTGGTCTGTACGTTTTTCCGGTGGGTGGCGGGACCCCCCACCAGAACCCTTACCCTCAAGTAGAGGGTTATAGTTATGTCAACTACCGGATTACTGCGATGAACGCTATGCACCCGGGCCGGGATATGCCAGCAGGCGCGCCGACAGCGCGGCGATCGGTGTGTCCTGTCCGCCGGATCGGCGGTTATTCCACGGTCGGCAGCGAGGGCACGGTCACGTCGTAGACGCGGCCGGGCTGGGTGAGCACGGCCTGGGCGACCTCGCCTTTCAGGGCCGTCTCGGTCGGCGGGCCCCAGCGCAGGACGCGATCTTCGCTCAGCCGGAACTCCAGGCCGCCCCGGTCGTCCACCCCCACCGACTCGAGCTGGTCGCCCACCACCGGCGGCAGTTCGTCGATCACCGCGAGCGCGGTGCGCAGCTCCTCGGGGCCGGCCTGCGGGTCCGGATCCAGCCGCGGGGTGAACATCGGCGGCTCCTGAGCCGCGAAATCGATGCCCTCGACGTCGATCAGGTGCGGTCCGTCCTCGGTGTCGATGAACGCCACCGGCACCCGTTCGGTCACCTCCACCCGCAGCGTGGACGGGTAGTCGGTGCGCACCCGCACCTGCGCGACCCGCGCGATGCCGGCGATCCGATTGGCCGCGGCCGTGGTGTCCATCCGCAGCAGCGGGGTGCCCTCCACCTCACCGAGGACCGCGGTGACCTCGTCGTGGTCGATCAGGTCCAGTCCTGTCACCCGCACCTCGCGCACCGACAGCAGCGGGGAGAACCAGGCGGTGAGCACCACGGCCGCGAGCACGAGCACCACCGTCGCGGCGATCACCGCCCCGCGGATCCCGGCGCCCAGTGCCCGCCAGCGCCGGCCCAGTGCGCTCACTGCGGTGTCGCCGAGCGGCCGAGCACCGCGACGATCTCGGGGCCGAGCACGGTCACGTCACCGGCCCCTGTGGTCAGCACGATGTCGCCCTCCCGGGCCAACTGCGCGACCTGTTCGGCGGCCGCCGACAGGTCGGGCTGGTAGAAGGTGCGGGTGCCCGCCCGCACCTTCCCGGCGATCAGCGCGCCGGTAACCCCGGGCACGGGCTCTTCGCGGGCGCCGTAGACGTCGAGCACCACGGCGATGTCCGCCCCGCCCAGCGCGTCGGCGAACTCGTCGGCGAACGCCGCGGTGCGCGAGTACAGGTGCGGTTGGAAGACCACGATCACCCGGCCGCCGCCGCTGTCGGCGACGATGTCGCGGGCCGCGCCGAGCACCGCGCGCACCTCGGTCGGATGGTGGGCGTAGTCGTCGACCACCCGCACTCCGCCGACCGTGCCGCGGTCCTGGAAGCGCCGGTGCACCCCGCCGAACTGGGCGAGGCCCTCGAGCACGGTCTCGGCCGGGTGGCCCAGTTCGGTGATCGCCAACAGGGTGGACAGGGCGTTGAGCGCCATGTGCGTGCCCGGCACGGCCAGGGTCAGCCGATGCACCGTCCCGTCCGGTAGATGCACCGCCCCCGTCCCCCCGGGTCCGGTGGGCGTCCACTGCTCGAGCCGGGCGCCGACCGGCACCTCGTCGAGTCCGGGCACCACCGGCCCGCCCGCCCCCGCCCCGCCGTCGACGGTGATCCCGTAGCCGAGCACCCGCACCCCGGCCCGGTGGGCACGCACCGCCAGCGTCGCCGAGCCCGGATCGTCCAGGCAGGCCACCAGCAGTCCGCCCGGTTCGAGGCGCTCGACGAAGTCGTCGAAGACCTGCCGATAGGCCTCGAGCGAGCCGAAGAAGTCCAGGTGGTCGGCGTCGATGTTGGTCACCACCGCCACCGACGGCCGGTACAGCAGCAGCGAGCCGTCGGATTCGTCGGCCTCGGCCACGAAGTCCGGTCCGGTCCCGTGGTGGGCGTTGGTGCCCGACTCGTTGAGTTCACCGCCGACCACGAAACTCGGATCGGCCCGGCAGTGCTGCAGGGCCACCACCGTCATCGAGGTCGTCGAGGTCTTGCCGTGGGTGCCGGCGATCAGCACCGCGCGACGTTCGGCCAGCAGTTCGGCCAGCACGGCCGGGCGCAGCAGCACCGGGATCTCGCGCTCGGCGGCGGCGAGCAGTTCGGGGTTGTCCTTCGGAATCGCGCTGAGCGTGGAGATCACCGCGGTCGGACCACCGTCGAGCGCGTCGAGCGCGGCCGCGTCGTGACCGATCCGGATCTTCGCTCCGCGGGCGCGCAGGTCGATCACCGCGCGCGACTCCTTGGCGTCCGAACCGGACACCTGGCCGCCGCGGGCCAGCAGGATCCGGGCGATGCCGGACATCCCGGCCCCGCCGATGCCGATCATGTGCACCCGCTGCAGCCGCGCGGGCAGATCGGTGGCGAACCCGTCCCGGTCCGCCGTGTCGTGCACGCCGCCCACCGTCACCGCTCCTTCTTCGCCGTCTCGAGCACCAGCTGCGCGATCGTGGCCGCACTGTCGCGGTGGCCGGCGTCGGCGGCCGCCGCCGACATCGCGGCGAGCCGCTCCGGATCGCCCAGCAGCCCCGCGGCGGTCTGCGCCAGCTGCGCACCGGTCAGATCCGCATCGGCGACCAGCAGCCCGCCGCCCGCGTCGACCACCGGCCTGGCGTTGAGCGCCTGCTCGCCGTTGCCGTGCGGCAGCGGCACGTACACCGCGGGCAGCCCCACCGCGGAGACCTCGGCCACGGTCATCGCACCGGCCCGGCACACCGCCAGGTCGGCGGCCGCGTAGGCCAGGTCCATCCGGGACAGGTACGGCACCGGCACATACCCGTCGCCGGCCGGCTCGGGAGCCGCGTTCTTCGGTCCGTGCGCGTGCAGCACCGAGATCCCGGCCGCGCGCAGCGCCGCCAGCCCCCCGGCCACGGCCGCATTGAGCGATTGGGCGCCCTGGGATCCGCCGAACACCAGCAGCACCGGCGCCTCGGGGTCGAGGCCGAAGTGTGTGCGGGCCTCGGCGCGCAGCGCGGCCCGGTCGAGTCCGGAGATCGAGGCGCGCAGCGGGATGCCCACGGTCTGCGCCCCGGGCAGGCCGGTGCCCGGCACGGCGGCCAGCACCCGGTCGGCCCGCCGGGCACCGATCCGGTTGGCGATCCCGGGCCGGACGTTGGCCTCGTGCACCACCACCGGCACCCGCCGGCCGCGCCGGGCCGCCAGATAGGCCGGCAGCGCCACGTAGCCGCCGAAGCCGACCACCACGTCGGCGTCCGTCTCATCGAGCACCGCGCGGGTGCGCGCGATCGAGCCGCGCACCCGGCGCGGCAGCCGCAGCAGGTCCGCGGTCGGTCTGCGCGGCAGCGGCACCGGCGGGATCAGGGTCAGCTCGTAGCCGCGCTCGGGCACCAGGGTGGTCTCCAGGCCGCGTTCGGTGCCCAGCACCGTGATCCGGGCGCCCGCCGACGCGGCGCGCACCGCGTCGGCCACCGCCAGGGCGGGCTCGATGTGGCCGGCCGTGCCGCCGCCCGCCACGACCACCGAGATCTGTTCCGTCTCCGACACCGCGTGCTCTTCCTCGCTCCTGGTCACCACTGTCGCCGCTTCCGCTCGTTGCTCCCGCCGCTCCGTGGCGGCTGTCCGCGCCCGCCACCGCGCCCCGGCTCGGTGCGGGAGGTGCGCCGTGGCGGCTGCACCTCGCTTCGGCCGCGGTATCGCCCGTCGTGGCCACGGGCACCGGCCGGTCCGCCCGGCCGGTGACGCCGGTCGCCGCGCGGCGCGCGCCCCGCCGACTCGGGCCTGCGCCGCGGCGGCGCCTGCCGTCCGGTCGGCGCCGGGCGGTGCGGCCCGGGCCGACGCGGACCCGAACGCGCGGAGAACGGGTCGCGGCGCGGATCGTAGGGCGCCGGCAGCGGCAGACGGAAGCGGCGCCGGGGCCGGCCGTCGCGGGCGGCGCGCAGCGCCGACACCGCCTCCGGTTCGTGCCGAGCGGCGTTGGCCAGCAGCCCGAAGGCCGCCAGGGTGATCATCGTCGACGAGCCGCCGGCGGAGATCAGCGGCAGCTGCAGGCCGGTGACCGGCAGCAGCCCGATGACGTAGCCGATGTTGATGAACGACTGCGCGATCGTCCACACGGTCACCGTCACCGCGAACAGGCGCAGATACGGGTCGACCGAACGCCGGGCGATGCGCATGCCGACGTAGGCGAACAGCGCGAACAACGCGAGCACACCGAGCGCGCCGATCAGGCCGAGCTCCTCGCCGATGATCGCGAAGATGAAGTCGTTGTGCGCGTTGGGCAGGTAGTCCCATTTGGCGCGGGACTCGCCCGGTCCGCGGCCGAAGAAGCCGCCGTCGGCCAGCGAATAGCGGGCCTGGCGGGCCTGATAGCCGTCCGCCATCGGATCCTCGCCCGGGCTCAAGAAACTCATGATGCGCTTGGCGCGGTAGTCCGAGGTCAGTGCCGCCAGGACGGCGACGGCGCCGCCGCCGAGCAGCAGCACGATGAACCAGCGGCCCTGCAGGCCGGTGAACCACAGCAGGGTCACCACGATGATGCCCAGCGCGATGGTGGTCGACAGGTTGGGCTGGAGCATCACCAGCACCCCGGTGAGCACGGCGACCGCGGTCAGGTGCCAGCGCGGATCGCCGATCACGCCCGGGCGGGTGCGACCGCGCACCAGGATGTGGGCGCCCCACACCACCAGGGCGAGCTTCATCAGTTCCGACGGCTGCAGCGACACCGGCCCGAAGCCCACCCAGCGGCGCGCCCCGTCGGGCCCGGCCCGACCGATGCCGGGCACCAGCACCAAGAACAGCAGCGCGATCGAGACCAGCACCAGCCCCGGCGACAGGCGTCGCAGCGTGCGGATGGGCACGGTCAGAGCGCCGATGAACAGCACCGCCCCGACCACGGTGTACATCAGCTGGCTGCGGAACATCGAGAACGCCGAGCCGCCGACGGAGATCGATTCGACCGAGGACGCCGAGAGCACCATCGCCAGCCCGGAGACCGACAGCAGCACCGTCACCGCCACCACCAGGTGGAACGACAGCAGCGGTCCACGCCACCAGGCGGCCAGCGCCGAGGTCGGCGTGCGCCGCGGGGCGTCGCCGGGTCCGCCGGTCCGGTCGTCGCCGGTGGTCGCCGCGGTCACGGGGTCTCCTGTGCCTGCACCGCGTCGGCGAAGGCGCGCCCGCGGGCGATGTAGTCGGGGTACATGTCCAGCGATGCCGCTGCGGGGGCGAGTACCACCGCGTCTCCGGGGCCGGCGAGGCGGCGCGCGGCGGCGACCGCCACCCGCATCGCGGCCGGTCCGTCGGCGGCGGCGACCGGCGCGGGGCGTCCGGGGTCGGTCAGTGCGCGCAGCGCGCCGTCTCGCCCCATCTGTGCCTCCGTCTCCGGCCCGGTCGGGCCCCGGCCCTCATCTTCACCCGTGGCGATATCGACCACCGGTACCTGCGGGGCGTGTCGGGCCAGCGCCTCGGCGAGCTGCGCCCGGTCCCGGCCCAGCAGCACCACCGCGCGCAGCTGGTCGGCCGCCTCGGCGACCAGGTCGTCGACGTCGGCGCCTTTGAGCAGTCCGCCGGCGATCCACACCACCGGTCCGCGCCCGAGGATCGAGCCGCGGGCGGCGTGCGGGTTGGTGGCCTTCGAGTCGTCGACGTAGGTGACCCGGTCGATCCGGGCGACAGTCTGCGCCCGGTGCGGGCCGGTCTGGAACCGGGCCAGTCCGGCGGCGATCGACTCCGCGGATGCGCCGATCGACCGGGCGAGCGCGGCCGCGGCGAGTGCGTCGGCGATCCCGGCCGGCCCGGCCGGGGTCACGTCCGCGGTCGCCGCGAGGTCGGCGGCCGCGTCACCGACTGCGAAGGCGCGGTCGCGCAGCCGGCCGTCATCGACCCCGAAATCGCCGGCTGCGGGCGGTTCGAGTCCGAAGCGCACCAGGCGCCCGGCGGCGGTGTCGGCCAGGTGTGCGGCCGGATCGTCGCCGGTGGGCAGCACGGCGACCGCCCCGCGCAGCACCCGGGCCTTGGCCGCGGCGTAGGCGGTCAGGTCTCCGTGCCAGTCCAGGTGGTCTTCGGCGATGTTGAGCACGACCCCGGCGGCCGGGGTCAGCGACGGCGCCCAGTGCAGCTGGAACGACGACAGTTCGACGGCCAGCACGTCGATGCGCGGGGTGGCACGCAGCGCGGCGAGTACCGGCAGACCGATGTTTCCGCAGGCCACCGCGGCGCGCCCGTCGGCGCGCAGCATCTGCTCGAGCATCCCGACGGTGGTGGTCTTGCCGTTGGTGCCGGTCACCGCCAGCCAGGTGCGTGGCGGGCCGAACACCCCGGCGGCGTCCATCCGCCAGGCCAGTTCCACATCGCCCCACACCGGCACCCCGGCCTGTGCCGCGGCCCGGGCGAGCGGATTGTCCGGGCGCCAGCCGGGGCTGGTCACCACCAGGTCGGCCGCGGGGATACGCGGCTGCGCGGTGTCCGGGTCGACGACGGTGACCCCGAGAGCGGCGAGCTGGGCGCCGGTCTCCCCGCCCGGGGCGCGGGAGTCGACCACGGTGACCGCGGCGCCCGCCTCGACCAGCGTCTGCGCCGCGTCCACCCCGGTCACCCCGGCCCCGGCGACCAGCACGGTCGCCGCGGACAGGTCGGTGACATCCGGTACCGGACGGGCGGGGGTCATCAGCCGACCACGCTGAGGTATTCGCCGTAGAACAGGGCCAGCCCGAGCGCCGAGGCGATCGCGGTGAGCAGCCAGAAGCGGATGATCACCGTGGTCTCGGGCCAGCCGCCGAGTTCGAAGTGGTGATGGAACGGCGCCATGCGGAACACCCGGCGCCCGGCGGTGCGGAAGACCGCGATCTGCACGACCACCGAGGCCGCCTCGGCGACGAACAGCGCACCGAGGACGATCGCGAGCAGTTCGGTGCGGGTGGTCACCGACAGTCCGGCGATCAGCCCGCCGAGCGCGAGCGAACCGGTGTCGCCCATGAAGATCTTCGCCGGGGCGGCGTTCCACCACAGGAAGCCCACGCAGGCCGCGCCCGCGGAGACCGCGAGCAGCGCCAGATCGAGCGGGTCGCGCACCTGGTAGCAGCCCACCGCCATGTCGGTGCGCATGCAGGAGTTGCGGTACTGCCAGAACGCGATCACCACGTAGGCGCCCAGCACCATCGACATCGATCCGGCCGCCAGCCCGTCGAGTCCGTCGGTGAAGTTCACCGCGTTCGACCATGCGCTGACCAGCAGCAGGCAGAACAGCACGAACACCACCGAGCCCATGGTGATCGACGAGATGTCGCGCACGTAGCTGAGCTTGTCCGAGCCCGGGGTGAGCCCCTGCTCGTTCGGCCAGCGCAGCGCCAGGACGCCGAAGATCACGGCTGCGGCCAGTTGACCGACGGTCTTGGCGGTCTTGTTCAGTCCCAGGTTGCGCTGTTTACGGATCTTGAGGAAGTCGTCGAGGAAGCCGACCAGGCCGAGCATCGTGGCCAGACCGAGCACGAGCAGTCCGGAGACGCTGGGGCCGTCGGCGTCGAAGCCGATGCCGATCAGGTGCGAGCCCCAGTAGCCGGCCCACATGCCGACGATGATCGCGACCCCGCCCATGGTCGGGGTGCCGCGCTTCTTCTGGTGGCTGGCCGGGCCCTCGTTGCGGATCTCCTGCCCGAAGCCCTGCCGGGAGAAGATCTTCACCAGCAGCGGGGTCAGCAGGATCGCCACGACCAGCGCGATGCCGGCGGCGAACAGGATCTGTCTCACGCCCGGTCCTCCCCCTCGGTGCCCGACTTTTCGGCCGGCGCATCGGCCAGCAGTTCGTCGGCGACCTTCCACAGTCCGACCACCTGGGAGGCCTTGACCAGCACCAGATCGCCGGGGGTCAGTTCGGCGCGCAGCAGCTCGAGCGCCTCGTCGGCGTCGGCCACGTGCACCGCCTCACCGGACCAGGAGCCCTCCTGCACGGCGCCCTGATACATCGCGCGCGTGCTGCGACCGACACCGACGATGATGATGTTCTCCACGTCCAGGCGCACCGCGTGCCGGCCGATCGCGTCGTGTTCGACGACCGTGTCGGGACCGAGTTCGGCCATCTCGCCGAGCACCGCCCAGGTGCGCCGCTTGCCGCGGGCGGGCATCGGCACCCCGTGGGCCGGTTCGCCCCGCGACATCGTGGCCAGCGCCCGCAGGGCGGCCTTCATCGAGTCCGGGTTGGCGTTGTAGGAGTCGTTGATCACCGTGACCGCATCGGCGCGGGTGCGCACGTCCATCCGGCGTGCAGAGGCGGGCACGGCCTCTCCCAGCAGGCGGGCGACCTCGGCCACCTCGACCCCGCACTCCAGGGCGACTGCGGCCGCGGCCAGGGCGTTGCCGACCTGGTGCTCGCCGTGCACGGCGAGTGAGACCGGGGCGGCCCCGTCCGGGGTGACCAGGGTGAACTCGGCGCGCGCCGCACCGTCCAGGCGCACATCGACCGCGCGGACCCGGGCGAGTGTGGACTGGCCGACCGGCACCACCCGGGCGACGGTGCGCTCGGCCATCGCCGCGACCATCGGGTCGTCGACGTTGAGCACCGCCACCCCGCCCCGGTCCGCCGACGGCAGCTCCTCGACCAGTTCGCCCTTGGCCTCGGCGATCGCATCGCGCGAGCCGAAGCTGCCCAGGTGTGCGGTGCCGACGTTGAGCACGACGCCCAGCTGCAGCGGGGCGATCCGGGCCAGGGCCGCGATGTGTCCGGTTCCGCGTGCCGACAGTTCCAGTACCAGGGTGCGGGTGGTCTCGTCGGCGCGCAGCGCGGTCCACGGGTGGCCGAGCTCGTTGTTGAACGACCCCGGTGGTGCGATCACGGGCCCGAGCGGTGCGAGCAGGGTGGCCAGCAGGTCCTTGGTGGAGGTCTTGCCGGCCGAGCCGGTCACCCCGACCACGGTCATCCCGGTCCGGTCGACCAGGCGGGTGACGCTGGTGTGGGCGAGTGCGCCGAGGGCGCGCAGCACCGCGGCGGCCGCGCCGTCGCCGTCGTTGTCGTACAGTTCCGCGCCCTCGACCACGGCGTCCGGGTCGGGGTCGACGACGATCGTGGGCACGCCCAGCGGCCGGGAGCCCAGGACTGCGACCGCCCCGGCCGCCACGGCCTTGTCGGCGTACTCGTGGCCGTCGACCCGGTTGCCCTTCAGCGCGACGAACAGCCCGCCCGGGCCCACCCGGCGCGAGTCGTACTCGACCGTGCCGGTCACCACCGCGTCGGCGTCGGGCACGTCCACCAGACGGCCGCCGACCACCTCCGCTATATCGGCCAGCGTCATCGGAATCATCGTCAGTCCTCGTCCCTCGTCGTTGCTGCCCGGTCGCGGGCCGCGATGGCCTCGGCGACGACCGTCCGATCGTCGAACGGTTCGACCCGTGCGCCGATCTGCTGTCCGGTCTCGTGCCCCTTGCCGGCGACCAGTACCGCATCGCCGGTCTGTGCGCGGCCGATCGCATAGGCGATCGCCGCCGCCCGGTCCCCGTATTCGGCGACCTCGGCCCGGCCGCCTTCCGGCACCTGCCGGGTGCCGGCCACCAGGGCCGCTCGGATCGTATCGGGGTCCTCGGTGCGCGGATTGTCGTCGGTGACCACCACCAGGTCGGCCAGTTCGGCCGACACCCGGCCCATCACCTCACGTTTGCCCGCATCCCGATCCCCGCCCGCGCCGACCACCACGATCAGCCGGCCCTCGGTCTGGCGCCGCAACGTGGTCAGTACCGCGGACAGCGCGCCGGGCTTGTGCGCATAGTCGACCACGGCCAGAAAGTCCTGACCGGCATCGATCCGCTCGAGCCGGCCCGGTACGGCCGCATCGATCAGCGCCCGGCCCGCGACGGCCGGTGCGATGCCGACCGTGTCGAGCACCGCGAGCGCGACCAGGGCGTTGGCGATGTTGAACCGACCGGGCAGCGCGAGCTCGACCGGCACCTCGTCGTCCTCCCGCCGGGCCAGGAAACGCTGCGTGCCGTCGGCCGCGGCCTGCACATCGCGGACCGACCAGTCGGCCGCCCCGTCACCGGACTCCACACCGACGGTGACCGTCGGCAGCGCCGGGTCGCCCGCCGCCAGGTCGGCGGCGCGCCGGCCCCACTCGTCGTCGACGCACACCACCGCGGCCCTGGCCCGCACGGCCGAATCCGGGGCCATAAGGCGCATCTTGGCGGCGAAGTAGTCCTCGAGGTCGCGGTGGAAGTCCAGGTGGTCCTGCGACAGGTTGGTGAACGCACCCACCGCGAACCGGCAACCGTCCACCCGGCCGAGCACCAGGGCGTGACTGGAGACCTCCATGACCACGGTGTCGATGCCGCGTTCGACCATCACCGCGAGCAACCCCTGCAGTTCGGGCGCCTCGGGGGTGGTCAGGGCGCTGGGCAGGTCGACCCCGTCGATGCGCACGCCCACGGTGCCGATCACCGCGGCGCGCCGCCCGGCCGCCTTCAGCCCCGCCTCGATCAGGTGGGTGACCGTGGTCTTGCCGGCCGTGCCGGTCACCCCGATCAGGTTCAGGTGCCGGGACGGGTGGCCGTAGATCAGGTCCGAGACCGCGCCGAGCACCGCGCGCGGATCTTCGGCCACGATCACCGGTGCCGCGACCCCGGTCTCGGCCAGCAGGGCGGCGCCGGCCGGGTCGGTGAGCACCGCGGCCGCGCCCGCCGCGGCCGCCTCGGCGGCGAAGCGCGCCCCGTGCACCCGGGTGCCGGGCAGAGCGGCGAACAGATCGCCTGCGCGCACCGATTGCGCCCGCAGGGTGACCCCGGTGACCAGCACATCGGCGTGATCCGCGGCCGGTGTCGGCGCACCGGCGACCGCGGCGACCCGGTCGAGCCGGGTGTGCGGCGGCTCTGCCGGTCGGCTGCCGGGGTCGGTGGTCGCCATCTCGATGCCTGCTCCTCGGGTGTGGTGTTGTCCGATGTGGATCCCTGTCTTCAGCGCATCAGATTACCGGTCCGTACCTCGCGGTCCGATTCCAGCGCGCCGGGATCATCCGGCCTGCAGCAACAGGTGCGGGGCCGGGGGCGAGAGCGGCACCTGGTCACGCTGGAGCAACCAGGCGGCGATCTCATGGAACAGCGGCGCCGCGTTCGGGGCCCCGCTGCCGTCGGAGGCGCGCTCGGGCCGGTCCATCATCAGCGCGATCACATAGCGCGGATCGTCGGCGGGGGCGAGCCCGGCGAAGGTGATCCAGTAGTCGGAGTTCGAATAGCACCCGCAGGCCGGATCGACCTGCTGAGCGGTGCCGGTCTTGCCGGAGATCTGGTAGCCGTCCACGGCGGCCGCCGGGCCCGTGCCCTGCTGGTCGCCGGGATCGGACTGGACCACCGCGCGGAACATCTCGCGCACCGTGGCCGCGGTCTCGGCGCTGACCACCCGCACCGGCTCCGCGGCCTCGGGGCGGGTGACCTCGCCGTCGGCATCGACGATCTCGGCCACGATCCGCGGCGGGATCCGTTCGCCGTCGTTGCCGATGGTCTGGAACAGTCCGGCCATCTGCAACAGGGTGATCGACAGGCCCTGCCCGATCGGCAGGTTGGCGAAGGTGCCGCCGGACCACTGGTCCAGCGGGGGCACCAGGCCGCCGGATTCACCGGGCAGCTCGACCCCGGTGCGGTGACCGAGACCGAACAGTTCCAGCATCTCGGCGTAGCGTTCCGGGCCCACCCGGTCGGCGAGCATCAGCGTGCCCACGTTCGAGGACTTACCGAAGATCCCGGTGGTGGTGTACGGGGCGACGCCGTGCTCCCAGGCGTCGGAGACCGTGGCGCCGTCGACGGTGATCGCCCCGGGGACCTGCAGCACCTCGTCCGGGTCGGTGACCCCGTCTTCGATCACCGCGGCCGCGGTGATGATCTTGTTCACCGAGCCGGGCTCGAAGGGGCTGGACACCGCGATGTTCGACAGCGAGGCGTTCTGGTTGGCCTTGTCGCCGAGCCCGCGTGCCGGATCGAAGGTGCCGTCGTTGGCCATGCCCAGCACATGCCCGGTCTCCACGTCGAGCACCACACCCGAGACGTTGTCCGCACCGGAGACGTCCTTGGCCTGCTGCACCGACTGCTGCAGGAAGTACTGGATGTCCGAGTCGATGGTCAGGCGCACGTCCGATCCGTCGACGGCCGGCTGCACGTCGCGCTTGCTGCCCGGGATCACCTCGCCGGCCGAGCCGCGATCGTAGGTGCGGGTGCCGGAGGTGCCGCCGAGCAGTGAATCCATCGACTGCTCGAGTCCCAGGGCCGGATCGCCGTCCGCGCGCAGGCTGCCGATGATGTTCGCGGCCAGCGCCCCTCCGGGGTATTCGCGCACGTCGTCCGGGTCGGTACCGATCAGCGGATACTCCTCGGTGATCTGCGCGGCCACGGCCGGGTCCACCCGGCGCGCCAGGTAGACGAAGTCGCCGTCGCCCTCCATCAGCTCCAGGGTCTTCTTGCGCGGGGCCTGCTCCCCGACCAGGTCGTCGATCATCTCGGCCGCGCCCTCGAGGTACTCCTCGACCGTGGGTTCGCTGTCGGACTGCGCGTGGGCGGCCTCGAGCTGGGCGCGCACGACCTTGGGCTGGAAGGTCAGCGATCGGGCCGAGCGGGTGTAGGCCATCGGCTGCCCGTCGACGTCGAGGATGTCGCCGCGCACGGCGAGTTCCTCGGTGACCACGGTGCGCTGGCCCGCCGACTCGGCGCGCAACTGCGGGGACCGGATGACCTGCACCAGCACCAGCTGGGCGATGACCACGCCCAGCAGCATCAGCATGCCGACGTTGAGCAGGGTCGCGCGGCGGGTGAACCCGCCGCGCAGCGCATCCGTGTCTTTCCCGCCGCGGCGCACGCGGCCGCGCGTGGGGGCCGCGGGCCGGGGCCCACGCACGTGGCCCCGATCCGCGCGGCTGCGCGGATCGGGGCGCCGGTCGTAGGGGCGGCCGCGACCCCGGTGTCCGGTCACGGTGCGATCTCCTCCGGCGCGGGGCCGGGTGCGGGCCCGTCGTGCGGTGCGGGATCGACCGGTTCACCGTGCGGCTCCGGTTCGGCCGGGGGCGGGGCCGGCTGTTCCTCGGCGTGTTCCTCGGGTGGGGGCGCGGGGCGATCTGCCTCGGGATCGACCCGGTCCTCCGCCGGTGCGGGCTCGGGCTCCTCCGCCGGCGGAGGCGGCGGGGGCGGTGCCGGCTTCGGGGCCGGACGCCCCACATCGGTCAGCGGACGCGGATCTCCGCCCTCGGCGACCACGGGCTCGCCGACCAGGTGCACCTCCCCTTCCGGGGTGACGATCAGTCGGGCGATGTCGTGGCCCTGTACCAGGCCCAGTTCGGCGGCACGGGCGGCCAGTTCGGGCGCCGAGTTGCCGGACTCGACGATCTGCTCCAGCGCGGCGCGCTGGTTGCGCAGGTCCTCGTTGACCGCGCGCGCCTCGGTGACCCCGTAGGACCGCGAGGTGGCACTGGTGTTGAGCCACAGCGCCAGCGCCAGGCCGGCCACGCAGATGCCGATCAGCAGGGCGATGAACGGGATCCGGCGGGCGATCCGGCTGCGCGGGGCGGACGGGTCCTGGCCCATCCGGCGCGCACGGCGCTGATACGCCTTGGCCGCGGCCCCCGAGCGGGCGGTGTCGCCGTCTGCGCCGGGACGCGGATACAGCGGCCGAGCGGACCGGCGCGTGCGTTCCGCGGGCCGGGCGGAACGGCTGCCGCGACTCGGACGGGTGGTCACAGGTGCACTCATGTCGGCCTCTCCGTGATCCTCTCGGCACACCGCACCCGCGCCGGCGCGGAGCGGGGATTGCGTTCGATCTCCCGATCGTCGGCCCGCTCGGCACCGCGGGTGACCATCGTGAACTCCGGTCCGGTGCCGGGCAGTTCCACCGGCAGGTCCAACGGGCTGCGCGAGACGATCCGACCGGCCAGCGCTTTTTTGACCACCCGGTCCTCGAGCGACTGGTAACTCATGAACACCGCGCGCCCGCCGACCGCCAGCGCATCGAGTGCGGCCGGCGCCGCCGCGGCCAGCGAGTCCAGTTCGGTGTTGACCTCCACGCGCAGGGCCTGGAAGGTGCGCTTGGCCGGGTGTCCGCCGGTGCGGCGACCGGCGGCCGGGATCGCCGCGTAGAGGGTCTCGACCAGTTCCCCGGTGGTGCGGTAGGGCTGATCGGCCCGGCGACGCAGGATCTCGGCGACGATGCGGCCGGCGAAGCGCTCCTCGCCGTAGACCCGCAGGATCCGGGTCAGTTCCGCCTTGTCATAGGTGTTGAGCACATCGGCCGCGGTCAGCGGCTCGCTGCGGTCCATGCGCATGTCCAGCGGTGCGTCCTGCGAGTAGGCGAAACCGCGGTCCGCCCGGTCCAGCTGGATCGACGACACCCCCAGGTCCATCAGCACCGCGTCCACCGCGCCGTAGCGGGTGAGCCCGGTGTCGACCAGCGCCTGACCGAGCCCGTCGTAGCGGGTGTGCACGGTGGTCAGTCGGTCGCCGAACTCGGCCAGCCGCGCGGTCGCGATCTCCAGGGCCTGTTCGTCGCGGTCCAGGCCGATCACGCGCAGTCGCGGATAGGTCTGCAAAAAGTGTTCGGTGTGCCCGCCCATGCCGAGCGTGCAGTCCACCAGCACCGCGCCGTCCCCGTCATCGCCTCCGCGGGTCAGCGCCGGGCGGAGCATCTGGTCGACGCGTTCGAGCATCACCGGGACATGGCCGAAGCCTGCGGAACCGGAGTCGTGCTCCGGTGCTCCGTCGGTCATCGCCTACCCCCGCATCGGTTCTTACGGTCGTGCTGTCCTGGATCTGTCGGTGCTCGTCATCGGCCGTGTAACCACGGCGGCGAATGTCGCGGGGTCTCCGACTGACCGGCCCTGGCGTTGGGGAAGTACGCCAGGACATCGTTCAGTCGGAGGCCTCGGGACATTCGCCGGGGCCGGGGCACGGTCAGAAGATGGTGTCGAGCGAATCGTCACGCGCCTGCGAGTAGGCCTCCTCGTTCTCCTCGATGTACTCGTTCCAGGACTGCGCATCCCAGATCTCCAGGAAGTCGACCGAGCCGACGACCACACATTCCTTGTCCAGCTCCGCGTAACGCCGGTGATCGGCGGTGAGCGTGATCCGGCCCTGTCCGTCCGGTCGCTGCTCGTCGGCACCGGCCGCCAGGGCGCGGACGAAGGCCCGCGCGTTCGGGTTGGTCCGTGATGCTGCGGACGCACGCCGGGCCAGCTCCAAAAACTCCTCACGCGGATAGACGGCCAAGCAGCGGTCCTGCCCCTTGGTGACCATCAACCCTCCCGCGAGTGCGTCTCGGAACTTCGCCGGCAAGGTCAATCGCCCCTTGTCGTCGAGTTTGGGGGTGAAGGTGCCGAAGAACATCCGACACCTCCGTCTTCCGTCGGCGCCCGCACGTGGATTCGTCCGGTGACGCCGAAGGGCCTTCCGAGCCCTCGGCGCCCACAGTACCCCACTTCTCCCCACTTTCCGCCACTTCCAGACCTGGAAGTAGCCGAGATCCACCGAACCACCAGGTCACAGCGGGAATAAATCGTGGGGGAAGATCTCGATCGACGGCCGCGCAGCACCGCCGACCGACGAAAAGACGGCGACAGCGGGCACTGCACGCCGCAGATCGGTGGAGAACCCCCTGGCCGGACCGGCCCGAAAGCACCGGAGCGCGCCCACAGGGCGACGGGTGGGGGGAAGTGGGGGCCGACCCTGCCGCGCACCTCCACGCACCCCGTATCGACGGGAGTCGCGGTGTGGGGCCGGATCACCCGAGACGAAAGCCGGGGCTCGAGGATGATCCTCGAGCCCCGGCTTTCCGCGCCGTCATCGGCGCATCATGATCACTGATCGAAACGTCGGCGGAACCGATCTTCCATCCGGGTGGCGAAACCGCCGCCGGAACGCTGCTTGCGCGCCTTGTTGCCGCCGCGGCCACGGATGCCGCCGGCTCCGCGGGTCTTGGACGTCGCGGCCTGGCCGGCGTCCTGGTCGTCCCCGCCGCCACCGCCGAACATCAGCATGACGCCGCCGCCGAACATCACCAGGAAGCCCAGCACGGCGATCGCGGAGAACCCCTGCGGGCCGCCGATCCGCAGGACCGGCACCGCGATGCCCACGATCAGCAGCGCCAGACCCAGCGCCATGACGAAGGCGGCCTGGAACTTACGCTTAGCGCCGCGGACCCAGGCTCCTCGGCCGCTGCCACGCACCGCGGAGACGAATTTCGGGTCCTCCGCATACAGGGCGCTCTCGATCTCGTCGAGCATCCGCTGCTCGTGCTCGGAGAGTGGCACGGCATCTCCTCCGACTCGTCTACTCAATGCTGGACCGGCACCAGTTCCCCCAGCCGGCGCCCACGTGTGGGGCACCTGAACCGATGATACCGACTGACCTGCGACGGTACCACCCGCTTTCGCCCTCTCGCGATCACCGCTCCCGAGCGCCGCGGCGACTCCCGCGGGCGGGCCCGCCGCACCGGCGGTCAGCCCCGGAATCACCGCCCCAGCCGGTCCTCCACCAGGTTGAGGAAACGCTCGGCCTCGACCAGGACGCGATCGGCTTCCGCGTCATCGACCCGGCTGGTCACCCCGGCCTCGACCAGGGTGCGCAGCCGGGAGTAGTCGGCGAAGTACGCGGCCCAGTCCGCCAGCGCGGGTTCGGCCGCGGTGAGCTGCCCCCAGGCGCTGCGCGTCCGTGGCCGGGCCGGCCGCGGTCGCGCGGCCAACAGCGCCGAGGCACCGCGCAGCGCGGCCAGGTACGCCAGCCGGAACCGCTCGGCCGGCGCCCCGGACGTGGCACAGGTCGCCTCGGTGAGCAGCGTGTCGGCCTGCCCGAGCAGGTCCATCGCCCGCCGGGGGATCTGCGCCGCCGGCGCAATCGTCTCGCTCAGTCCCACCATGGTCGCCCTCCTTCGGCAGCCTCGGTGCCGCCTCGCCGCCGGCCGGGATCCGTCCCGGTGCGCGGCGGGCCGCACCTTGTGCTCGACGCCCGGCGCGGCCGCTTCCCTCGACCTACGCCGGGGCGTCGAGATCGAACATCGGTTCGATGGGGACCATGGTATTCCAGCCCTATGACACACTTCGCCCGATGACCGAGGACCACCGAGTGACCAGCATCTTCTTCACAGAACTGTCGGCCGATCAGATGCGTCGACACCTTCCTGATGTGCTCGGCGTCTACATCCGCGCGATGGGCTACCCGGCCGCGGTACGCAGCCACCGTGCGCCGCTGTGGGCCGAACACGTCCTGCGGCAGGGGTGGCGCGCGATCGCCGCCTTCTCCCACGACGGCGACGACGACGGCGGCGAGCAGACCGCGCCGCCGACGCTGGTGGGCATCGCTTACGGCTATCACGGCGGTCCGGCCTACTGGTGGGATCGCCAGGTGCGTGACGGACTCCAGCGCACCGGTGGGGACACCGCGGTGCTCGACGACTACTTCGAGCTCACCGAGCTGCACGTCGAACCCGGTTTCCAGGGGCACGGGATCGGGCACGGGCTGCTCACCCGTCTGCTCGCCGGTCGCCCCGAGGCCCGGGTGCTGCTGTCCACCCCGGAGGCGGGCGAGACCGGTAACCGCGCATGGGCGCTCTACCGCCGGGCAGGGTTCACCGACGTGCTGCGCGATTTCCTGTTCACCGGCGACAGTCGCCCCTTCGCCGTCCTGGGCCGGGAGCTGACCGCGTCCGACCGAGCGGGCGGACCGCGACCGCTAGCCTGACCGCATGTACGACGCCATCGTGGTCGGCAGCGGCCACAACGCCCTGGTCTCCGCCTGCTATCTCGCCGATTCCGGGTGGTCGGTGACCGTGCTCGAACGCGACACCGTGCCCGGCGGCGCCGTCTCCACGGTCGAACGGTTCCCCGGCCACCGGATCGACCGGGGCTCGTCCGCCCACCTGATGGTCCGGCACACCGGCATCGTCGAGGAGCTCGGACTCGACCGGCACGGCCTGTCCTATCTCGAGTGCGATCCCTGGGCGTTCGCCCCGGCCCCGCCGGGCGATCCGCGGCCCGGCATCGTCTTCCACACCGATCTGGACGCGACCTGCGATTCGATCGCCGCGGCCTGCGGATCGAAGGACGCGGCGGCCTATCGCCGATTCGTCGCCGACTGGACGCCCCTGTCACGCCGGGTGATGGCCGCATTCGGCGGCCCGCCCACCGGAACGTCGCTGGCCCGGGCCTTCGGCGGGCTCGGCGTCCCGCGGCTGCTGGGCGGGCAGGGCAACGACGCCGCCGCGATCGCCCGGGTGTTCCTGGGCACCGGAGACGGACTGCTCGACGAGTACTTCGACGATGAACGGCTCAAGGCCGCCCTGGCCTGGTTCGGCGCCCAGTCCGGTCCGCCGATGTCCGAACCCGGCACCGCCCCGATGGTCGGTTTCGCCGCGCTGATGCACACCCTGCCGCCGGGCCGGGCCCGCGGCGGCAGCGGCGCACTGGCCGAGGCCATGGTCGCCAAGCTGCAGGCCGGCGGTCATCAGGTCTCCCTCGGCGAGGGGGTCACGGCGATCGGCCGGCGCGGTGACGACTGGGCCGTGCGCACCGCGGCCGGGCGCACACTGACCGCCCGCACCGTGGTCTCGGGCGCGCACGTGTTGACCACCCTGGATCTGCTGGCCGCCGGCGATGCGCTGCCCGCCGAGCAGGTCGCCGCCTACCGGCGCCGCATCCGACTGGGGCCGGGCATCGGGATGGCGGTGCGGTTGGCCGGCACCGCGCTGCCGGAGTATCCGTCCGCCCCGGCGGTCGACGGCGCCGGAGTCCACGCCGGGCTGCAACTGCTGGTCACCGATCGCGGTCAGCTCCGTACCGCGCACGGGGCCGCCCTGGCCGGGCAGGCGCCGCCGGAGCCGGCGGTGCTGGCGATGACCTTCTCGGCCCTGGATCCGACCCTGTCTCCGGAAGGCACCGAGCAGGCCACCCTGTGGTCGCAGTGGCATCCGTATCGGCGCGCCGACGGCACCGACTGGGCCGCGGTGGTCGAGGCCGAGGCCGACCGGGTGCTCGCCCAGGTCGACCGCTACGCCCCCGGTTTCTCCGACACGATCACCGATCGGTACCTGCAGTCCCCGCCCGAGCTCGAGCGCGAACTCGGTCTGCTCGGCGGCAACATCATGCACGTGGAGATGTCCCTGGACCAGATGCTGCCGTTCCGGCCGTTGCCCGAGCTGGCCGACCACCGGATCCCCGGCCTGACCGGCATGTATCTGACCGGAGCATCGACTCATCCCGGCGGCGGGGTGTCCGGGGCCAGCGGCCGCAC
>Ga0079226_10000740_pt1 | contig 23841 bp, 20 predicted proteins | sample Poulit2014_FD_76345 | JGI IMG/M metagenome (GOLD analysis project Ga0079226, IMG submission 76345) | Agricultural soil microbial communities from Georgia to study Nitrogen management - Poultry litter 2014 | ecosystem: Environmental > Terrestrial > Soil > Agricultural land | place: USA: Georgia...
AACTTTGGTTAAAGAAATTTTCTTGTTCATTTCTATAAGTCTCCCTTACTAAAAAATTTAATGGTTGATTTCTTCAAATGAATGGTAATTGCTTATCACTCACTTGCTGATTCTTATAATACACTCTTTTTGCATGTGTGCAGATTTAGTTACCATTTTTTTAGGTGCTAGAACAGCAATTTCGAATCAAGAATGCTCAATAGTAGATTAGTTAATCAAGCCCAAAAATTGGCTTCTCAGGCTCAACAGCTTCACTATTTAGATTCACCACCCACACCCGAGGCAAAAAATACTCAAGAGTGTTCTGAAACTGAAAATCAAACAAAAAAGAAGCGATGGTTCAGCTAGAAATATATGTAAAAGGAGAATCTTATTGTGGGATTCTCCTTTTAGTTTTTCAAGCATCTATCCTTATACGGAATTTAGCGAATTTATATTTGATTATAATAAAAAAAAAGAAACGCCCCCATAAATTCAGTTAATAGCTTAATCTTTATTTGTAGATTAAATTAATTGATTATAAGGAGGCATATCATGCTTTTCAAATTAAACTCTAAAGATGCTTCTGTACATGTGAATTTTGAAAATTCACAAATGCAGAAGTACTACAAAGTTAACATGTATTCTCTAAGTGGTGAGGTCGATTTGGTCAACCACTATTACCCATTAATTCATGCACACTACTTTAGTATTGCGGGCAATTCAAGCGATGTTTCACTCATTGAAATTATTGAGTACCTCGTTAAGAACTGTCGCACAGAAGATATGAAATGTGGATTGAGTGCTGTCGCTAAACTTACATCAAGACCATACTACACAGGAAGTTTCAGCAGTGCTAATGATGTACTGAGTTACATTAAAGAGACTATCAGTAGCCTTAGCGGTTCAACTTCTACCATTAATAATCTAGAGTTTGCCACGGCTGTTAGAAAAGACATTATTTTTAATGTCTTCAAGACCTTACTATCTGCTATTAGGGTAAATAACTGCGAATTTAACTTTACCTGCGTTACCATTGATCACAAAATAATCGTTATGTTGAGTAAGGACTTTTATGAAGTTCGTACTATTGAAAGACTCCTTAAAGCTCAGTACGATGGGATGATTATTGATATTGCTGGTTTTAATTCTAAGTCAGCATCTAATAGCAATTTTGAGGAACAACTGCTTTTGGCTAGACCACTCCATGACGAAGACTTGATACGTTTAAATCAAGTCACTATGATGATGACTGGAAATTACGAACCATTGCCAGATACCATTTTTGATGACTTTTCACTTAAACAATACATGTTGAATAAATATGGAGCTGTCATGGTTAACTAGTCTACTTACTTCAGCATAAGAATTCAAAACGAAAGTAGTATATAGGAAGAAACTTGACAGAAATCTATCTAGTTTAAATCAAAATAAGTTGAGCCGTAAGAGTTAAACACTTTTACGGCTTACTTTATTTTTAAATTTTTTCTTTATCTTAGCTAAAAAAGATATTTTGCTTTTGATTCTTATAATTGATAGGATGTTTGATAAAGTTGTTTTTGATTTAAAAAATAATAAGGCGAACCTGGTTGATAATACTGAACTAGTGGATTTTTGGAATAAAATTGCTCAGCCAAATTCTAATACTGGTGGTTGCCTTGTCGATCAATTGGATGTCGGAGAAATTGATATGTCGATTTTTGAAAGATATCAACAAGATGATCCATTTCTGGAAGACTTAACCTTGTCGGATGCAATTCAAATTCAAAATACTCTTAGGAAAATAATTCGAAAAAATCGTAAGGTCGTAATTGCGGATATCTTGTTAGAAAATTCTAATGCTGGAAAATGTTATTTTTATGGCTATTCAAATTTAAAAGATATCTCACTCTTGGTGGATGATTTCTTATTACCAGATTATCAAGACCTTAACCAATATGATATTTTCCAACTTGAAAAGGTCGCAGAAAAATTTGAGTCGACTAAATTAGATTCTGCTTTGCCCAAATCAAACATCTCAATTATTATCTATAACGATAAAGATGGTAATTGGAGTTTGCAGCCGCAGCACGGGAGCCAAAAGGTAAAAATTCAGATTAATAAGTTCGAAGTGTCGCACGCAGTTGCATTCGAAGAAGTAGATCGACTTAAGCAACAATACGATTTTTCTAATAAATTTTTGGCAAACATACTAGAATTAGCACGGGAAAAATTTGATAAAAATTATTGGAACCTACGGGTGAAAGACGATAAATCCGATTTTGCCAAAGTATATAAACTAAAAGAAATAATCAAGAATGCTGACTGGAATAGTAATTTATCACTACTATGGTGGAAAAAATCTGATTCCTATTATTATCAGAAACATTCTGACAAAATAAATAGTATATACTTGACTATGGTCCCTTCTAATGTATTAAATGCAGCACGAGAATTACATGACTTAAGAAAAAGACATGAATTCGACGTCAAGTGGGACTTCAACTCTACAAAGTATCGAAAAATTGTAATTAGACTCTCAGATCATCCAAATGAAGGCGATTATGATTACGATCTCGATTATGATGATTTTATTCGTAATTTCAATTTAGAAAAAATAAAAAATGACGGTTTAAGTCATAAACAAATGCAGCAATTGGATGAACTAATCGATGATGGTGATATCGAAGAAAATTACTAAATAATGATTGATGATTTTATTTTCTTTTTGATAAGTAAGGCAAGATTTGCACTTGCACCTATCCAACAGTAGTATACGCCCACCTTTTCATAATTAGATAAATCGCTGTTTTAAATACTATGCTGTTGTTCCTCTCTTTAAAAAACTACATTTAATTGTCTTTATAAAAATTAAATCAACTTAGTATATCTTTTTTAAGAATAAGATATCTGACAGTACCATACCGTATGGCAAATTAATCCTTAAAACTAAAAATCATACCAGGCTGATAGTGTGCCCATTCAGCATCCGTGATGCTCCTAAGTAGATTAGAAGGGAGCTTACCCGAAGTTGGTTGTGACCATAGTTTCTGACGGAGTAGAAACAGTTCCCTTGTCTTAATCCAAGACGTATCTCTTAAAGTCGCCATTAGCATCAATTGGTTGAACTTTTGCTGGTATATTGCCTCGTTTCTAACATCTAGCCAATTAATTCTGTCAACTGAGTCATGATATAGACTTGTCTCCCATAATATGTCATCGATGGCTTGTGCTAGTATTTGTCTATCGGAAGGTAGCTGATACTGTAGTATTTGTCGAATATTGGTTGGATTTCGTAAACCGTAATCGATTTGTTTACCGTGACCAGTTTTTAAATATCGATAAATATCTGCATTGAATTCAACACAATCGTTTTCTTTAAAAGCTTTAAAAGGCGCACTCTTCATCCAAACATGACTTTCTTTATCATCGCGGCAAATACCATCTAATCCTTCCGCCATGATATATAAGCGCTCAAAAAGTATATTCTTCCTAGTCTTTTTGAAGATTTGCCCTTTATACGTAGCCCAATCGTTATTAAGAAATGTTCGTTCTAAGCTTCTTTTAGTGTGATTAAGTGAAGAATATTGAATCTCTAAATAATCATCATAACTAAGATTTTCAGCTCCTTTAACATCTTTCATTCCAGCAGGTGAAAAGTCGATCACACCATTTTTGACCGTTACCCAACAGTCTGGCTCACCATAGAAGTCTTTTTTTACCTCTTTCCAATCGTCCATAGAATAATACCTCCTAAATTATTAAAAGGGTTACTCATTTAGTAACCTTACATTTAATTAATTAGTCGGTATAAAATTTTTAACTTACTACTATTTTATAACAAACAGCTTTGATTTACGCCAGAAATACTGACTTTATGAGATACATTTAGCATATAATAAAATGCGTTGAATTTATTATTTATGGGAGGAATAAGATTGAAGAAATTTATTAAGCCATTATTAGCATTACTGCTTTTATTAGGTTTCGCTACAACTTTTAAATCACAAAAAGTATATGCTGACGAAGAATGGATACATCCTAGAAAAGTGATAGTTGTTAAGCCAATGAAAGTTTACCAAGTTCACATTAAGATACCACTTTATAAGAGTAAATTAGGCAGACACAAATGGATTCGAAAAGGGCAAGTTGTAAAAGTAGTTCATCTAGGCGCTAACTATGAATTTTATATCTATGGAAAAGGATTTAAATATACAAAGAAACAGCAATGGGTAATTCCTTCATATAATAAATTTGATTGGTTTGTCTGGTATAACAGGCATAACATTAAGAAATATCTTAAATAATGTGGAGTTCTAATAAGGAAGAGAAAATGAAAAAACATAGATTTATTAAATTAATTTCAACTATGTTAGCGTCAGCAAGTTTATTTACTTTTGCTATAAACACTAAGTCGACACACAACACAGTACAAGCTGTAAGTGTTAAGAGTCTCCATAAATTAAATTACTCAGGCAAGGATATTATTAAGGTAAGTGGGAACAGGCCTTCTTTTAGCAAATCTACCAAATCTAAAGCACATGGCCCTTGGCAAAAATATAGTAGGTTAGATTATTTAAACCGTGCCCATACTGCTGAATTAATGGGTGGCGGTTATGTCAACTATAAAGAAGATTATCTTAATACAATTACTGATTTGAAACGTGCAATTTTTAATGATATTACTTCAATGTTATTCAATACTACGGAACTTGAGCATGCTAAAATCATGTTAACTTGGAACTCACAAGACTTTTCAACCACTCGTTTTGGACTTTCAGTTTCATGGTTAGAGCGGAATAAATATGGCTTCCAAGAACATGCTGACCACTTTATTGCTTATTAGATAAATAGACTTAAATAGTCATTTACATGATGCTTTTCTAATACTCAAAAATGCTAAAATTGTAATAACGATATTAGTTTTTTAGTGATTAGGTATAAAAATGAAAGAAGAAAATGTAACTACAGTAGCCTCTAATTCTAAATTGTTGCCATTATCCAAGATAGTTAGTGCTAGAAAATTCAAAAAAATTGAGTATCTATCTGATAATTTTGGCGCTCTTTCGTTGGAAGATGAAAATATATCTGCCGCTACAACAGGAACTTTAATAGACTTTTTGACTCGCGTAATTGTTTTAAAAGATGATGATGCATTTGGCGAGTCTGCTCGTGGTGTTAGTGAATTAGCCAATAAAGAGCAGACACAACGATATTTATTTAATTGCGCTACATTCAAGGTTTTAATAGACAATAAGAAAATTGATGATCTTGAAGACGATGTATTTAATTTGGGACTAGAAATATGTTCTTGGGAACAAGGAATTCGCAGTGGCTTATATGTTCCGCCAAGTATATATCCAGATGAAGTTACAATCTCGCATTACAAGATTATGCTTAATAGAGCCAAAGTTTATCTAAATAAAATAGGTAGCATAATCAGGACAAGTTATGCTTCAGCTACTGAAAATGGCTTAATTACAGGAGATGGAGATTATTTAGCAGCCGATACATTAATTGACTTCAAAGTATCAAAAAGGGCGACAATGGCTCCAAATTGGGTAAGACAGCTATTCCTTTATCGCGTTTTATTAAGAGATGAGATAGTTAGCCCTGATCAAATCAAGAAGTTGATGATTTTTAATCCGCGTAGGGATGAAGGATTTTTATTAGATCTTACTACTATTAATCCTGATATTCTAACCTTTGTTAAATCACAAGCTGAAAAAAGGTCACAAGAACTTATGGGTTCAGCTAATGAATTAACTAAAAAAGCTGTTAATTTGGTTGTTAATCATACTGTTTCATACGAAGACGCTAATTTAAGTAAACATGTATTTAACTTTGATAGCTTAGGTCATATATCAAATGAAGGGGAAAGTTTAACAACAGAGCAAATTCGCCAAATTCTGTTGTTTTTAATAGATTATTGTTACATCAATAAGCAATTCAGTTTGAATGATGCAAACAAGGGTGCAGGTATCGCTAATCAAATAGATGATAAAGCGGGTACTAAGCTTATCGAATATGAGCATACTTTCAAAAAGATTCCTGTAGACAAAGAATTGCCAGATAAATTTTTTGTCTATGGATGTAAAATTAGCCGATACATTATTGCTTATGAAAAGGGTAAGTGGGTAGATATTAATGCTAACGATACGGATATTAAGCATTTAAAGGTCATTTTTAACAGAATTCAGAAGTTCTTTGAGGAAAAAGGTATACCTACGGAATTAAGAGTTAATGGCTATAGTTACGTCGGCAAAGATTGGAATAATCTAAAAGAAGAAACGTATAATATTGATCTTAAGAAAGATACTACCGCATGGATCGTTGGCTTAATGACTGATGATAATTTAGATATCTTACAAGTTAAGAATTTAAAAGCAGCTAAAGATGGAGAATTCACCGAGGTGGGTATCTTCAATCCTCGGTTAAATACTTACTACTTCAAAACACGTCCTAAACGCGATTATGAGTTGTAAAAGCATTCACCTCACTACAGGGTGAGTGCTTTTTATATTAAATAAGATAAAATAAATTATATAAATTAACATGGTACGAGGATTAGATTTATTATGGCGATTACAGAAATTGAAGATCAAATTTTCAAAATAGTTGATAAGAAGAATTATGATAATTTCATTTATGACTTTTTAAGTGTGTATGACATCCCTAAAGCAACCATTACTAAATTAAAGAAAGGCATTAATAACTTATCTGATGTTGCTGGTGAAGTTTACTTGAAAAATAAGCTTTATTATAAGCAAACTGATAAGGATTTAATGCAGTCTTTTACTGATGTCAAAGCTAAAGTTGATGAATTAGGAACTAAACCTAGATATATATTTGTTACCAATTTTAAAGAAGTCTTAGCATACGATACTAAAACAGATGATACATTGAGTATCCCTTTTGAAAGATTGCCACAGAAGTTTGAGTTCTTTTTAGCTTGGAATGGAATTGAAAAGGCTGACTTTGATAAAGAGAATCCAGCTGATATTAGAGCAGCTGAAAGATTTGCTAAATTATATGATGTGATTGTTAAGGATAATCCTAATGCTACAAGAAAGGGACTGAATCTTTTCTTAATTAGAGTACTATTTTGCCTTTTTGCTGAAGATACAGATATTTTTGAAAAGAATCTTTTTACTAATAAATTAAAAGAATTAACGCAACTTGATGGTAGCGATGTAGATACTTTCATCAGCACGCTATTTAGCGTACTCGATGTTAAGGTAGACAACCGTCCTGCTGATACACCAAGTTGGTTAGCTGATTTTCCATACGTTGACGGTGATCTGTTTAAGGATCCACATGAATCATTGAAATTTACAGCTAAGTCTAGAAAGTTAATTATTGATGCTGGTGAAAAGCTGGAGTGGGATCAGATTAATCCTGATATTCTGGGTTCAATGCTTCAAGCTGTTGCAAGTGAAGATAGTCGTAGTCATTTAGGGATGCATTATACTTCTGTACCAAATATTATGAAGGTTATTAAGCCTTTGTTCCTTGATGATTTAAGAAACGAATTTGAGAAGAGTAAAGGAAATTACAAGAAACTTCAACATCTTTATGATCGTATTGGCAAGATTAAATTTATGGATCCAGCCTGTGGTTCAGGTAATTTCTTAATTGTTACTTATAAACAGTTGAGACAACTAGAGATTGATATTTTGAAAGAACAAAATAAAATTCTTGCCGAAGAAGGTAGCGGGAAGGCTATGATGTATCTTCCTTCTGTAACGCTTAATCAATTCTATGGAATTGAAATTGATGACTTTGCTTGTGATACTCCCCGTCTTTCTCTTTGGATTGCAGAACACCAAATGAATATTAAACTTCGCGAAGAGATTAATAATGCTGTACGTCCTACCTTACCTTTGCAACATGCTGGAGCTATTATTTGTGGCAATGCTTTGAGACTAGATTGGGAAAAGCTCTTACCTCATAAGAAGGATGATGAAGTTTATTTGTTTGGTAATCCTCCTTATTTAGGGTCACATGGAGCAAAACAGAAAAAGACACATAAAGAAGATATGAAAGCGGTATTTGCTAACTTAAACGGAAATTACAAGGGGCTGGATTATATTTCAGGTTGGTTCATGTTAGGAGCAAAATACATTAACAATACTAAAGCAACCTTAGCCTTCGTTGCCACAAGTTCTATCACACAAGGACAGCAAGTTTTTGATTTATGGAATAAAATTTTAGATCTTAATATTGAAATATCATTTTGCTGGGAACCATTTACTTGGAATAATAATGCAAAAAACAATGCTAAAGTAACAGTTAATATTATAGGTTTAACGAGTTTAAAAAAAGCAAATAATAAGAGAATATATACAGATAATTCGTTTAATAATACTTTTGAAAAAGTTGACAACATTTCACCGTATTTAACTAATCATTCTACAATTTTTATTAAAAGTATTGGATCATCAATCAGCAATTTACCAGAAATGGATATGGGCGATATGGCTAATGATGGGGGTAATAAAGCACCAGGTTTACTATTTACAATAGAGGAATACAAAAGGGCCATTGAGCAGTATCCAGAAACAAAACAGTATTTTAAAAAACATGTTGGAACTAAAGAATACATGTCTAGTACATGTCGCTACTGCCTTTGGATTGGGGAAAAAGAATATAATCTTTTGAAGAAAATACCAGTATTTAAAAATCGTTTTATAAATGTGTATAAACATCGACAATCAAGCTCAGATAAAGGTACGAATAATTTAGCTACTACTCCGTTTAAATTTAGAGATACTAAAATTGCTAGAGAATATACTATTGTAGTACCTAAAGTAAATACTGTTGGAAGGTTATATATTCCAGCAGGTTTATTGACTAAAGATTATATTATTTCTGATTTGATGTTTGGCATCTATGATGGCCCAATTTGGGTATTAGGGTTGATTCTATCAAGATTGCATTATGTTTGGATCAAAACTTCATGTGGAAAGGAAGGGAAGAGCTATAGATATTCTAAGAACTTAGGCTATAATACCTTTCCTGTTCCTCACTTGTCTAATCGCAGAAAAAAAGAAATTGAAGGATTAGTTTTAAAAATCTTAGATATAAGAGATGAAGAAAAGGGTACATTAAATGATCTATATGGTTCTCCACTTGCTGAAAAGAATCCTAAACCAATGAATCCAAGGTTATTAAAAGCTCATCAAGAACTTGATCAAGTGGTAGATCGAGCATATAAACCTAATGGCTTTAGAGATGACAATGAACGTTTAGCTTTATTGTTAGATATGTACAGTAAGAAAGTAAACGAAAATGAATCAACTAATTAAAACGCCAGAAGAATTTTATCAAGACTATGCTGCGCTTTTTGTTCCAACTAATACTGGCTATGGTGAATTAAAAAGTATGACTAAAAAGTTGAACGCTATATTTGAAAAAGCATGGGCAATAAATTTCGAAGAGACAGCCAAATTAATTGCCGCATGGGTATTAGGAACAAAAGAAAATAGAGGTCTTGAGAATCGAGTTGCGTACGATACTTATATTCAACAACACGTAGAAACCACTTCTTACATAGATAGTATGAAAAGTAATCCTAATTTTTCGAAAACTATGTTAGCGCGACTATTAATAGACGACTTTAAGAATTCATTTGAATTGGATATTAAGATTTTAGCTAATTTAGTATGTATTGATCGGCTAATTCATGGACAGGATTATTCATTAGAATCTTTATATTTTGAATCAGCAGGTAGCTTAATAAATCGTTTGAGACAATCTCAAACCGATTGGTCCTTCATAATTAATGCTTTAGATAAAAAAGTTAGAAACGCTTCATCCCACTTAAACTTTGTTTATGATGCTCGACGAGGATTATTTATTGGTAAGGACGTTGATAGAAGAACTAAAAGTATTGAGAGCTTTGAAGTAACCGCAGAAGAATTCCTTTTAAAGACACTACCAGGTCAATCGAATATTATTCAATCATTTATTGCATGTGGTGAATTGCTTTGTATGAAGAAAGATAGTCGAATACATGCAGAAGCATTAAAAGTTTTAAATTAAAGGTAATAAAAATGCAAGACAAAAACGTAGTTGAAGTAAATTATCATCAAACTGGCAAAAGTACAAATACCAATGAATTAGGGATGCGCGAGATGCAGGCGCGTGTTTACCAACACCGTAATTCACAATATCTTTTAGTTAAAGCTCCACCAGCTTCAGGAAAATCAAGAGCCCTGATGTTTGTTGCACTTGATAAATTAGCTAATCAAGGTATTAAAAAAGTTATTGTAGCTGTCCCAGAAAGATCAATAGGTAGATCATTTAAGAATACTAAATTAGTCAAATATGGCTTTTATGAAGATTGGAAAGTTGACCCACAATATGATTTAACTCTTCCAGGTGGGGATGAAAGCAAAGTACAAAAGCTAGTGAACTTTCTTAATTTTCCAGAAGGCAGAATTTTAATTTGTACGCATGCTACCCTAAGATTTGCTTATGAGAAAGTAGCTGATGATTGTGCATTTGATAATGTTATGGTTGCAATTGATGAATTTCACCATGTGTCATCTAATGATAGTTCTGTTTTGGGTACTGCCTTGAAGAATATCATGCATAATTCTTCTGCTCATATTATGGCTATGACAGGTTCTTACTTTAGAGGAGATTCAGAACCGATCCTTTCTCCAGAGGATGAGCAGTTATTTGATAAGGTCACTTATACCTACTATGAGCAACTAGATGGATACCAGTACTTAAAGTCATTTGGCATTGATTATAAGTTCTATCAAGGCTCATATTTAGATGCTTTACCAGATGCGATTGATACAACTAAGAAGACAATTATCCATATTCCAAGTATCAATTCTAGTGAATCAACCAAGGATAAATACAATGAAGTTGACGCTATCTTTGATGCAATTGGTAACCTCATCGATAGAGATAATAAAACCGGTATTTATACCATTAAGAGTAAACAAACTGGAAAATTATTAAAGGTTGCTGATCTTGTTAATGAAGATGGTAGAGAAAAGGTTCAAGAGTATCTAAGAAATATTAGTAGTGCTGATGATTTAGATATTATTGTGGCTCTTAATATGGCTAAGGAAGGCTTTGATTGGCCATGGGCTGAACAGGCCTTAACTATTGGTTATCGTCACTCATTGACTGAAATAGTTCAAATCATCGGTCGTGTAACTCGTGATAGTTCAAATAAAACACATGCACAGTTTACTAATATGATTGAACAACCAGATGCTAAAGATGATGCTGTTCAATACGCAGTTAATCAAATATTAAAGGCTATTACTGCATCCCTCTTAATGGAACAAGTTCTTGCACCTGAAATTCATTTAAAGAGAAGAAATCATAAATCTGATACTCCTTCAGGGGATGCAGATATTTTTATTAAAGGACTTAAAGAACCAACTACTAAGAGAACTCAAAGTATTATTGAAAATGATCTTCCTGATTTGAAAGCTGCGATTTTACAGGATCAAGATGTTAAGAATGGAATTGCAGCTAATGTGGATGCAGAAGTAATGAATAAGGAACTAATTCCTAAAGTTGTTATGACACGTTACCCAGATTTAAATAATGATGAAGTAGAGCAAGTTAGTCAATATGTAGTTGCTGATACGGTGCTACGTCATGCTAAAGTAGACTCTTCGGTCGATCAAGAAGGTAATACCAACGAATTTCTGAAAATGGCTGACAAGTTCATCAATGTTAATGATTTAGACATTAACTTGATTGAATCAATTAATCCATTTCAGAGAGCCTACGATGTCATGTCTCAAAACATTGATAGCAATACTCTTAGAATTATTGAGCGTTCAATTGATGCGAAGAAATATGATTTTTCTGATGAAGAACTGATGCAACTATTTATGAATGCTAAGGCCTTTGTAGAAAAAACAGGACGTAGACCGGATAAGAACTCTAATAATGAAGAAGAAGTACGTATGGCTTATGCATTAGCTAAATTAAGCGATATGAGGGCTAGAAGAAATGAAAATAGATAGTTCGCGGCCAATTCGTTCACTTGACGATATTTTTAATGATCCAGCAGCTAATGAATTATTGGCAAAACCAAGGAAAAAACAAGTTACTTATGATCCAGAAGTCGAAAAATTCAAAGAAATTGAAAGCTGGATAAAAGATCATAATGGTAAAGAACCTGAAAAAACTACTGATCTTAGTAGATTAGGTGAACGAAAATTAGCTAGCAGATTAAAAGGAATTCGTGAAGATCCAGAAAGAATAGACCTATTGAAACCTTACGATAAATTAGGTTTATTAAAGCAAGAAGATCAGAATGTGTCTTTAAAAGAAAAAGTTAGTAAAGAAAAGATGTCATTTAATTCATTAGATGATATCTTGAATGACAATTCTGTTCTTTTCGATAATTCTGGATCCACATTAAATTCCAAGCTCTTCGATACTGGTTCATTAAACAAATATAAAAAATTGCAAGAAAACAAGCCAGAGAATAAATCTAAACGTAAAGCAATGGAAGGCTTTAGCAAATATAAGCCTCTATTCGAAGAAGTTCAAAAAGATTTAACTTCAGGTAGACGACACTTAGCTCGATATGAGAATAATAAACTACAATTACATCATTTTTATGTCTTGAACGGGCAACTATTATATATCGAATCTATTGGATCTGAATTTAAAAACAAGACTCGAAGTGAGGCAGATACAGATGCTCGTTTACATGTCATATATGAAAACGGAACTGAAAATTATCCGTTACGAAATGGTTTAATTGCCTCTCTCTATGGCAGTCGTAAACGTGGAGTTTATGGTAAAGCAGTTACTGAACCTGATGATAAATTTGAGTTTAGCGCTGATGATCAAGTAACTGGATATGTCTATGTTCTTAAATCACTAAGTAATAATGCTGACGTTAAAAGAATTCAAGAGGATCATCCATTATACAAAGTCGGCTTTACTTCAGGCACGGTTGAAAGAAGAATAGCTAATGCCGAAAATGAATCAACATATTTATACGGACCCGTTAAAGTAGTAGCTGAATATCAGGTTATTAACCTAAATCCTGAAGCTTTAGAAACAGCATTGCATCATGCATTAGCTCAATATCGTTTGGATGTTGATATTAGAGCAGGAAATGGAAAAATAATACATCCCCGTGAATGGTTTATTGTGGACTTAAACACAATTAACAATCTGGTATCTCAAATTATCAGTAAACTCCAAATGGACCTATGATATTGCTGATCGAATCTTTTTGATTCGATCTTTTTTCTTCTTCAATAATGATTTAGTAACAGCATACTTTATATATATATATATATGTATCATTATCTTCGCTCTTATTTGTACAAGTATAATTAATAATAGCCTTACTTGTGTTTTTGTTTTTATATATACTTATATTTTTATTAGTACATGTATCTGTAAAAATACATGTATTTTTACATATACAAGCACTGACATTTGTACATATATGCTTTATAATATTAATACAAGTAAAATTAGAACAAGAGGCACAAACTATGATAGTAATTAGTTTTATGGGAATAAAGGGCGGTATAGGTAAGACAACACTCGCCTACAATTTCGGTGAATACCTTGCAGACAAAAAGAATAAGAAGGTATTGCTGATGGATTTAGATCAACAAAATTCGCTTACTAATTTATACGGAATTAGCGATGCAGAAGGTACAGTTGCTTCTATATTTTCTGTATATGATAAGAACAGAAAAGAAGCAAGAATTCATCAAGTGGAACCTAATATTGGACTAATTGCAGGTTCTACTGTATTGGATGATATACAATCGCGATTAGAAACATATGCAAATAAGAATATTATTCTCTACAGATGGCTTTTTGAGCATCTAGAAAATGTTGTTAATCAATATGACTATTTGATCATTGACTGTCACCCTGACTTAGCAATCGCTGCCAAGAATGCTGCTGTTGTTTCTGATTGCATTTTCACACCTGTTACTCCTACTAAATTCAGCTACGACAGCTTAACAGATCTAAGCGTCAGAATCGATTCTCTTCGTGAGGAAGCTATTAATCCGGTATCTGGAGAAAGCTTAGTTAATGCCAAAATATACTATTTAGCTAATATGATTCAGAGAAATACTCACATTAGTCGTGACTTTCTAAAACTTGTAAGCCAAGAAAAAAATGAGGGTAAGCCTTGGATTGCTGAGATTCCAAAACGTGAAATATTTAATCGCAGCACCTATGACAGCATCCCGATAATAAAAATGGAAGAAGTTGCAGCTGGTAAAAAAGTTGATGTACCTGTTTCAACAGCAGATTATGCCAAACGACAAAAAGCTGACTATTACAAAGAAGTTAATGAGATTTTTAATAATATGCAAAATATTGCAGACCTGGAGGCCTAATAATGAGTTTTAATGCTAAAGCAGACGAAAAATTGATCCAAAAATTTAAAAATGAAAAAAAACAACTCGATCAAAATATTGCTACTTCAAAAAGTCAAAAAGTTAATTCAGAATTTACTGAAAAACAAACTATTAATATCAAGTTGCCTGTTCAAGGCAAAAATAAAATAAAAAAATCGTATATCTCTCTTTATTTGCCAGAAAATGACATAAAAAAGATTAAACGATTATCTAAATCTCAAGGCTATGCTAAAGTATCCCACTTTGTTCAAGACTTGATTGAACAGCTGCCCGACTAATTTTGGGTGATATAACATAAAATAATTCAAAAAATTAGGAGGACAAGAATGGCACAAGCAAAAGTAATTGATAACAATGTCGGTGATCAAAAAACATCAATTGATTTGGTTAACGATTCTTCGGTTAAACGTTTACTCCGCTTAAAAAGAATTACAGGTGCTCAAATCGGTAGAATACTTTTCTTAAACGTTTGTGAAATGCTTGAAGGTCGACAACAACTTTATACATACACAGAATACTCTGACTTAATTAAAAAGTTAGACACAGAGGATGAAATTAAAGATTTTATTTTTTATCAGAGATTAACAACATATGCGGTCAATGAAGTTAATGAGTTAATGATTCGTAATAGTCTTTCACTGAAGGGGCTGAAATACATACACAGTGAAATACGGTTATGCCAACTAGATCCCACACATGAATTAGACCACAGGGAAATCAATAGCACAATTAATGATATAAGGCTTAACTTGCAATATATTAATTCATACGCATTATTCTATGATGCAGTTAAAAAATTATTACGAGATCCTAGGCTAAAATCAAAATATCGTATTACAAACCAAGCCCGACAAGTTATAAAGGAAGCTGAGAAATATGATAAATATTTATTCAAACATTTCAATAAAATTGAACTTGAAAAACTTAAATTATTCCCAATAGGCGAAACACCGAGAATTTATATCGATCATAAACCACGACCGATAACAATTACAAAGATAATTGATTATTTAAAGGTGGTATTTGATCCTTCCGTTAATATCGGTAATGTAACAACTTCAAACGTAGCAAAATATCTCAATAATAATTTTCCGCGAGATTGATTAGTAGGTGAATAAGCTTGAATTCAAAAGATACATCCCTTGATCCAAATAATATAGTTCCACCTGATGCTGAAACAGCTGAAGATAAAATAAGCGACAAGTGGACTAAGGCACTTAATAATAATGCAATTGATGCAATTAGCAGAGTGCGAACTAAGAAAAAACATGTTTTAGCAAATATTGATATTTCAAAAAATACATCTATTACTGTGGACCCAGAAACTCATCTGACTGATGCAACTAATCAATTCCTTAACGCTATTATTGTACTTTGGAATCAAACCCCGGGTCATGAAAATAACTATGTAGTTGGTATTAACTTATTAGATTACATGAAGCTTAAAGGAATTGAAGATACGCCTAACAATCGTAAAAATACTTCAAGGCGTATTAAACAATTATCTGCTAATCTCTATACAGTATCTGTCAAAACTATCCTTAAGAATAATAAGGGACGAGAATTCAATTACGATGCGAGAATATTACAATCTAAAGCAGTTGCGCGTGACGGAAATTCATATTTATTAAAATTAACAGATGACTTTTTCAATGCAATGGTTACTGCAGCATATGTAATGCCAATTCCAATCAAGTTGCTACGCTTAGATACTTCACGGTATAAATACACGTGGCGAATAGGTTATTACCTTACCCGTTATCAAAAAATGGTTATTCAACATAATCATCCGCAAGAAGATGTGCTTGAATCTATAACGGATATGAATACCTTGCTTGGTAAAATCGATATCTTAAACCAAAAAGGACGTAATATTTATGATCGAATTATTAAACGAGTTATCCGAGCATTAGATCAGCTTAGTCATGAACTACAGTTGTTCGACTACTACATAACAGACACTCATGGTGCTAAGATTACTTATTTCAAGGAATTGCCATTAGATGAATTTAAAACGTATAAATTACACGTTAAATGGCGCGATTATCCTAAGGATTGGGTACCTTTAGCTGGAAGAAATAATAATCATTAAACCTAATGGTGTAATCGGGGGTTGCAAATGGTGTAATCGATGGTCACATTGTGAAAATAGTAGTGTACCGTACAGCCATTGATACAACTAAGCATAGACTATAATCCATTAATAAAATTCACAAGCTTATTCACTATATACTCTTGTATACTCTTTAGCAAAGGGGGTGGGAATTAGTTAAAACTATTCCCGCCCTTTTTCATTTCTTAGAGGTTTAAAAATAGTAATTTTATAAACTTAATGGTGTAATCGGGGGTTGCAAATGGTGTAATCGGGGGTTGCAAATGGTGTAATCGGGGGTTGCAAATGGTGTAATCGGGGGTTGCAAATGGTGTAATCGGATGTTACATTGTGAAAAAAGCAGTATTCCATACCGTCATTGATACAACTGAGTATAGCCTATAATCAATTAACTAAATTCACAAGTCTATACACTATATTCCCTTATATTCACTTATAGCGAAGAGTGGAATAGGTTGTAACAATTCCACTCTTCCGCTATTCTAATCTTACCTAAATATATTATAAGTGAGAATCACATATGCAAAATACTAAACAATATCTTAAATCATTATTGGGTAATTATCTCGTACAAGAAGGAATCGATATTAAACATAACTTTTCCTGCTTAAATCCTATGCATAATGATAAAACTCCCAGTATGACTTATTATCCGGATAATCAAACAGTACATTGTCATGGGTGTAATGCAACATTCGATATTTTTGATTTATTCGCAATACAACACTTACATGTCACTCCAGATAGTTACAATCATCTTAATTATCAGTTTAAAAATGTCTGGAATCACCTTGTTGACTATATGCATGTTGATATTAATCACTTAGACGTCAAACCAGAAGATGAGGAACAAAATAAAATAAATGAGTTCAATCATCTTCTTATTAAACAGGCCTCAACCCAGATAGATCAAACAGACTATCTTAAAAAACGAGGTATAAGTCAAAAGTTAGCTCAGCGATTTCATATCGGTTATGTTAAGAATTGGATAAATCCAACGGTCGCGATTAAAGAAGGAATAAATACTCCACCTACACCACGTATAATCATCCCAACAGGAACAAGTAGTTATCTTGCACGCGATACACGAGACAGCATCCCTCGCAGAGCTGAAAAGTATATAAAAGTTAAACAAGGGGCACTTAACTTATTCAATGTTCAAGTCTTAAGCGATGATACCAAACCAATATTTATTACAGAAGGCGAATTTGATGCATTAAGTATAATGGAAGTAACTCAAGCTGCTGAAGCTGTTGCACTAGGCAGTACTTCTAACATTAATAGCTTTATACAAACCGTAAAGAAAATTAAAAGTAATCTAATTAACGAACACAAAGCGTATTATCCTGTATTTCTAATAGCAACAGATAATGATCCTGCGGGTAAATTAGCGGCTAGAAAAATACAACAAGGGCTCAACAATATCAATATTGAAAATCATATTGTGAATATCAGTTTTGACTGTAAAGATCCAAACGAAGCCCTAACGACAAATCGAGAAAAGTTCACTAACTCAATCATAAGCACAATAAAAGATCCTGATGACTACTTAAACCACTTATTGGAACGCATTAAAGAAAGAAAAGACAACCCTCAATATGTTCCAACCGGCTTTAAGCAATTAGACAATATACTTGATGGTGGGTTATATCCGCAATTGTACGTTATTGGTGCGGTTAGCTCATTAGGCAAGACAACTTTTGTTATGCAAATAGCAGATCGAATAGCATCCCGCCAACATAGACCCGTCTTTATCTTTAGCTTGGAAACTAGTAAAGATGAATTGACAGAGAAAAACATAAGCCGGTTAACTTATGAAATTTCCAATAGTAACACAAACCTTGCTCAGACTGCACGTAGTATTAACAATGGTGATTGGTTAGACAATACGCAAGCCAAAGCACTGGTAGAAAAGTCATTTATTCAATACGGTAATTACTACACCTTACTCCATATATTTGACGGTACACGAAACAGACCTAGTGCTAAAGACATATTTAGCAGATTAAATGCATATTGCAGTAAACATGCTGATAACAAACCAGTAGTAATTGTCGACTATCTACAAATATTAAAGCCGTTAGACGATCGTGATACCGACAAAGAAAAAGTGACTAAATCAATTGCTGAATTCAAGAAAATAGCGACTACTTTTGAACTTCCAGTAATAGTTATTAGCTCATTTAATCGAGCCAGCTATCAAACTCAAGCTAGTATGGAAAGTTTCAAAGCATCAGGAGAGATCGAATATTACTCAGATACACTTATTGGACTTCAATATAGTGGCATGGATAGAGATGTAGATCTTGAAAATTTAAAAAGAAAAGATCCACGGGATATTGCTGTCAAAATTTTAAAAAATCGAAACGGTCGAAGTGGTACCGAGATCAAATTATCTTATTATCCAAAATATAATTTTTTCATTGGAGAAGAATAAGGTGTTAAAAAGGAGTATTTGCTTTTTAGATGCAGATACTCCTTTTATTATGCATAATTTTCAAGATCGTTTTTGAGCTTTAAAAGTAAAAAAGAAAAGCTAAATTTTACCCCTAGAATATTGTTAAAAAGTAAATTATAGGAGAAAAAAATGAACAACAATTCAATTGAACCACATAGTAACATAATCGTAACTAAGACTATTAAAGAATATTCAGCAACCGCTAATGAGAAGAAGAATGTTGAATCCCACATTGTAACAATTAACGATTGTCAATATTTAACTTTCTAGTTTAACTAACTTAGATTGTTAAAATCATCGCCTAAATCATCAACATCCTCTGAATGGGAATCAGAATCAATAGTATGGCCGTTATTACTTGTTAAGGAGTGTGTAGTTAAATATTCAACGATATCATTTGAACCGTGTTTTTGTGTCCAAAGTTTACAAAGTATCCGTAGTGAGAGGGATGCATTACTTTGACCATTTACAAATGAGGTAAAATCCTTATCTGTCTCGTCGTAAGAAATGGTAATTCTTTTAATTTTACTCATTATAAATTTATCCTTTCTACTTTTGAGCTAATTTACGATCTAGAAAGACACGAAGACCATCTAGATTCAATAGTTGGCTATATTTGACCGGAATCCACCAAACATTAGCATGTGATTCGATTGGTATATCAATGTTTTGAAAATCGCTTTAAAAATACCCTTGTAGGGTTAAACGTTGGTACAACAAGATTTTAGAGATACCCAGATAAGGTATCAAAATCCTTGTGATCGTAGCACATACTAAATTGAGGAATCGCTTGGTACTACCAAGCTAGCATGTACAAGACTTTGTGCATGATATCAGATTCCCTTATGCTCTTTACTAAAAAGAACAAAATTAAGAATGATACATCAAAAAATTAAATATGAAAGACAATATTTAGAAGATTAGGGAAAATTATAGAGCTAGTACTTTGTGCATATCAATTATCTACTTTAATGAGACTGTATTGTAATCTTCCTCTACACTATTCTTTATTGATTAAAGATCATAAAAATTATTATCGTTTAAATCGGAATTAGCCTTGGATAAGCTTTGGATGTCTGTGTTTTTACTAATTGGGTTTTGCTTTTTAAACTTAGATAGTGAAGGCATTTCCTTGTCTACATCTGATTGAGTAACCATGGTATCAACTGCATCTCCAGTACCATATTTTGCAATCCATTTTTTACAAATAAGTCTGATAGAAAGGGATGCATTTTGCTGAGAATTTATAAAGTTGATAAGTTCAGTGTCTTTTTCATTAAAAGAGATAGTAATTCTTTTAGTCATTGACGGCATCCCTTCAATTATTTTTTATTCGATTTTTGAGCTAAAAAGACGCGTAGCCCATCTAGGTTAAGCAGTTGATTATACTCTGAATCGATCCACCAAATTCGTTGATGATCTGCAAGTGGATTTAGTGAGTCTAATAAACTTTGAACAGCTTTTTTATTTTGACTAGTAAGAAGATTAACTCCACCGCCTAATACAACAACGGTACTAATATCGTTGTTGGCTTTTCGAAATTCTTTTTCGACCTCAGTTTCAATTGCCCTTATTAATAGATTAATTTGTGGCGTTAAATACTTCTCTCGTAAGGTTTTGCCCTCTTGATTTTTCATTGCAGCATGCTCTAAAAATACGGAGCGTGTATAATGTCCAAGTTGAGGATAATCAATTTGAAGTTGATCACTGGCAGCAGCAGCTGCAGTTCCTACTCCTTGATTAAGACTGATATTAACTCCTATCCCCTTAAGTGGACGAGTAGCATTGATGATACTGACATCAGTAGTACCATCGCCAATATCAATCAGCAAAGTGTTGCCTGAATTGTAATAATCCTGCCCATTCTTATAAGGTGCATTCGTATAAACATCGTCATTTCTATAGTTTGGAAAGTTATTAGCACTGTAAATTAAGCCAATTTGAGCTGCAATTCCTTCCGGATAGATATAAGTATTATCTGCGTCCAAGGAAATGGTTATTTTTACGTCCCTAGAGAAATTCTTAATTAAAACAATATGTTTACCTTTGATTAGTTTCTTACGTAAAGCGTCACGCTTCTTTTTATTATTGAATTCACTAATTGGCAAACAAGTTAAGTAATAGGCAAGTTGAACATTAATTGTATTGGGAATGTTCTTCTCTTGATCAAGAACATGGTTAAGAGCTGCATAAGCTATCTTAACAAGTGGGATGATGATTGTAATGTCAGTCTCGGCCTTACCTGTATTTGCTTCAACATTATAGGCTGTTACTGCATTGCCGCTGTTAACAGCAGCTTTACCAACTAATAATTCTGAAGCAGTCTTCAAGGCTGGACTCTTGATCATCACATCCATGTTGTTGTCTAGTTCTCCCAAGTCAATTCTTCCTAATTCAGGAATAGTTTCTTTGCCAGATACATTTGCATACAATGAAGGAGTAACAGTTGTACTGTTGGTTCCATCTTCAAATTGGGTGTATGTTTTAGAAAATCCGTTGCCACTATCGTTGGCTACTGCCATTACTAAATTTTTTGTATTTTTCATGTGTATATCTCCATTTCTATGAATTTAATTTGTACAGTATCAGTATCAGATAAGATGCTTTTTATGGGTGTGTTTCTTTTGTTTGATTAAAATGCTATTTGAATCCTTTTTTTAGGATTTGAATGATTAGGCAAATATAAGTAATTACTAGAAATTAATGAAACATACGAGGATGAAGTTGGAAAATATGGTGATGAAAAAGCCTTAATAGGGATTTGTTTAAAAATACTTCTGACAACTTCCAGCGGAATATCTTGTGGGTTTAATTGCTTTGCAAATTCCTTAGCAGAGTTAGTTTTAATTGCAATATTATGTAACGTTTGGTAGGGACGAGGTGAATTGTTATTAAGCTGCACATGGGCTTGTTGCAAATACGAATTAACAATTCGGTATGCTCTAGAGTTAACATATGTGAGTTTCTCATAGTGAGCAGTATTTGATGCTGCAATAGTTCCGGATGTGAAGAAGTTGTACAAATACTTATAGTAATGCTCTCTCGCAAATAATAACTGTAATAACCATTTAGGATTAATATTATCTTCTAGAATTGGTTGAAAGATCATTCCTTGTTTTTGAGAAAATATCGGTTGTCCTGGATTTCTTTGATAGTAATCAGATATAGCTGGTACTAATAATTTTCTAGACCTTGTTGGAAAACAGTAAATATAGTTTTTAGGGATGCAACTATTAAGATCCAAGTAAGTATCAAGGGTATGTTCATAACCGATTTTAATTGGTTGATAAATGATAGGATTAGGATTGTATATCATATATCCTATTGTTTTTCCTTGGATATTTAGATAATTTGATCGATCAAGATCGATTTTTTTATTAGTTTGAAAGACCACTTTGTGTTTATATTTTTTTGTTAGAATATTGGCTAGCAATTTTAATTCAGTAATAGAAAAACTAATATAGTTTTTGTTGTTAATAAAATCAGCGATATCTACATGTGCCTCTTTGACACCAGCAATAGTTATCGTTAAATTAGGTACACGTCGATAGAGGTCAACCAAGGAATATTTTTGACCATGATGTTCAATGGTGTAGGTCTTAAACTTAGACAATAAATTATTAACTTTGAGATAAGGCATACTATATTTAGGTACCCTGTAGGTGGGCAAAGAACCGTCTGTAATAGCAATTACCATCATAATTTGTGTCTGTGGATGCTGATAAGCGTATTTAATGTAGTTAAAAATCTTTTTCATTTGAATATTATCGTTCTCGGTCCGGTTATCCAACTCAATCATAACTTCACATTTCTGACCGCTATGAGTAAAATTAATCATTTGATCAGGTATAAATGGATAGATTTTATAATTATCAACCTGCTTAGAAAAAGGACGTAGATCAAGTTTGCTTAAGTCAAATTCTGATGATGCCACTATGTTTTTTAAATTCTGATTGATAGGTTTGAGTTGGGAGTTATTAACTAAATCGACATCGAATGCTGCCTGAAACAAGGCTTGAATAGTTACTTCATTACATTCCTCGTTGTGGCTATTGTAATTTAATTGCTCAAGTGGGATGTAATCAATATTGTTGTTTTTTAAAGCCCTGACACCAAATGAAGATAAGTGATAAACTGGTCTCGATAAATTAGACGAGCGTTTCTTCTGTGAAGGAATTACTGGGTGTTTCTTGAGTAAATGATAATTATTGATCCATCTTCTTAACATCGAGTGAGAGAAGCCAACATAGGTTCCATTTACTATTGACCAGAGTAAGGTTAATTGCTTGAAGTTTGAAAATCCAAGTTGACCGATTAATTTTAAAAAAGCAAATTGCTTTTCATTTAAGGTAATAGTTTTATTACCATTTATGGCAATTTCATACATATTGTTTTTCTCCTTATTTTTAAGATTTTTTATTTAAGGGATATATATAGATTACGACCTTTTTTTACGGTTTAGTGTTTTACTCTGAGCAGTGCAAAATGAGGCTTGGTAAAGGATGACTAAGCAAATTTAGTTGCTTTATCGCTTGACTACACGAGGGTGACTAAATTATGTATTACTTATGCTTAAAAATTATGTTTTAGTATGATATTTTGTGAAAAAATATTACAATACGTTGTTACTAAATCATAATTATTCATAACAACTATCTATGCTACTAATTCCTAACAAATAAACGTCCTTCCTATCAATAATTCAATTTAGTAAATAGAAGAGAGTAAACAAAAAACTCAATGCAGTCTTACTACATACTGCATTGAGTTTTTAATACTTTTCTGATCTTAGATTGATTATTAGTATCTAATAAACATGTATGGTAATTCATATAATTACTTTGCCGAAAATTGGGAGACTGTCAAGAAGTTTGTGTAAATAATCTCTCTCGTTGATTGACTTTTTTATTTATCTTTTAATC
>Ga0079226_10000741_pt1 | contig 23835 bp, 19 predicted proteins | sample Poulit2014_FD_76345 | JGI IMG/M metagenome (GOLD analysis project Ga0079226, IMG submission 76345) | Agricultural soil microbial communities from Georgia to study Nitrogen management - Poultry litter 2014 | ecosystem: Environmental > Terrestrial > Soil > Agricultural land | place: USA: Georgia...
CTTCCCAGGTACTAGATAAGAGGGGTGTGGCTTCAATGAGTTTAGAAAATATGGTAAGAGCTGTAGAAACAATTATAAAAACAAGTGTAAATTATAAGGGAAAGGATGACCTTATAAAGTCTGGTGGGAGGATAAGCTGATGGTTAAGGTATTTATTATTATTTTATTATTAGTAATACCACAAATTTATTACTGGATTAAGGATGTACGTTACAAGTCGCTTGATATGACAAGCAAATTTTTTAAGAGACTAAGCGTAGAAAAAGAAGACTTTTATGAAGAAGTCTATCTTACAAATACTGATGGTTTTGGCAGTTTTGTAAGGATTTTATCTTGTGAAAATCCCAAGGCCATAGTCCAACTAGTCCACGGGGTGGCAGAGCACTCTGGAAACTATATGGATTTTGCCAGATTTTTAAATAAAAATGGCTACATAGTTGTAATTGGTGATCATAGGGGACACGGAAAATCTATTTCAAAGGCCTATCCAAATGGCTATATGAAAAGGTCAGAGGAATTAGTTGATGATGAGGTAATGATTGCCAAATACATGCAAGAATCATATCCAGACCTTAAATACTATCTATTAGGTCACTCTATGGGCTCTATGATTGCAAGGTTATTTTTAAGAGACCATGACGACCTACTTGATAAGCTAATTTTGACAGGAACTGTGCCTGTAAATAAGGCAGCAGGACTGGGAATATTTTTCTATAAAATAGTGTGTTTTTACTTCGGTGATATGGGTGAAAGTAGACTTATTGACGCAATTGTAGGAGCAAAGGGCTTAGACTTTATAAGTTATGATAAGGAAAATATAAGAATTAAGGCAAATGATCCCCTAAGAATTTTTAAATTTAAACTTGGCTATTCAAAAACCCTCATAGAAATAAATAAACTTTTAGGTCAAAAAAGTAAGTATAAGTGTAAGAATCCAAATCTTGATATATATAATATAGTTGGCCAGGATGATATTATAACCAAAGGAGATGAGGGAGTTAAGTCAAGCCTTGATTTTTTAAGAGATCTTGGTTATAAGGATATCAAAACAAAAACCTACAAGGATATGAAACATGAAATATTAAATGAAACAAATAGGGAAGGTGTTTATAAGGAAATCTTATCATTTTTTGATGGCAAATAAGATAGCGTACTACTAAAAGTATCTGATAAATTACTTTGATAAAAAAACCACATATGTTATAATAGTAGTAAGTATAAAGGAGATCCTATGAAAACGCAAAGAAAATAGTGGCTATGACCCTACTTTTTAGTTTGTCAGCAAATACCCTAGCAAACTTAAATCCTCATAGCAATATTAAAGCTTATGCATCAAATAAGTTAAATTTTGGTATAGATACAAAAAAATTCGAACCTAAAAGTATAAGTCTTAATCTAAATCAAGATGAAAATAACAAAGAAGCAAGCCTTGCAGCCCTAAGAGCAGTAAGGTCTGAAATGTGGGATAAAAATGTCCCATATACCTATGACGAAAAGAGTAATAAAAATAATACAAGGCTAAGAGATGTTCTTAAAAGTAAGGGTATAAATAGCAAAGAAGCCTACCTTAATCAAATTAAATGGTCTAATGACCTTGAAAAATTATCTATCCAAAGGATGTTTGAGGTAAAAATAACAGGTTTAAGTCATACTAGACCTGATGGAAGCGACCTATCCAGTGCAATCCTACCAAGTGGAACTAGGACCTATGGAGAAATCCTCGCTTATAATTCAGATGGCTTTACACCAACAAGAGCTTTTAGCCAGTGGACCCATAGAAAGATGGCTGACTACGCTGGTAAGAGTGAATACGAATTATTAGTTGAGTCAAATGGCGTATTTAACTATGGGAATGCCCACTTGCACATAATCCTTGACCCAAACTTTAACCGCATAGGGCTTGCTATAAACAATGATTCTGATATAAAATTTGTAGCAGCAGAATTTGGTCAGGCTGATAAGTCTGGAAGTAAGTCGACAGGTCTTGTAGGTGAGTATACTATGGACTTTGGCCAAGCTTCTACTAAGAAAACTAAGATGAGTAAAGAAGCGAGAATAAACTTAGAAAAAGCTGTAGAAGAAAATAAGACCCGTGTAGCAGCTGCAAACTTATTATTAGAAATGGCACCTAAAAAGGTTGCTGATATCAAAGGTCAGTTATTACAGCTAATAAAAGAATCAGAAGATTTAATAAAACTAGCAGAAAAAGCCTTACAAGAAGGTTAATAAAAAAATAAAAGAAAAGAATAGAGGAAGTTATGGAAAAGATACTAGAATTATTGCCTATAAGTAATGTGACTGATGTAAGTCCTGTAATAGGCGGAGATGTAAACGAAAGCTATAAGATAGATGCTGGTGGCAAATCATATTTTCTAAAGGTTCATAAGAATGCCGAAGCTTCATTTTTTGAATGCGAGAAAGCCGGTTTAAAATTATTTGAAGAAAACGGAATTTTTGCCCCAAGAGCTCTTGCAAGTGGTGAAGCTGATGGGTCAGCATATCTATTTATGACCTATCATAAGGAAGAAAGGGCAGGAAGCCAGGAAGATTTAGCTAGGGTTATAGCAGATATCCATAAGATAAAAAGTCCTGACGGAAAATTTGGTTTTCCATATCCTTTCATAGGCACAGCTTGTAATTTTGATAATGAATTGAAAGACAGCTGGAAGGAAGTTTTCCTTTATGAGAGAATGGATAAGTTAAAGTCTATGCTTGTTAAGTTTGATCTCTGGGAGGAAAAAGACCTAGAAAGATATGAGGAAGTTAGAAAAATTATAGAAGAAGAATTAGACAAACATAAGTCAGAGCCTGTTTTACTCCATGGAGACTTATGGGCAGGAAACTTTATGTTTGATGAAGATGAAAGACCCTTAGTTTTTGATCCAGCACCCCTATACGGTGATAGGGAGTTTGATATCGGAGTATCAACAGTATTTGGAGGTTTTAGAAAGGCCTTCTATGAAGAATACAAGGACCTAATGCCACTAGCAGAAGGTTATCAAAAACGTCTTAATTTTTACAGACTATATATTTTGATGAAATATTTCCTAAGGTTTGGACCAGTATATGATTCATCAGTAAATGACCTTATGAAAATAATTACCAAATAAAAAGTGCTTCGGCACTTTTTTTGTGTCTTTAGAAAAATCCTTCCTGGAAGTATAATGATAAATAAGCTAGAAATAGGAGGGACCATGGAAGATATAAGGAATTTGATAGAAAATTTGTTAGATGACATCAAAGATGTAGAAAAAAAGAAAATCAAAAGAAAAGTTAATACAAATCATGTCAAAGCCAGTATAAATCTTGACTTAGAAGGAAAAAGTGATGGTTACTATGTTTCTAAACTAAGGCTTATGGGAAATATTATAGACTTACCAAGCCAGCTTAAATCCCAGACTTTGAGCCTATATATAAGCTTTGTAAGGTTTATTGATAAAAATTATAATTTGCCAAATTCTACTTATCTTTACAACCAACTTTATAATCTAGCAAGAGATTATGTAGAAGACTTTGTAGACCCCAACCATGAAAAGAATTTAGCTAGGATTTATGAACTTATGTATAGTTTGACAAAGAAAGATTTAAGTTGTGATTTAGATAAACTTGCAAGAGACTTTCTAAAGTCTTTTCCAGACTTTAATGAGGAAACTATTTCTTTTTATAACCTCGCTCAAAATGGTAAAAAAGCAGTGTTTTGGGATCCGGATGGTAGGCTTAGGGAAAAATACAAGTTTAAAAAAGATGAAGAAAGAGCCCTTCTAGATCTTAGCCAAAGGAGAAATGTGCTCCGGGATAATGAACTTTTGGCTAATTTTACTATAAATTTATTTTTAAAAGGTTTAAAGGAAATTTTTTCTAGGGAGGATATAAATAGCGATGTATTAAAGACCTACCAAAGTCCTTATACCCTATCAAAAAATCTTTTGGATAGTTTACTTATAATTACTGAAGACAGGGTAAGGTCGATTTTTTCTTTCCTAGCAGATATAAAAACTGAAGATGCCTATGATTTTCTTGTAAAAAATTCTTGTGATAATATTTTATTTGAATTAGAAAATTATCAAACAAAGCTACTTGCAAATATTGATAGTAAGCTTACCTATGAGATTTATCTAGACTATTTTGATAAAAATCCCAAGAAAACTAGAGATATGGCTATATTTATAGAAGGCCTAGACATAAAAGATCAGGCTAAGATTTTAGAAGCTTACAAGCATAGGGGAAATTTCAGGGAAATACAAGATAAGTTATTAAAAAGTGATTTTACACCTACAAAAATTTTGGCCCTTAGCTATATTTATAAATACAAAATTGAAAAGCCTAAGGATAAAAAAATCCTTTTTGACATAATAAGAGAAGATAATTATGAGGATTTCCTAGACTTAATTAACAAGGGGGATTTTGATATTGACCTAGTTTCCGAGGTTTTAGACCTAAGAAAGGTTAAGTCTAAAAGAATTAAGCTTGATAAGAAACTTGTTAAAAAATCTAGAAAAGATTTGTCGGATACTGTAGAGACCATAAGCGATTTTGTAGGGGAAGATATAGATAATGATAGGCAAATTGAAGAAAAAACAAAAGAAGAAAATATAGAAACTAAGCCTAGTAAGGGAAAAATCTCACAACCAGCAAGATATTTTCTAGAAAAGATATTAAGGCAAGGTTCTATTTCAAAAGAGCGAGCCAGTGAGATTGCAATAGGCGAGGGGCTATTCTTAAATGTTTTTATTAATAATATTAATGACGAATTATTTGAATATATAAATGACCAAACTCTGGTAATTGAGGACTCAAAGGTCTTTATAGATGAGTTTTATGTGGAAATGGTAAAGGAGTTAATTGATGGATAGGATAAATCCTAAAGAAGCAAGCACGATTATAAAAAGTCTTGAGGCAGGAGTTGTGCCTGACCTTGGCCTAGGCCACCTCCTAGTAGGTAGGAAGGCTGAAGTGGATGAATTAATAAAGATTTTAGCCAATGTAGAAAATGGTGATAGCGACCTTAGATTTTGGGTAGGAGACTTTGGCTCTGGCAAGTCCTTTATGCTAAAAACCATAGAAAACCTAGCCCTTTCCAAAAACTTTGTCGCATCAACTATTGACCTTAACCCTTCTAGGAGATTTTATGCTACAGATAAGAAGGCTGTTAATCTTTACTCAACCATTATAGAAAATCTAAAGACAAAAAATGCTAGGTCTGGTAATGTAATTGAAGTTATCATAGAAGAATGGATCTCAACTATTTTTGCTAACCTAGCTAGAGATTATGGCTATGACCTAAAAGAATTAATGGCAGGAGACCATAAGGAAGAAGTTATCGGTGTGATTTTAGAAACTCTTGCTAAATTTAAGGCGGTTGGCCTATCTTATGAACTAGGGCAGGCTATTTCTAAATATTACGAGGGTTTTATAACAAATGATAGGATCCTAAAGCTTAAGGCCATTAGGTGGATAAGGGGAGATATTAGTACAAAGACTGAGGCCAAAAAGGACCTAGGTATAAACGAAATAATTAACGATGATAACTACTTTGAGGCTATAAAAAATTTGGCAGAACTTTTTCAAGAAATAGGTTATGCGGGTTTTGTTATAAACTTTGATGAGGCCGTAAACCTCTATAAACTTCCACATTCAACAAGTAGGGAAAGAAATTACGAAAAGATTTTAAATATTTATAATGAGTGCAAGTCAAATTTAGCCAAGGGCTTATTTATAAATTTTGGAGCCACAAGAAAAACTGTTTTTGACCAGTCCAGGGGCCTTGCCTCCTACGGAGCCCTAAAGGGTAGGCTTGGTAGTGAAGCTTCCATGGATAGTGACTTTGTAAATACTAATAAAACTGTCCTAGGCCTTAGGGTTTTAACAGATGAAGAAATCTATACCCTGCTTGAAAACCTGGTAAAGATCTACAACACCCATTATAAGACAGCTATAAATGTTACCAGCTCTGAAATAATTTCCTACATGGAAGGTCAGCTAAATAGGCCAGGAGCAGATGAATTTCTAACACCGAGGGCAGTTATCAAGGACTTTATAGAAATCCTTGATATAAAAAGGCAAAACCCAGATGTCAAGATAAGTGATTTATTAAAAGAAAAATTTGGCAACCTCCAACCAGTTTCTAAAGAACCAGATGACCTAGATGATGAAATAGAGATAATATGACTAAGGCTTACGAACTTTTATCAAGGGATATGCGAGAATTTATTTATAAAAAAGGCTGGCCATCCCTGACTAAAATTCAAAATGCAGCTATTAGGCAAATTTGCTCCACAGATAATAATTTAATCCTAGCTGCTCCTACAGCATCAGGAAAGACTGAGGCGGCTTTTTTACCAGCCATATCCAAGTCAAAAGATATAAAAACGAAGCTTAAAATTTTATATATTTCACCCCTTATAGCCCTTATAAATGACCAGTTTAAGAGAATTACTGATATGTGTAAAGACCTTGATATTGTTGTTACAAGCTGGCATTCTGAAGCTTCTGTAAGTAAAAAAGATAAACTCGCAAAGGATCCCTCTGGAATTTTACTAATTACGCCAGAATCTCTAGAAGCCATGTTAGTTTCTGACAAGGCTAGGGCAGAGATTTTATTTAAAGACCTTGACTTTGTAATAGTTGATGAAATCCACGGATTTCTAGATACAAATAGGGGTCTTCAACTAATGTCCCTTCTTGATAGACTCAGGTACTATACTAAGAATAACCCTAGAATGTTTGGCCTTTCAGCAACTATTGGGGATAAAAACTATGATTTAGCCAAAAGTTTTTTCCTAAATGATAGAGAAACTAATATCCTTCTTGATAGGTCAAAAAATGATTTGGTTACAAGCCTAGACTATATAGAATGTGAAGATGTAAATGAAGAAATTGCCCAGAAAATTTTAGCTTATGCCCTTGGAAAGTCGACCCTGGTTTTTCCAAATTCTAGGGCTAGGGTAGAAAAATTATCCTACCTATTAAAGAAAATAGCCAAAGAAAAGGGCTATGAAATTAGAGTTTTTTCCCACCATGCTTCAATCTCAAAACTTAAAAGAACTGAGATAGAAAACTTTGCTAAAACTAGTAGAAATGATTTCATAATAGTGGCCACCTCTACCCTAGAATTAGGAATTGATATAGGGGCTGTGGACCAAGTTATCCAAGTAGGCTCTGCCGCATCTGTTTTTTCTCTGTCTCAAAGGCTAGGTAGGTCTGGTAGGAGGACACGCAAGTCTGTTATCCATCAAATAGCGACTGATAAGTGGGACTTTATCCAGGCTCTTGCATCTTTGAGATTATTTGAAGAAGGAAGGCTTGATAAAATAGACGTTCCAAAAAAATCTTATGATATTTTTGCTCACCAAGTCTTATCGACACTTTTAGAAAAAAATGGCCTTTTAATTAAAGAATTTTTCAAACTAAACAAAGATTTAAAATCTTTTGCCGATATATCTGATGAAGAATTTGAAATCCTAGCAGACTTTCTTTTGGAAAAAGACTTTATAGAAGAAATTGATGGTGAATATATAGTAGGATTAGCAGCTGAAAAGCTCATGACTATGGGTTCTTTTTATAACCAATTTATAGCGAAGAAAACCTACAAGGTCCAAACCGATAAGCAAATTTTAGGGGAAATTGAACTTGGAGAAAATTTAAGACTTGCTGATAGGATCTACCTAGCAGGTCAGGTCTGGAAAATCGAAGCCATCAACCATAAAATGCGAAAAATAAGGGTAAGTTTATCTGAAAAGGCCAATGCCAAAAGTTTTGCAGGAACAGGTGGTTTTGAAATTAGTGGAGAGGTAAGGGCAAAGATGGAAGAGATTTTATTAAAGCCTTTAGATTTTGACCTAGATAAAAATATAAAGGAAATTATAGAGGGCTTAGGAAGTGAAATAAGAGAGGAATCTTACCACTTTGTAGACTTTGACGGAAAGATGGGACTTAGGACTTTTAGGTCCACAAAGGTAAATAAAACCTTGGCCCTTATGCTAAATATAAAATCAAATTCACTCGACTACTACGTAGAAGATAAGTCATCAACCATACTAGGTCCAAATATTAAAAAAGATTTTAACAACTTAAGGGAAAATCTCCTTAAAGATTCTGATCTAGAAGATTTTCTCGGGAAAAATAAAAGACTTATCGAAAGCTATATTTCCTTAAATAAATTTATGGTCCTTGTACCTGATATTTTGAAAGTTATTTATATCATGAAAAATATCCTAGACCTTAGGGGAGCCAACCAATACTTACAAAATTTGTAATTAAATATCTTCCTTTTCTGTGCTATTATTATAATAAGAAAAGATTAGGAGGGTATTATGAAATATATCAAGGAAATGTTACTCATAAGTCTTATAGTTTTTGGAGGTATTTTCATAAAGGCATCCGGATCTATTGGACAAAAAGATTATGAAGACGAATCAAGATATAGGAAAGTTAAGGTAGAGGAATACCTACAGAAAGTAGACGGGGTAGAAAAAGAATTTGTAGAAAAATATCTAAATCACGAGGATGAAGATCCAAGTGTGATTGTTAGCGAAACTACAAACATTGATACAGGCGAGTCATATAAATATATACAAGCTAGAGATTCAGAAAAAAATATTGACATTGATGGCAAGCTTAGCGGAATAGTCTTTTTTAGGGAGGGAAGTGAGAGGTTTTGGATAAATACAAAAGAAAAAACTTATTACAATGATACTTATGATTATAGCAAAAATCCTAAGGAAGACTCTATAATTTCTAGTAATGAAGAAATGATTTACGAAAAATTCCTAATGGGTTATGACAAAAGTGTTGAAAAAATTGGTGATACCTATAAAATGACTTACCTTGATGATTTAAACAAGGGGTCATATGAAATTTACGACTTAGAGGGAAATTGTCTTGAGTCTTTTTCCGACAACAGCCAAGGTAGGTGGAAAGAAGTTATTGTTTCAAAATCCGCAGATGTTAATGAAACTTATGAGAAACTTCTAGGCCTAAAAGACACCTATATAAGAGTTGACGATTTAGGACAAATTAAAAATTAAAGGGAAAAAATGAAGTTTGAAAGAATTTTAAAAGTAGAAAATCTTGAAAAATATTATGGTAAGGAAGACAAAAGAGTCTTATCCCAGCTAAACTTTGACCTTCTTGAAGGAGAGTTTTTAGGCCTAATGGGCAAGTCCGGCTCAGGTAAGACCACAATCCTTAATAGTCTAGCAAGCATAGGGTCCTTTAACAAGGGCTCTATTTGCTATTATAACAAGGATATATCTCTTTTTAAGAGAAGGGAAATTTCTGACTACAGAAAAAATGTGATCTCCTATATCTACCAGGACTTTAAATTAATTGATATCTTAACTTCCTACGAGAATATAATTCTTCCTTTAAATATTTCCAAAAAGGATATTGATAAGGCTAGGGTGATGGAGATAGCAAAGATTTTAGAAATAGAAAATATCCTAGATTCTTATCCAGAAAGTCTTTCTGGCGGAGAAAAACAAAGGGTAGCTATAGCAAGGGCCCTTATCAAAGAGTCAAAGATTACCCTAGCAGATGAGCCCACAAGCTCTCTTGATACTAAGCTTACCCTAAATGTCCTAAGGCTTTTAAAAACTTTTAACAAGGTCCACAAGAGATCAATTATTATGGCAAGCCACGATCTAAGAGCGATTTCTTTTACTGATAGGGTTTTGTTTTTAAAAGATGGGAAAATTTATAATGAGCTAAGGCGTAAGGAAAATGAGTCAAGAGATGGGTTTTTATTGAGGATAGAAAATGCAGATAGGAAGCTAATAAGATGAAAAAATCCGAGTCGACAAAGAAACTTTACCTCCTAATTTTAATAATAAGTTCTATCACTTCTTACATAATTTTGGCCATAGATAAGTCTGAAGTTTTTTCTTATATCTATGAAGAAAACAGGCTTTATCTCCTTGATACAGTTAGGCTTATATTTCTTGTATCACTAGTTTTTATTTTTATTTTGATTTATTACGCAAGTTTCTATATGATAAGCGAGAAAAAAAACGACATAGGCTTATATGTAGCTGAGGGTATGAGCCAGTCAAATTTATTTAGGATGCTTTTTAAGGATAGCCTAGGTGACTTAATTAAGGCAAATTTTTTAGGGCTTGGTATATCTATATTTATTAATGAATTTATAAATCTCCTTACTGTCAAAATTCTAAGCCTGGGTCTAAATTACCACAAATTTTCCTTATCAATTAAGGCTGTAATTTTCACCTTACTTATTAGTCTTATATTAAATAGTCTTTCTATTTATACAATAGTCAGGGATTTTTATAAGAAAAATCCAGATGAAATCTTTAGAGGAGAGATAAAATCAAGGTCGGATTCCTTTTTGTTTTTGGGTCTTGTTCTATTTTTGCTTGGGATAGTATTTGCCAGGCCCTATTATAGGATGGAATTTTTCCTTATAATAGGTTTTGCTAGCATGTTTTTATTATTAGTATTTTTTGTCATTTCAAAAATTTTCCTCAAAACAAAAAAGGGGGACCTAATAGTAAGAAAAAGTCTAAGCCTAAGCTTCAAAAACGACAAGGCCTCGCTTCTTTTTACAAGTTTCATGCTAATTATAGGCACACTTATCCTTGCCTACACACTTATTACAAGTATTTCATCAAGAAATGCCCTAGAAAGACCAGCAGATTTTACCCTTTATGATTCAGAAGAAAAAATTCAAAATTTAAAACAAAACCAAGAAATGGCCCAAATGATAGGGGAGATTTATCCTATCTATGGTTATGAATATGATAATATAGATACAAATGAAATTGAAAACTTAGTAAGGGCAAATATTAGCCTTGATAGGACGAGTAGAAATGATTTTTATTTGTATACAAGATTTTTATTAAGAAAATCAACTTTTGAAAAAATCTACGACCTAAGGATAGAGTTGGCAAGTGATGAGGCAATAATATTAACAGAAAACGAAAATCAAAAACTTGCCCTAGAAGACACGATGTCTAAAGAAGAATTGTTTATAAAAATATCTGATAAATCTTATAAAATCCTACCTATTATAGAATCAAATAGGATTTTTTCTAATGATGTAATCGGACTTTCTAGCATGGTTGTTTTAGATGATGATATTTATGATAGTCTTATTGGAAATAAAAATCCTTTTGCCTATAATCTCAATTTATCAAAAGACTTTGTAAACTCATTTGGTTTTTCAAAAGGATCTGACATGTTAAGGGAAGCTTTTATTAGGGGAGGTTATAAGTATGAATCCTATATTTGGCAGGCAAAAAATGCCATCTCTCAAATAACTGAAAATCTCTATACCTACTTCTACCTGAGTTTGATCTTTATCCTGGCTGGGCTTAGCTTTTTTACAATAAGGATTTTTATCTTATTTGAAAAGTCAAAAGAAAAGTTAAAAATCTTATCACTTATGGGGCTTAGTCTAGATGAAATAAAGGCCATAGTAAAAAAAGAGTATACTATACTATTTCTAACAGTAGGCCTTAGCTCGATACTAATAAGCGTATTTTTATTTATGAATTTGCCCTATACAGCGGAGTTATTTTTCAAACTTACCCTAAGTAAGATAGGATTTACCCTAAGTATGATAGGACTTTCCCTTATAATATTAATGACCTTATTTTTAAGATTTATAATAAGGATAAGCTTTGAAAGGATTGTTTATTATGAAGAAAATATTAATAATTGAAGATGACAGAAATCTTTTAAATGAACTTAAGGGATTTTTATCAAACAAGGGCTATGAAGTTCTAAGTGTGGATAATTTCCTAAGAGCAACGGATATAGCTTTAGATTTAAGACCCGACCTTGTGATTTTGGATATAAACCTACCAGGCATATCAGGTTTTGATATTTGTAGGGACCTTAAGGAAAAATCCAATATTCCAATTCTGATGCTAACATCAAGGGTCGGTATAGAAGATGAAATCAGGGGTCTTGAAATAGGGGCTGATGAATATCTGGCAAAACCTGTTGATACCAGAAGGCTTATCCTAAGGATGGAAAAACTCCTAGATCTTTTTGACCATTTTCAAGATATTATAAGTGTAGGTGACTTAGGCCTTGAGATTTCTACATCAAAGTTATCCTATAAGGATTCTTACCTTATCCTTCCTCAGACTGAAGCAGATATTATAAAAAAACTTATGGAATCCTACCCTAAGATAGTATCAAAAAACGATCTTTTGGAAGCGGTTTGGTCTACAATTTATATAGACGAAAATATCCTCCAGGTAAATATAACTAGGCTAAGAAAAAAACTTAAAAACCTGGCTCCCTATCGTATTTACAACAAAAGAGGGAAGGGTTATGGTTTAGGAGAGACAGATGACTAGCACATTTAAGGATGGACTTGTTTGGATAATAGGATTTTTGAGTCTTGATATCCTATTTATTTTTTTAATATATTTGATAAGTCCAGAGCTTATTGACAATTTTATTATTTTTATAATTCTTTTTACAATTTTGGCTCTTTTATTTATCCTAAGGTCAATAAAAAATAAAAATAATAGAAAAAAAGAACTTTTAGAAGAATTCCTGATAAATAACTCATTTATAACAAAGGATGCCTTAGTTGATGAGTTTGGTAATGATTATGAGAAAATCTTTGACAACTACCAAAGGGCGATAAAAATAAAGGATAAGAGGCTTGAAGAATCAAGGTCTAAGCTTATTTCTTATAGAAATTTTATAGAAATGTGGGCCCACGAGATAAAAACTCCCCTAGCCTTTGCTAACTTATTTTTAGAAAACCATAAAAATGACTTTGATAGGGTGAGCTTTGATAAATTAATCCTTGCCAATGCCAATATAGAAAATTATATCAATCAAATTCTCTACTATGCAAGGCTTGATGCCAGTAAAAAAGATTATAAGATGGGAGATATCATCCTAAAAGAATGCCTAGATGAAGCAATCAAGGCCTACTATCCCCTAATAGCAGAAGAAGGAATAATCATAAAAGAAGAGCTGGGAGATGTGAAAGTCTTTACAGATAAGTCCACTCTGGTCTTTATCATTTCTCAAATTATCTCAAATGCTATTAAATACTGCGATGGCGTTATAAATATCACCAATAAGGGTAAAAACTTATATATAGGAAACAATGGGCCCAAGGTAGCAGAGCAAGACCTTGCCTTTATCTTTGAGAAGGCCTTCACAGGAGAGGTTGATAAAATCCATAAATCAACAGGCATGGGCCTATATCTTGCAAAACTTTATGCAAGAGACCTTGCTATTGACATAGAGGTTATTGAAAATAAGGACGGAAACTTTGTAATAGGTCTAAGACTTTAGGGAGATTTTATGTTTTTAAGACCCGAAAGGCTTTTATTTAGCCTTCATGATTCAAAAATTTTTTCTATAAATAGAAGGGAAAACGACCTTGAAATAAGGCTTTCAGGTATGGTTATTGTTGAAAATAACAGGACTTTTGCTATAGATAAACCTAAAATCGCCTGCCATGACCTCATAGATATAGAAGCTAGTAAGGATTATCCTGTGAGGATAATGGCTTTTTATAAAGAAGTTAAATATTTAACTATAGATGAATTTAAAGGCTATACATTTGATATTTTAGAAGAAGCCTACGGGGATGGTATCATTCACTTTTATGGAATAGGAAATCTCTATAAAGAAGGAAGGCCGCATGCCCTTGCTATGACTATAGATATTTTTTATGGCGGAGAATTAGAGGCTATTTGGGATAGGAAAGATAAGGTTGAAATTAAGGGATAGTATGGAATTAAGTAAGAAATTTGAACTACAAAAGTGTAAAAATAAAATTAAATACCAGATAGAACATGATAAGGTACCAATTAAGCTTGATCCTAACCTAAATGAGGCAATTAAGTACCTTCTATGGTATGTGCCAAATATAAATTCTGAGCAAGCAAAAGAAGAGGACCTTCTTACCAATATAGAATACGATGACTATATTTTTGAAGAGCTCATGGTAGCAATGAAGCTTAGGGATATCGATGTGCTCTTTACAAACTCTATCGAAGATTATATAGTAAAAGATTTTAAAGAAGGAATATGTACAAATGATCAAAAAATAGTAATGACCCTAGCAGATGGTGAGACAAAGACAATGAGTCTTTTAAGGCATGTTAGAAACGCCATCGCCCATGGGAATTTCAACGTGGTTGAAGGACTTTTAATAGGATTTGATATCAAAAGGCTTTCAGAAGATAAAATTCAGTACAAGGGGATTTTTAAGATAAATCCAGAAGGCCTACTAAGAGCCCTAAGAAAGATTCTTTTTGACTTATCAAGCCAAGAATTTATAAAAGAAGCCTTTAGAAAGTCAGGTTATTGGGTCGAACCCTACCAAGAAGAGTATCAGAGAAGTCACAGGTTTGATCTTTATGCTAAAAAAAATGGAAGAAGTTTTGCTGTTGAAATTAGAAATTACGAATATGGACACAAGGTTTCAAAAAAAGAAATTTCTAAGATGATAAAGGATTTTAGGGGAGCAGTAGAAAAACTCATCCCAATCCTGATTATAAATTCAACATACCTTACAGATGCTGCTAGAAATAAGCTTTTAAGAGAGCGTGTTATTATTCTTGATATAAAAAATATCAAAAAAATGCGCAAGGGTAGGGATATGGTGTCAGAGATAATTAGAGATAATTTGTATTTTAAAAAATAAAGTTAAAGAAAGTTGATAAAAACTTTAAACTATCTAAGTTTCAGGGATAATAAATTTACATCGCAAAGAGAGATGATGTATAGGAGGAATTATGACTGATATAAAAAATCAAGGCGATAAAGCAAGAAAAAATCGCCAAGAAAGAAGAAAGGACATTGCCATCGAAAGAGAAGGCAAGCTAGAAGCAGGTAGAAACCTATCTTGGGGTTCTATCATAGCAGGCGCTGTTTCAGGTGCGGCAGTATTTACTGTTCTTAGCCTTTTAACAGCAGCACTAGGATTTGGAATATTTTCAGCAAACTCTGCTAACCCATTTGCAGGCGTTGGTGTTTTTACTGGTCTTTGGACAGCAATCACCCTTATAGTTTCATTTTGTGCAGGTGGTTTTGTAGCAGGTTATGCAGCTAGATCAACAGGTCTACTTCACGGTGCAATCACATGGGCAGTAACAGTACTATTACTATTTACCCTTATATTTAATGCAGTGGCAGCAACACTAGGTCTTGCAGGCCAAGCAGTAGGTGCAGTAGCAGGTGGAGCTGGAAATGTTGCAGGTAGTGCTCTAAGTACTGCAGGCGATGCAGCAAGCTCAGCTATTGGATCAGCAGTTGATAAGGTTGGCGAAAATATGGAAGGTGCAGATACCGAAGACCTACAAGCAAACCTTGAACAATACCTAGCTGATACAGATGTCGAAGAACTTCAACCAAACTACCTTGAAGGTCAAGTTGAAGAAAGTAAGGATGAGATAGCAGCAGCAGTTAAGGCTATAGCTTTAAATCCAGACAATGCTGGATCAGAAATTGACAAGTTAACTAAATCACTTTCTAAAAAAGCTGAAACTATAGCAAATTTAGCTAATGAAGATGCTATAGCAAATGCAGTAGCAGAAAACTCAGATTTAAGCGAAGCAGAAGCTAAAGAAATTGGTAAAAATATCTACGATGAACTTGATAGGGCATCTGTAGAAACAAGTAAAGCACTTAACGATGCTAGTGATCAAATCAACAAGCTTGCAAAGGATGCAAAAATCACAGCAGATGAAACAGTAGAAAAAGCAAAAGATGGTGCTGATAAGGCATCAAATGCAGTATCTCTTGGTTCTGTTCTAACTTTCCTAGGACTAATCGCAGCACTCGCAGTATCAGCAATAGCTGGTAGAAAAGGTGAAGAATACGCTGTAAGAAACTTTAGATAAGTAAAAAAAATAGACCCTTGGCGGTCTATTTTTTATTCTTTAAATCTTTGTTAATTAATTCAAGGATAAATTATTTTACTAAGTTTTATATGTTATTTAATAGTAAGTTTTGTATTAAAAAAAGGGGCTGTTGCAAATTGTGAATAATTATCGTCCTATCATCATAGGGGTTTCTCTAAAAGTTTGCCTCTTTCGGCCGGGGGGCCACTTTTAGCCCGCGGGCTCGAGGAGGCGAAATTTCACGAGAAAAAAGCCCGTCGGCTCATTGAGACACTATGATGATATTGGGACGATTTATTAATTCTGCAACAAGCTCTTTTTTTATTGTCCTATTATTGAAATAACCGATGAGATTGGATATTGAGAATTTATCCTTTGGTTATATTCTATATACCTATTTGGTTTTTGGGCCCTGGCTGTGTTTAGGGAAACAATAAGTCCCGAATGCTCTAGCAAGAAAAGGCTTGGTGGAAATTCGTAAATCCTATCCTTATTTGTAGGATTAGGGTCAAGGGCATTTTTAACTACATAGGCATTTGAACTTTCTTTTAAAATTGAAGCTAGGTTTATAGCTTCATTTGCAGTTTCTGAGTTTGTCAAGATATAGATATTTCTTGAAGCAAAGGTAGGATCTTTTTTAATTTCTAAAGAAACTTGGTCGTAATACATATAGGAATTTATATTGAAATTATCAACCGTATCCTTATACTTGCTCGAATTGTTTTTGACAAAGGCTGTCTTATAGGCTGAATCTTCGCTGGATTTTATATCTTTTAGGGTGTTTTCTATTAGGCTACCCCTATAAAATATCATGTCTTCCTTAGTGTAATCTTGGTGGATAAAGTACTTGGCAAATTCATTTACAAAAAGATAGTTAAGCGAGCTATTATTTGATAGGTCAATTATCATAGTTTGAATACCTGGGGCAGATGTTACTGCCTTCATTATCTCATCTATTAGTTTATCAAGACCGCCTAGCCTAAAACTAGGTAGGGATATCCTGAGTACATAATTATTTTCTATGCCAACTGATGGTTCTAAAGTATTTTTATCGCTAATTATTCTCTTGTAACGGTTTACTACTTGAGCATTTCCCAAAATATCATACATGGAAGCTTCTTTTTTATTTTTATAATAATTAAATAAATCTGTGTAGCTTTCCTTATCTAATATCTTTGTAGCTGAATCATTTAATAGGCTTAAGTATTCTCCTAAGATAAGGAAGAAATCTTGGTCAGTCTTTGATTTTGTGATTTTTTTCTTATATTCATCGCTTTTTTTAGTAAATTCTTCAAAAGATTCAGCATTTGCCTTATCAACGGCAAAGTTTTTACAGATAGTATCGTAAAGGATATCAAAGTCAGCATTTTTTTCAGCACTGGTTAGGCTTCTACCCTCGGTAGAGGAGATGAAGGCTGTTTTAGATAAATCTTCTAAGACCTCATCCCTAAAGGCTGGGTAACCATCCTTGCCATAGGTGTGAAATTTTTTATAGAGAAAAAAGCTTGGTATGAGAATTATTACTAGAGCAAGGACTCCTAGGCCTATTCTACGCCTCTTATAAAGTCTTTCTTTTTCTCTTTGGGCTCTTTTTCTTCTAGCAAGTTCTCTAGAAGTGAGCTCAGAACTATCTTTTACTATCCTTATCTGACTTTTTCTTTGTCTTTTATTTTTATTTCTAGTATTCCTTCTAAGATTACTTCTCTTTCTTCTTGTCATAGGTCTCCCTGTTATTTTTTTCAAAGATTATAGCAAAATCGCTACCTTCTCCTAGCTTTGACTTTACCTTAATCTTTCCAGATAGGGCTTCTACGAAATTTTTTGTTATAGAAAGACCTAGACCAACACCATTTTCCTTGGTATTTCTAGAGTCTTCAACCCTATAAAACCTTTCAAATATTATTTGTATGTCACCATCTTTTATACCAATACCGGTATCAATTACATTTATAATTATTTCCTTATCAGTCTCCCTAAGGTAGATATCAATATTACCATCACTACCAATAGCCTTTATAGCATTTGATACAAGATTTTGGATAATCTGGCTTAACTTATCCCTATCTGTATAAAATATTACATCCTTATCAAGGTGGGTTAGGATACTTATATTGTTAAGCCTAGCCTTGGCTAGAAAAGACCCTGCTATATTTTCTATTAGCTTAGTTAGATCTACATCTGACTTAGAAAGGATAGCATAAGATACATTTTCATCAAAGGTGTTTTTTAGTCCCACTACTAAGCCTTCAAGCCTAATAATTTCCTTGGATAAGATATTTAAGGTAGCAGGATCTGCTTCTACTACACCATCTTTCATAGCTTCTATATAAAGTTTTAGGTTGGTTAAGGGAGTCCTAAGCTCGTGAGAAATATCCTGGGCGTATTGCTTCCTGATTGATTCTTGTTGCTTTAGGTTTTTAGATAGGTAATTTATATTATCTCTTAGGCTTTCAATCTCTTGAATATCGGTATCTTCGACAATGGTATCGTAATTACCCTCTTTGATAGCAACTGTTGATTGATCTATAGAGATAATGGGTTTTGATATATTAGTAGAAAGAATAATAGCAATTACAAGTCCTATAGCAAGGGAGATTGTAATAGCATAGATAACAGCCTGGGTAAAGTTGTTTTTCATTTCATTTACACCAGTAAGGTCCCTATTATAATAAATTTCAATCTTACCTGCCTTGGAATTATTATTCTCATCTATAAAACTATATTCCTTGGTCAAAATTTTGGACTTATCAGACTTGTCGCGCCCTTCTAATTCTTTAAGTAAATTATTATCTGCATCGTAATATTTTAGGTCGACTTTTTGGTCTTTTACCATATTGGTTAGGTAGGCCCACATAGACTCACCACTTATATCTGAATCATTATTAAGTCTTGTGAATTGTTCTACTACTTCCTTGGGCCTTTTATCGTCAATGGCCTTAAAAAGATCGTTGTAGTTAATAGTGACAAGGAGGGTAATAAGGATTGAAAAAACTAAGATACAGGAAAGAATCCCTGCTATAAAGTTTTTTATTATCTTATTCTTGAGGGTAGTCATCTATACCGCCAGACTTATAACCCATACCGTATATGGTCTTTATATATTGAGGTTTTTTTGGATTATCCTCGATTTTTTGTCTGATATTTTTGATATGGGTATCTATGGCCCTATCATATGAATCATAGTCATAGCCAAAGGTTTGCTCTATAATTTCATCCCTGGTATAGATTTTATTAGGATTTGAAAAAAGGGTTTTTAGGATAGAAAATTCATTTTTTGTTAGGTAAATTTCTGCACCGTCCTTAAAAATCCTGTTATATTCAAGGTCCATCTCTAGCCTGCCATCTAGGGTTTTTACTAGGTCAGCCCTTGGGATATTGTATTTTTCTATTCTCCTAAGGATGGCCTTTATTCTTTCTAGAAGTTCTCTCGCTGAAAAAGGCTTGGTTATATAGTCATCAGCTCCAAGGCGTAAACCTTGTACCTTATCATTTTCTTCAACCTTGGCAGATAGCATTATTACTGGTACTTCTGACCTATTTCTAATTTCCTTAATTACATCTTCACCAAGTATTTTTGGTAGCATTAGATCTAGGATAACTAGGTCAATACTTTCTTCAATAAACATCTTTAATCCTTCCTCACCATCAAAGGCCTGGTAGACTTCATAGCCTTCTTTTACAAGGTAGGATTTTACTATATTATTTATACTTTCTTCGTCTTCTATTATTAAAATTTTAATATTCTTCATAGTTCACCTTCCACATTTATTATACCTTATACCCTATAATTTTCGCCTTAAATTTATCCCTATGTTTAAAATAAGAAAAATGGGGAATATATATAATGTGAGAAAAATATTCACATAAGGAGGAAATTTTGGGAAATTTAGGATTTTTATGGACATTAATTATAGGTGCTGTAGCAGGACTTATAGCAAGTAAAATAATGAAAAGAGATGCCGAAATGGGTGGCATTGCAAATATATTTACTGGTATTCTTGGTGGTTATCTAGGTAATTGGTTAATTGGAAACTACATGGGAGGCAAGTTCTCTCAATTAATATCAGCAGTTATAGGTGCAGTAATTTTATTATTTATCCTAGGATTAATTCAAAACCGTAAAAAATAATAATTTAGGCCGGGCTTGAGCCTGGCTTTTACTTTGCAAATTTTACTATAAATTATTTAACCATAAAAAAGGGGACTGCACTTGCAGTCCTCTTTTTATGGTTCAGGATTTTCTGGATTATCTTCGGGCGCTTCTTCCTTATTTTCACCTTCTTTTTTATCTTCCTTATCCTCGCCATCTTCTTTTTCGTCTTCATCATCTTCATCTTCGTCATCAGGATCTTCTTGGTAGCCTAGGTTTGAGTAGGCTTTTGGTACCCTTTGTCCCCAGTCTTTTGGATAGATGTTATTAAATTTGCTTGGGTCGTAGTTACTTCTTGGATTTATAAAGGACCTACTTGTAATAAAACCTTGAGGGGTGATGTTACTTACGAGTAGGTTATTTCTAGAATCTACACTTACCCATTCGTGGACATCATCTTCTTCTGTAGGTTTATTTTTTTCTCCAAATATTTCTGTTATTACTGTTCCTCTAGGATCGGCAAAGGAAGCATCTGTAGGAAGCTTACCACTCATGGTATCTACTTGCATGGATACAATTGTCTTTGGTACATCAAACTGAGTTGCTTCATAGCCTTCAAGGATTTTATTGTTTATAACATTCCACATAAGGGCTGCTCTATTAGCAGAAGTACCTGTTAGAGATATATTTTGGTTGTCACATCCCATCCAAATACCCACTGTGTAATAAGGGGTATAACCCATACACCAAAAGTCATTATAGTCATCTGTGGTACCTGTCTTTGTAGCAAACTCTATACCGTTGAGGTAGATATTGCCATAAGATTTACCGGCATCTTCTAGGGCTGATGTTATTTGATAAGCAGTGTCAGGACTTGTTACCTCATGACTTATCTTATCCTTATCTTCAAAGAGGACCTTACCTGTTGAATCAACAATTTTAGAAAATGTTAATGGCTCAAGGTATTTACCACCATTTGCAAGGGCAGCATAGGCGCCTGTCATATCTAGGGCTGTTAGGCCGTTTGTCATAGCACCAAGGCCCATGGCTGCTAGGTTTTCATCGTTGGTTTCTCTATTTTCATCACTTGCTATAAAGTTATCCTTGCCATCTTCTTTGATTATGCCAAAGTTTTTAAGATACTCTAAAGATGTGTCTATACCAACCTTATCTAGGGTTGATACAGCTGTTGTATTTATAGATAGTTTTAGAGCTTCTCTAAGAGGTTTAACTCCCATATAGTAGCCGTAGACGTTGTTTGGCCAAGGTTTATTATCTTCATCAATCATAAATGGCACATCGTCAAGGCCTGTTGCTAGGTTAAATCCATTATCAAGGGCTGGGGTGTAGGTTGCGATTGGTTTAATTGATGAACCTGGTTGACGGGGAACAGCTGATGCCCTGTCTAAGATTCTTTGACCTTTTTGATCACGGCCTCCCATTAGTGCCTTGATATGGCCTGTTTTATGGTCTATTATTACTGTCGATGATTGTGGTTGGATGACTCCTTCTAAGTCCATATCGTAAAAGTCCTTATTTACAGAAAATGTTCCGTCTTCATAGGCTTTAAAAATGTCCTTATTTTTATCTAAGTATTTTTTACTTATTACTATGTTTTCATCCTTATCTAAATATATATTTTTATTTGATGAAAAATCTATAAGGCCAACCTTGTGGGTTCTTAGGTTGCGGTTTTCTTCATCTAAGGAGTAGTAGCTTCTAAACACAAGTTTGGTTTGGTCTAGATAGGCCTTATTTGTAGTTAGGATAATATTTCCCTTATTATCCTTGTGGGCTTCCTCAGCTGACAATCTTATATCGTTGTTTTCATTTAAGAAATTTCCCTTGGCGTAGTAAAGAAGTCTTCCACTAGAATTTATAATATTACCCCAATTGTCATATTTCATATTTAGTAGGGGAGGAACGTCCCATCCAGATGTATCTCCCATGAGGTGGGCAGAAAAGTTTGCATAGATATCTTCTAGGTTTCTTTGCATTTCTTGGTCAAGGGTGGTTGTTATCTTTAATCCTCCGTAGTAGAGCCTATCCCAGGCCTGGTTTTCACTCATGTCTTCTTTTTCCATGAGTTTAGCTACGACCTGTTTTTCTAATAGCGAATTAAAATAGGATGTAATTTCTGTATTGGCTCTTTGAGCAGGAGCTATTGATTTTGCTATATCAAAGCTTTTAGCTTCCTTTAGCTCACTCTCATCTATATAGCCAAGTTCATACATCTTATCTAGGACATAATTTTCACGCTTCAAAGGAGCTTCGTTAAAAACTGCAGAATACTTTGTTCCATCTATTGTAAATTCTCCTAAGACCCTCTCGTCTGTCACTTCACTTGTCTTAATTGATTTATATAGTGAGTACTCAGATGGGGACTGAACTAGGCCTGCTAGGGCTGCACACTGGGCTAGGTTTAGCTCTTTCACGTCTTTGTTAAAATAAGTGTTGGCAGCTGCCTGGACCCCGTAGGAGTTTTGGCCCATAAAGACCCTGTTAAGGTAGGCACCTAGGATTTCTTCTTTTGATAAATGATCTTCGATCTCAAGGGCTAGGTAAATCTCCTTTATTTTTCTTTGGTAGGTTTGATCATTGGTAAGGTAGGTGTCTCTAGCTAACTGTTGGGTAATTGTAGATCCACCACGAACTATGCCACCTGCTTTAATGTTTTCTAGCATAGAGCCAAATATAGACATAATATCTATACCATCATGGTCCTCAAATCTCTCGTCTTCTACAGCCACAAAGGCATTTTTCAAATTATCTGGTATGTCATCATAGGATACAATTTCTCTGTATTGGCTAGTTGCTATTAGGTCAACTTCATTTCCATCTTCATCTACGACTGTCGAGTTTTGACTCATTTCGTATTTTATAGCATCAGCGTCTATCTCTGGTGCAGTCTTCATAACTTCAAGGATGGCTCCTCCAGTTATGCCTGCAAAAACTATCATAATAGACCCTAAAAGCAGTATCACAATCAGTAGGATCTTTATTATAATAGCGGCTATTTTTTTACTCATGTGGCCTCCATTTATTTTGATTTTTTTTACTTACCTCTATTTTATCATTTTTTGCGGGTAACTTCCATCCTTTATTAAATTTTAGATAAAAGTATAATAAAACGGAAAGGATTTTTATGCAAGAAGTAATACAAGTCAACGTTCTAGCTAAGGATGATGATGAAGAAATAAAAATATATGAATTAGAATCTCTGATAAACACCGCAGGTGGAAGATCAGTTGCCTTTGTAAGCCAGGTAGTAAGCAAGGTCAATCCTAGGTTTTATATAGGTAAGGGCAAGCTTGAAGAAATTAGGGATTTAGCAAATAAACTAGAAGTTAAAACCATAATCTTTGATGTGGAACTATCAGCCAGTCAATTATATAACCTAGAAGAAGAGCTTAAGCTAAAGGTTGTTGACTGGACCTCTTTAATTTTAGATATCTTTGCCCAAAGGGCCCACACCAAGGAAGCAAGGCTTAAGATAAAACTTGCCCAACTTAAATACCAACTACCAAGGATTAACAAGTGGTTTGCTTATTTGTCGCGTCAGGCTGGTGGCATAGGGACCAGAGGCCCAGGTGAGACCATGCTTGAAACCGATAGGAGGGCTATAGAAAGAGATATCAGATCCCTAGAAAAGGCTCTAAAGGATATAGAAAAAACCAAACGTCTAAATCGTAAATCTAGGGATAATATTTATAATATTTCCCTGGTTGGCTATACCAATGCTGGTAAGTCTACGATATTAAATGGGATGATGAAGATATTTGGGTCGGAAAAATATGTTTATTCCGATGACCTTCTTTTTGCAACCCTAGATACATCTACAAGACGCCTTGATTTTTCAAATACCAAGGTTACCCTAACAGATACAGTAGGTTTTATTGACAA